>Ga0302326_10005362_pt1 | contig 29252 bp, 33 predicted proteins | sample Palsa_T0_3_FD_202264 | JGI IMG/M metagenome (GOLD analysis project Ga0302326, IMG submission 202264) | Peat permafrost microbial communities from Stordalen Mire near Abisko, Sweden - Palsa_T0_3 | ecosystem: Environmental > Terrestrial > Soil > Palsa > Peat permafrost | place: Sweden: Abisko... | reverse complement strand
GAAACAAAATCCTCGCGACCATGCGTGATGCTGACGGATTGCAGTGCCGCGAGCGCGGAGAAAAAGTTTTGCCAAAAATGCAGACTTCTCCAACATTGCAATGCAAAGGCGCAAAGAGGATTTTGCCGTTGCCACTCCAGGCTACCAAACGGGGTTCGATTGTCAGGGAGCCAATTCCTCCTGCTACCTTAGCGTCTTTGCGTCTTTGCATCTTTGCGTTAAATCCCGAGTGCATGGATACGGCTAATCTTAATTCTCTCGAGCGGAGAAAGGCAAACGAAAATCGCCCATCCTTGAAAACCGTGCTTGCTTGTGGCGGGCGATTCCATAAACTGCGCGCCTGATGAATGTCTTTTTGGCTATTTTTGCATATCTGGTGATGGCGGCAATCCTGATTGTCGGCGTAATCTTGGCGGTCAAAGGCACTTTCTGGCTTTTGATTCTCGGTCTGATCGGTTTCGTCCTGGCCGTCACCAAAGTCGCCATCCTGCACCACTGAAGGGCCGATGTTTTGACGGCGGATCAATAGTCGTATAATCCGCTGTCGTGGGTGTAACCGCCGCCACCGCCGCCGGGCGCGCCGCCTTCTTCGCCACCCATGAAGTCCCCCAGGACATCACCCATGTCGGCTTCGATCTTTTCGGGGTCCTCGCCCGCTTCCAGACGCTTGATGGCGATGTCAAATTCCTTGGGCACACTGCCGGCGGGCATCAAGTCCTTCATCTTCTTCATCATCTGCGCCATGTGCCGGGGGTTGTTTTCGTCCATGTGTTCCAGGTCGCGTTCCATTTCGGACATGACGCGGGCGACGCGCGGATCATCCAAGTCCGGCCCAAGGCCTTGCTCCGATGGGTCGGCGGCGGAAGGCTCTTTGAGGCCGCGCGGCATGGCGAATGAACTCAGTTGTTTGATCATCTTGCGCCCCCCGCACTTGGGACAGGCGGGCGGGCCGGCCGGCTGCAATCTTTTGGAAAGAAAATTGAAGATTCTCCGGCAGTCAGGACAGGCGAATTCGTATATGGGCATGGCGGCCTCCGTCAATTATTTTTTATTTGGCGGGCGGGCGCTGGACAGCCGGCAGCCGCCCAATCCAAACGTCCTTGGCGCCCAGCTTCCATTCGAGCGCTGGAATTTCAGGTTGGCCCGAGCGCGCCACGGCCAGCCGGTCCTGCGGGCGCATCTTCTTGATCCAGGGTTGATAAGAATCGGGGTTTCCCTCGGCGAGGTGGATGCCGCGATAAACCTTGAGGTCGTCGGGAGGCATGAGGGCAGGCTCAAAACCGACAATGTAACGCCAGTCCCCCCGCGGGTTCTTATAAAATGTGTTATAGAAGAACTGCATGTTATCCGCGTAGAATATGCCGCCTGGGCCGGGCATCCAACCTTTAAGTTGCGGATTGCTGGCATCCACGAAGGGTTCCGTCAGGCAGGCGGTGTAGCGGCGGCCCAGATCGTTGGTCGAATCCAGATAAAGCGGCAGAAGGATCAATCCGCAGGCGAGCAGGCGTTGGAGCGAAGTCGCGCTCCACAAGGAGGGAATGGCTTGGTCAAATTCGCCCGCCATCCAGACGATGGCGGCGGCCACTCCCCAATCGGCCCAGAAGCGGTCCGCCACGAACCCGAGAATCCAATTGATGACGATCATCCAGACCGCCGGCTGGGCGGAGAGCGGGGGGGAAGGTTTGCTTTGCCGCTGCCGCCAAAGATAAATGATGGCCAGCATGGCGATGGTGATAAATTCGCCGCCGCTGGGTTGGAATTCTCCGACGAGCATCCACTTGGGCGCATGTTCCTGGAAGACGCATTGGGCCATGAACACGGCGCCGTAGAGGAACGCCAGCGGCCGGCCCGTCAACAGCGCGCCAATGATCGTGCCCGCGACCCAGCATCCCGCCAGCCAGAGGCCGGCCTTCCAGCGTTGGGCCAGGAAGAAGGCCGCGAAGAGCAGGACCCACAGATACCACGAGCCATGCATCCACACGGAAAGCGCGAAGCCGAGGCAGGTCAGCGTCACTTTCCACCACGGAGGACTGCGGTCCAGCTCTTTGGACCAGGAAAAAAGCAACGCCATCAGGATGCCTTCGGTCAGGAGATAGGGACGCCCTTGCATCCAACGCTCCATGAGCTGCGGAATGGCGATCATTTGGGCCAGCACCGCGGCCATCCAGGCCTCCGGATGCCGCATCCAGATCAACGGAAAGCAGAGAACGCAAAGCGCCGTGCTGGCGACAGAGAAGCTGACCAAGGCGTCCTCATCCCAGCCCGCAAACCGGTGCAAGATTCCCAGGAGCCATTCCCAGCCTGGACTGTGATCCACCACATATTGCGGACGCATCACGACGATCTCCGAATAAGGTTTGCCGGCGAAGGGTTTGGCGGCGTGACGCCGGGCATCACCGGGCGGATTGTAGCCGTAACCGAGGATTTTCAGGCATAAGAAAACAGCGGTCAACAAGACCGCCAGCCAGCAGGCCAGGGGCACGTAACGCTGGAATCCGGCGCCGTTGTTCATCATTTTCTCGTGTTGCCATGACGCCGGAAGACCATGGCGAAGGCAAGCCATTTCTCCGCTTTTGGGTGGATTTGCCTTGCCCTTCCCCACTGGCCACTAACCCCTGACCCCTGGTCACTATTTCAAAGAACAGGCGCGTGAGCGCCACACATTGGCATGCTACCATCGTTAGATGGGAATGCAAGCGTAAAAATTCAAATCTTTTTCACCGCCGGCGCGATTTTCCGCCATGGACAGCCGAACCCACAGCCTCCCGGAGGGAACTGTTCCGCGCAGAGGCGCGGAGGACGCAGAGATGAAACCAAAGATGAATTGGCCGCAAAAGAGCGCAAAAGATCACAAAGAAAAATAATCTAAGTTCTTATCTATGTGTTCTTTGCGTTCTTTCGCGGCAAAATTTTGCCAAGAAAACGAAACCTTTCAGTATGCAGAGCGGAGGACGCAGAGATGAAACAAATTGGCGATCTTCTTTCCTGTTGTTTCTCTGCGCTCTCCGCGTTCTCTGCGCGAAAAAAAGTCTTCTTCATCCTTGCAAGCCTGCCAACCACGACGGCCGCGAAGACCACAAAGCCGGCACGAGCCAGGCGAGTAAAGGCGAGTTTAAAAAGTGAGCGACGGGTGACACCTGCCCCCCTGCCGCCCAGAATGCCGCGATCATGGCCGCCCCGCCAAAAAAGACAACCATGATTGTTCAAAATACGGCGGCAAAGACCGGACAATGAATTATTTGTCAACGATGCATCTTCCTGGCACGAATGATCTCCGCCAGTTTCTGATTTTTGGGCGATCCAAAGCGCCGGGGTTGGGCGGGAACTTTCGCCGCCCAACATTCCTCCAGGATGTCGCGCATGCCTCCTTCCTTGACCGGCGGCGGCCCCGGCTTATCCAAACTCTGCCTCACAATGTCCGATTTCGACACCCCTCGGACGAGCGCAGCCTTTTCAACCCGCTGGGCCAGGACATCCGGCAATCGAACGGTCAAACTTTTCATCATGCCGCTGTAAGACAGTTCTGGCAGTCACGCAAGACAAAATGTATTCGCTCGGTAAAGAAGTAAACTACCCTGCGACTAAGCACTAAGGTTGATAAAATACTCAGCAATTCGATCACAGGCAGCTACGCCTCTAAGCGGAAATATATCACCTGGCCTGCCATTAACTGTGCCCCAAGCATAACGAAGTCCAGTATTTGGGTCAGATTTACAAACGGCGGAAAGAAAGCCCCTCATTTTCAATTTTGATTTTTTCGCAATATCCCACCTGTCCGCACCCGCACACCTAACGAGGTCTTGCGCGCACGCCAACTCGCGATTATATCTAGCATTCACCGCACTAAAACAAAGAGTTTCTAAACAGCCCGCGTCCTCGTCCCACGGAATCATAAGCACAGCCAATGGAGACAATCCGGCTGATGCCACCATTTCGCGCGGTTTACTAGGAACTGTGAATCCAGCCGCATTTATTTGTCTCTGGATGTTTCTGAACGCCGTTTCGGGATCGCCGTCATTATCGGCCACGATGATTATTGCCTCACGTTCCACAGTGACCAAGCCTTTCAGAACTAATTCAAATCCATCTTTTCCTCCACCATTTCCGTTCTGAAAATCAAATTTGTCACGCACACCAGAAACCATGAGCAATTCTTGCAAAAAGGACTTATCTTCCACACCCTCAAAAAGAATTATCGGAAGGGTGGGCATGAGGAAATTTATCTGATTTCAGTGCCGGTTTCTAGCGCGGCGGAAAAATTCTTGCCTTTGAAAATTCTCGCCGTATGACTGCTGTTTTTGTGTTCCGTTCTAATGAGGCGAAAGTCTTGATCATCCTGCTCAATAAATGGCACTAATGCTTCTATACATTCCTTGCTGTGCGTTGATGCAAAAAACTGAACATTAAACGATTTGCAAAATTCGATTATCGCTCCCCACATTTTGGGGAGCGCTTTGTAATAAATTCCGTTTTCAATCTCATCGACTAGCACCACGCCATCCGGATGAGTCGCAATAAAAAGAAGAATTACTAACACCTTGCTCATTCCATTCGACACCAAAGAAAGGGGAACTTTTCTCTTTACGCCAACGACGTTGCAATATATTTCAGCCGCTCCTCCAGTCAATTCTGGCGAAAGATCTGAAATCTGGGGAAATAGAGAATGCATTGTTCTCTCAATCTGATTGTCCGCACCACTTTTTCGGATGTCAGAAAGCATTTGCGCGAATATGCGTGCGTCGCCAGATGAAGATGAGGCGTAAAAGGCAATGCTTGCTACTTTGTGTTCGCCGCCAATGTTTAAAAGACCTTTGAGATTAACTTGCTGGACGCTTTGCATGTTATCAGCATCCGTCGTGTGGACCGTAAATAATCTATCTGCAATTCTGTCGCCCTTTAATTCGTCCTCTGGAATCAGCGGCCTTTGAGTAATGGGCTGGAACGAGATTTCGGCTTTTCTTAAATTCTGATAAGAACCAACGATTTTTATTTTAATCGGAATATCTGTCGAAAGTTCAAAAAATAAATCGCTGAACAGCGCGTCATAGGCATCCTTCTCTGGAGAAAAAGATGGGATAATCATGCCGCGATTGCCGCGATAAGTGACTGGTACTCCGGCGCCGTTTCCGGGCAAAAAAATAGCCTCAAACAACGCAGTTTTGCCAGAACCGCTATCCCCCACTACAAGATTAAACCTGCCAAGATCGCCAAGCTCAACCTTCTTGAAGCAGCGGAAATTTTCAATGCTTAAAGAGCTTATCATCAGTTGGCGAGCATCGTAGGATATTTCATCCATCGCATCAACTCGAAATTCATCAACTCCCAAATTCATGCGCCTCCAATTCTTCAAATTTTTCTATCGTGATACGTTGATGGCTTGTTTCTACATTTGCGAATTGCATTATCGCGGCCGCACCTATCCGGAATCGGTGTGAATCATTTATTGTAAAGCTGTGACAATCAATGAGTTGCGCGATGCAGCTTGTGGAGTTCGGCAACGATACAATCACGCCCCGGGGTGTCACCAGTACTGGTGACTTGGCGGAAATGGGGGGTGGGGGTATGGTTTGCTCAGTTGATGGTGCTGTGGCGCGGTGGGGTGTGTCCCGTATCATGGCGGTCAACCAGACAATTTCCGTTGTTTGTTCTCATAATGGAGAGGCCGGACCAAAATCCGGCCTCTCTTTTTTTCCCCTGACTCCGCAGTGCAATTTCCCAGATTCGCTCATTTCCGTGAAAATTCTTCCATCACGAAGGACACGAAGAGCACGAAGTTTTGGCTCAAAAACTACCGGCGTTTCTTCGTGCGCTTCGTGTCCTTCGTGGTGATTGGATTGTGGCCTGGCTTCTATTGCGGCACAGTGGATTTGCTTTCATGACGCCCCCATTTGCGGCTCGTCAATGGCGAACTTTAAATCGTAGATTGCGGGGGTGTCCGAGACGTTGGTCATCAATGAGATTTATTTGAGCGTGCAGGGCGAGAGCACATGGGCGGGGTTGCCTTGTGTTTTCGTGCGCCTGACGGCCTGCAATTTGCGCTGTTCCTATTGCGACACCGCTTACGCCTTCACCGAGGGCCGGGAGATGTCCCTGCCGGAAATTCTCGCGCAGGTCGGCCTTTTGGCCAAGCCTTTTGCCTCCCATCCGACCGCCGACCGGCTGCCGCTGGTGGAATTGACCGGCGGCGAGCCGCTGTGGCAGAAAAATTCCCTGCCGCTGATGGGCTCCTTGTGCGACGCCGGCTTTTGCGTGCTGCTCGAAACCAGCGGCGCGCTGGACATCGGGCCGGTGGATGGCCGGGTCAAGCGCATCATGGATTTGAAATGCCCGAGCAGCGGGGAATCCAGGCGCAATTGCTGGGAGAACCTCCGGCATTTGAAAAACACCGACGAAGTCAAATTCGTCATCGGCACGCGGCAGGATTACGAGTGGGCCAAGGAAATCGTTTTGAAGCGGGACTTGGCGGAGATTTGCCCGGTGCTTTTTTCCTGGGTATCGCCGCTGAAGCCGCATCAGCAGGACAAGACCTTGCGCAAAGTGCCGGCGGGCCAGGTTGCCCTTTCACGCCAGGAACTGGTGGAAAAAATCATCGCCGACGCGCTGCCGGTGCGGTTCCAACTGCAAATGCACAAGTTCATCTGGCCCCCGGACCAGAAGGGGGTTTGAGCTCGAAAACGGAGCGGAAGCCACAGATGAACACAGATTGACACAGATTTTTATTCATCTGGCAGCCTGGGCCGGGTTGGTCGCGGCGGGATCGCCGGCCGCAGTCCGCTGGGGCAGCGACGTTAGGTGCAATCCCGGCGGCATGGGCGGCAGTTTCGAGTTGTAGAAACCCGGTGGCACGGGCGGCAGCCGGTTCACCAGCGTCCGCCACGTCTGGCGCTCATACTCGCTCATCGCCTCCCATTTGGCGGCGTTTTGCAGAAATTGGTTCCGTTCCTCCGCCGACATCGCCGCGAACTTGCTGAACGATTCCACACAGACACGCTGCAGGACCGGCGGCAGGCTCGCATAGGATTGGAGCGCCTGTTCCATCTGCCGCCGTTCCGCGGCGGACAACTCCTGCGCGGTTTCCTGTCGCTCTCCTGGCGTCAGGCAGAAAAAGCGCTGGAACGCGCCGCACAACTCTTCCCGCCGGCTTTCGGGCAATCCCTGCCAGCGGTTCAATTCTTGCGTCCAGCGAGCCCGCTGATCCGCCGGCAGCTTGTCCACGAAGTCCGCTTGCGCCGAGGGCGAATGGCCCTGCCACTCCACATAGGTGCGCAGAAAACTTTCCTTCTCCAGGAGAGCCTGGCGCATGTCGGCGGGCAACTGGTCCCACTGTGCCAGCGGCTGCAGGATCATGGGCTGAAAAATAGGCGAAATTTCCTTTAGCCGCTCCTTTCTCTGCGCCGGATCAAGCCGCAGCAGGACCAGCAAATACCAATGCAACTCGGTTTGGCGCAATCGTTCCTCGCGCACGGCGCCCGGCAAGGCCTGGTACTCGCGCACTTTGGCCAGCACCTGCTGCTGCTCCTGCTCTGATTTGTCGGCCAGGACGCGTTGTCTTTCCGCGGGAGTCATGCCCAACAGCCCGCGAAAGTAGGCCACAGGCGTCAAGTTGGTCAGCGTTACGCCGTTGGCCACGTACTGATACCAATGCGGCGGCCGGGGCGGGCCGGAGTTATTGGTCGGCGCCGATTGACCCGGCGCCTCCAGGGCCGCGCCGAGGATGAGGATGCTGGCGAGTTGTAAGGCTGCTTTGCGCATGGTTCGTTATTGTAAGACCGTCAATAAATCGTCGTCCGCGACTTTCACTTTGTTCAGACGGTTGATCGTGTCAAAGTTTTCCAGCCAATCAATGGAAGGCAGCCCGGCTAGGCGGCTGACACTGGCGAGGGCCCGCGCTTCCTGAATCCGGCGCATGGCTTGATATTCGTGGAAGGAAAGCAAGCCGCAACACACCATCGCCACTCCCAGCGCCGCGCGCGGAACCCAGCCGGCGGCCAGCCAGGGAAAGGACTCCAGCCGGCGGCGCCAGGCTGGCTTGGGCGGAACGCGCCGGGCCGCCTGCATGACTCGCGCCGTGAAATTGGTGGAGACAGTCGCGCCGGGCAGCCGCCGCAGCAATCCGTTCAAGGCCGCATCCTCGTGCCAGGACTCCTGCCATTCGGGATGGGCCTCCAGGAGTTCCCGCAGCCTGGTTCGCTCGGACGCCGTCAAGGGACGACGCCAACTGGTTTCTGTGAGATTCTGATATTCCGCGTGTTGCATACTTGTTTTCATCATAAACACCTCTTCACGGGCAGAGTTTCGGTTTCCGGCTCCTCCCACGCGCCGCTTTGCAAATAAGCCTTGAGCTTGGTCTTGAGCGTTTCGCGGCCCCGGTGGATGAGCGACTTGGTGGCCGAGAGCGAACAACCGAGCACCCGGGCGATTTCCTCGTAGGAAAGCTCCTCCTGCTGGCAGAGCGCAATGGCCAGCCGCTGCTTCTCCGGCAGTTCCCCCAGCGCCTGCTGGATTTTCTGTTCCAATTCCTTCTGCAAGAAGGCCTGCGGCGGGGAAAAGGTCTTGCCGTCCGGATATTGCCGCGGCGCGTGCTCCTCATCTTCGGCCTGGCTGGCCTCAAGGGATTGCGCCGGATGCCGCCCCCGCCGCCGGATTTCGTTCAGGCACAAATGCCGCGCGATGGTAAAAATCCAAGTCGAGAACTTGGCCGAAACCTGGTAGCGTCCGGCCGATTGGAAGACGCGGAGGAAGACATTTTGGGCCAGGTCTTCGGCCTCCTCCAAATCGTGGAGCATGCGATAGATCATGTTGACGATGGGATGTTTGTATTTCTGGACCAATTCCTCAAAAGCCTGGAGGTCTCCGTGTTTAACGCGGAGCATAAGCGCGGCATCGGGGTCCATGGGCGAGGCCATTATGGTGTAAAGCTACCTGAACACCGCCCATCCGACAAGGTTGCGGGTCAAGTCAGCCGAAACAGGGGGATATTACTTTGCGCTTCTCCGTTGAACGCTAACGCGGGCAACTTGGCCAGCCTCCAGGAGATTCCAGCTCTGGCTGGTCCAGACGACGAACAAATCCTCTTCATCCTCGGGAAGTGACATGCTTTCCGGGTGGTCCACGGGCAATACCTCGCCGCTCGTAAGATGAATCTGAAAGGGCCGGAAGGGCGTTCGGTCCCTCATTTTTTTGACGTAGTCAAGTTTCATCAGTTCGTTAAGGAGAAATCTAAAGTCCAAGCCGCGAAATTCGAGTGTCTTTTTTTCAGAGCGTGTTTTATTTTGCCGCGTGGCGGATTGGCAAAAAAACATAGGCAGAGCAAACGGCGCGTCCTCAAAGTTCGCCCGCGTCCTGCAAACGCTGGATTTCAGCGGTGTAGCCCTGGCGGAAGGTCGGATAACGCAAGGCACAGCCCAATTCCATGCGCATCTTGCGGTTGCTCACTTTTTTATGTGTGACAGCGCGCTTGCGCGGGGCCGCCTCCTCTTCCCGGACGAACGGCGGCATGTTTTTGCCCAGCGTCTCCGAGAGCCAGCGGAAAAAATGGATTTGCGGGACCGGCTCGTCGTCGCTCGCGTTGTAAATCTCCCCGGACCGGCCGCTTTTGAGCGCGACCACGATGCAGGCGGCCAAATCATCCCGATGAATCATGTTGACGAGCCGTTCGCCGCGTCCGGGGATGCGGGCCTGGTCCTTGAGGTATTGCAAAAAGAGATGGCCCCGGCCCGGGCCGTAAATGCCGGCCGCGCGCAGGATGACGGCCGGAATTTTCCCGGCGCGGGCGGCCTCCAGCAGCAATTGTTCGGCCGCCACCAGGATCTGGCCCAGTTCGCTTTTGGGTTCGGTGGGGCTGCTTTCCTTGACCAGCGAGCCGTCGGTCTGGCCATAGACGCTGGTGCTGCTGGTATGGACAAATTTTTTGGGCGGCGACGCTTCCAGCCATTGAAGAATGTTGCGCAGGCCGTCCAAATAAATTTGACGGTAATCCTCCACCCCGCCCTTGTTGGAAGAAACAGTGTTGACAACCCAATCGAACGGCAGCGGCAGGCCGTCGAGATCGGCCCGGCGCGTGATATCGGCGGCCAGCGGGCGGATGCCGCGCGCCTGCAAAGCCGCGGCCGCGCCGCCCGAGCGCGTGACGCCAAAAACCTCGTGTCCGAGCTTGGCCAATTCCGCCCCGAGGGGAAGTCCGACATATCCGCAACCAATGATCAAGACACGCACGAGGACGATTAAAGCATCCGGGGCGGGCGAGACCAAGATTGAAAAGATGATGAAAAATGCTTGCAACCATGCAGAAGGGGAGTTAAAATCCCGAAAAACCGCCCACGCTGGTCTCGGGCAAGCAACCGAATGGAAACAACCAATCCATTAGTCAAAATGAATAAGGCGGGAACAATCGCTGATTCGGCATCATTTGAGGGGCGTGGTTTAGAGGATACTCTCCGCCCCCCAAGTTCTACACCTCATTTGGAATACATAGATGCGCTCCGCGGCGTCGCTTGCCTTGCGGTTATGATGCATCACAGCTTTATTCTGACGCCACCACCGCTTGCGCCCCATGGGTGGCTTCGAGTACTTTATTCTTTTGCGGATATGGGTTGGCTGGGCGTTCATCTATTTTTGGTTCTGTCCGGATTTTGCTTGTTCTATCCGTTGGCCAAGAAATCCCCGGTGGCATCAATCCGGCTCGATATCGCCGACTTTGCCCGGCGTCGAGCCCGCAGGATCCTTCCCCCATACTATGCTGCGCTTTTGTTATTCGTCGGACTGGCAATCGCTGGACAGATTTTACATAACGCGCCAATTTTTAGTGCCTTCGCTGGAATCAAAGATATAGTCTTGCATGTGGTCCTTCTCCAAAACCTACTCCCTTCAACTCTCGGCAGTATTGATCCCCCAATGTGGTCGCTCGCGCTTGAATGCCAACTCTACGTCTGTTTTCCTTTGTTTGTTTACGTGGCTGCTAAATTCGGCCCCGGCTGGTTATTACTGGCCAGCTTTTGTCTTTCAGTTTTCTGGCAGGCCGGGTGTTACTGCGAGCTCGGTTCTCACCCTGAATGGCACGTTTTCGCGACATGCTTTTACGCCCTGCCTGGACGGTGTTTCGAGTTCGTTTCTGGAATGATTGCTGCTGTCCTAGTGGCCAAGCCGGTCAGCGGTCAACGACGATTGGCATTTGGAATAATCATCGGCATGATCATTCCAGCCGTGTATTTGTCTCGCCAACAGATTCAGTATTTTCCGACCAGAGACCAAATGTGGGGAGGGATTTTCGCGGCGATAGTCGTTCTCTTGAGCACACCTGTTCTCGCAAATTTGTTCAGAAAGCGAAATTTACTTGGGGTCTTTACCGGATTAGGCATTTTCTCCTACAGTACGTATCTCATTCACGAACCAATTATGACTCTTTTGACACCCGAACGGTTTGGTTTTAAGACCACAACAGAGTTCCGGGTCTTAGTCTTCACACTACTGCGAATTCTCCTGGTACTACTCATTGCTTTTGCATTCTTTTGGCTTATTGAACGGCCATTTATTTCCAAAAAACGTAAAGCAACGACGATTAGGATTGGCGACTCCTGATAACATTTGCCCGAAGGACTCATCCGGCAAGCGCGCCAAATGGGTTTGCTGGACAACCGCCGGGTGGCGGAATTGCTGGCCGACGAAGTGCGCCGCCGGAACGCCGGGCAGGAATTGAAGAAGGTGCTGGAGGAGATTCGTTCCGGCCCAGGCGAACCGCTAACTATGGACGAGATTGGCGCCGAAATAAAGGCCTTTCGGGCAGAGCGGCGCGCGCGTAAGGCTCGTCCTTGATATAAATGTGCTCGTCTCGGGTTCGCTATGGAGCGGAAACCCTTTTTGAGGGCATACTGATTCTGACCGTGCGGCAGGCCCTCGAAAAACTTGGGATTTCAGCAGCGTAATTATACACCGCTTATTAGTACGCGCCACCCGGAAGCTCTTCTCGATGTGGCGGCGTGATGCCTCCAGATGAAGCTGGACAGCGAAATTATGGTCTCGTTTCCGAAGCCGCCGGAGCTCCAGCAAGTGACGCTGAAAGTGCTGCGCTGGGAAGAACGGGACAAAGTCCTGATGATCAAAGACGCTGAAACAGTGGCATGAGCGACGGGGTGAAGGGCCCGGCGGGGGTGCCAGGCGGCAGTCCGGCCCTCCTCCGCCCTAAACCTTGTTTACTACTCTAATAACTGTCCCAAGAAAGCAGCTTGAGAACGAAATGTTGAGCAGCATTGTTTGAAGCGAAACTTTGGTGAATTGTGCGTCGAGGCTACTGCGAGACAGTCGTTGAATGAATGGCCGACTTCTGTTAAATTGACATCGTGCGAACAATCTGGATGGCACTTTTGACTGTAAACATCCTGCTCATAGCCGGTTGCGCATCGCAGGTTGGCCGAGATCAAGAACTTCAAAGTTTACCCGACAACCTGCCTTCTGCTGCTTTTCCGACTGGATACAAGGTCGACCCATATATTGCCGCTACGCAGCGGCTCCAGGCAAAGGGGCGGAACGCAGCATCAAAGCAGTTAATGGAGTGGGCGGAGGGCTGGGCCATTTCGGCCGGAAGACGCCCTCTGCTAGAGTTCCCGGCAGCGCCGTCATGGCGTCAAGGGCCACCTCTTGCCGAGGCTTCGCTGCCCAGAAAATTGAATATAGAGGACGAAGACAAGATCTACGTGCTGTGCCGAATGCTATTTGTTGCGCGGCCCGGTTCGAGATTCGACCCGCCTTTTCTCGGCGGTCCCGCGTTCTTGGGAAAAGGTGGGCCTACGCAAGTTTTAACAAACGGTTTTGGAGGTTTTTACTTTCCCTTGTGGCCCCTTTGCCCAATTGAAATTGTTGACGGAGTGCCATTTCTCATTACCGACGGTTATCTTAGGCAGGGCATAATCAATCCGGGTGAAGTAAAAAGCTACGTGCGGTATTGTATCAAGAATTGTGATTGGTCCCAAATTCAATTCACTCCCAAAACCATGGAACAAAAGACAGCCGCCTTAGAAAAACTGCTCGCATCGCCAAATTTTAGAGTGGATCGTGATCCTCGCGGTCGGCACGACGACCATTACGTTCGTGAGTTGTTACGTTCCGAAATCGAATAGTTTATTAAATCAGACGGATTCGATATCTAAGTCTTTGGCGCTCCAAAGGAATCCGACTCGTCTCACCAGCACAGGCTTGATTCGGGACCGGATTTACGGCACAGTTGAGGTGTGAGAGCGACCGAAGCCGAAATCTGGAGCCGGACCATTCGTCCGGAAATTGGAGATCTGTCTCCGCTCACCGCGCGTGAGTTTCTTCGATGGCGTCTTAGCGAGGCGGATGCGGAACGTGTTCGAGATTTGTCCGACAAAGCGAATGCGGGCACGCTCATCGCCGAAGAAGAAAACGAATTGGACTTTTACCTTAATGTCGCGCGAGCGCTCGAGTTTCTGAAAGCGAAGGCGCGTCTTTCACTGCAGGACCACGCCCATTCCAGTTGAACCGGGCGATGGATGCAGACCTGCAGCGGGCAGTGCGCGAACGAGCCAAGCATCGGTGCGAGTATTGCCGTTTTCCAGAGGCCTTTGCCGAAGCCCCGTTCCATGTTGATCATGTGATCGCCCGGCAACATGGTGGGACGCGAACATTGGAGAATCTCGCCCTGGCGTGTTGCTTCTGCAATCGTTACAAGGGACCCAACCTCTCCGGCGTGGACCCGGTGTCGGGCCAGTTGGCGCCACTCTTTCATCCGCGCCATGACGATTGGAACGAGCACTTCGAATGGAATGAATCCCATCTTGTTGGCCGAACGGCGAATGCGCGCGCGACAATTCAAGCACTGAGGCTCAATCGTCCTGACGCAATTGCCGTCCGCCAAATCCTGATACGCGAAGGCGTGTATCCGTGTCAATGATCCAGGGCATTTTCGGATTCCAGATCACCCTTTCTAAGTTCGCGGGCTATGGCATTGGCGGCTTCGGCGTCGGCGCGATGTCCGCTGAACAACCCCGCTGCTAACTGTCCCGGCATAAAATCATAGTCCGGCACCATGCGGGCGACCAACCGGCCCTGATCGCGGATTCGGATGGTCTCGCCACCCTCAACTTTGGCCAGAAATTCGGCGAAATGCTGGGCCATGTTTGCGGCGGTTGATTCGATCATGACACCACGATACATGTTTTTGTGTTGTCAGGCAAGGTTTTAGCCGACGGCAAAGACGTGCCAAGGATGATCAGGCAGCGGCTCAGGCGTTGATCTTGCCGAATGCTTTGAACTTTGAACCTTTAACTTTGAACTCTTCTCGTGTAACCTGACCGCGCATGGCGATCAACGCGACATTGGAACAGCAGCCAGCGGCGGCGGAACAACCCCGCCGGGCCTGGCCGCGCCCTGAATTGCTCGCCCCGGCAGGGGACTGGGAGTGCGCCAAGGCGGCGGTCGAGAATGGCGCGGATGCCATCTACTTTGGGCTGGATCGCTTCAATGCCCGCATGAGGGCGGATAATTTCACCGCCGCCGATCTCCCGCGCTTGATGGATTTTCTCCATCGCCGGGGCGTCAAGGGATACGTCACGTTCAACACGCTGGTCTTTGCCGATGAAATGGCGGACGCCGAACAATATCTGCGGACGTTAATAAGCGCCGGGGTGGATGCGGCGATCGTGCAGGACATCGGGATTTGCCGGCTCATCCGCCAACTCTCGCCGGACTTTCCCATTCACGCCTCCACGCAAATGACCATCACCAGCGCGGCGGGGGTGGAGTTCGCGCGCGAACTGGGTTGCAATCTGGTGGTGCTGGCGCGGGAATGTTCCATCAGGGAGATCGGGCAGATGGCGCAACCGGCCACGCTGCCGTTGGAGGTGTTTGTGCATGGCGCGTTGTGCGTGGCCTATTCCGGGCAATGCCTGACCAGCGAGGCTCTGGGAGGCCGTTCGGCCAATCGCGGCGAATGCGCCCAGGGCTGCCGCATGCCCTACGAATTGATCAGCGACGGGCAATTGGTTCCCCTCGGCGACCGCCGCTATCTTCTCAGCCCGCAAGACTTGGCGGGGCTGGAAGTGCTGCCGGATTTGGTGCGCGCCGGCGTTTCTTCGCTGAAAATCGAAGGCCGGCTCAAGACGCCCGAATACGTGGCCAATATCACGCGGATTTATCGCAAAGCCCTGGACAGCAGTTTCGCGCCGCTGGATGCGCCGACGCGTTACAATCTCGAAATGGCTTTTTCGCGCGGGCTGCACACCGGCTGGCTGGGCGGCATCAACAACCAGCTTCTGGTCCACGCGCGATTCGGCAAGAAGCGCGGCGTTTTTCTGGGAGAAGTGCAGAGTCTTGGCGCGGGGAGTGTTTTTCTGCGCCTGCAAGCGCCGCTCAAGGCCGGTGACGGCATCGTCTTCGATGCCGGGCAGCCGGACCAGGACGAGGAAGGGGGGCGGGTGGCCAAACTGCGGCCCGCATCCTCACGCAAGGCTGGAACGGAAATCCAGCTTTTTGGCCAGGTCAATTTCAGCCGCATTCATCCTGGCGACAAGGTTTGGAAAACGAGCGATCCAGAATTGGACCGCGCCCTGCGCCAAAGTTTTTCCGGCACCGCGCCGCATTTTCAGCGGCCGCTTAATCTTGAAGTCCATGGGCGGGCGGGCGAACCGCTGACGGTCATCGGGCGCGACGAGGCGGGCCGCGTGGTGGAAGTCACGTCAGCCCTGCCGCTGGCCGTGGCGCAGAATCAGCCGCTGACGGAAGAGCGATTGCGCGAACAATTGGGCCGGCTGGGTGGGACAGCTTTTCGCCTGGGGCAATTGAGCAACAAGCTGGAAGGCGGCGTCATCCTTCCCATGAGCGAATTAAACCGCCTGCGCCGCGATCTCGTGAGTCAACTCGAAGAATTGCGGGCGCGCCCCGCGCGCTGGACGTTGCGCGAGGCGCGGCCCGCGACGGTGTTCACGCGCGGCGCGCGTGGCGGCGAACCGCGCCTGGCGGTGCTGGTGCGCGCGATGCCGCAACTGGAGGCCGCGCTGGCGTTTGATTTGCCGGTGATCTATTGCGAATTCGAGGATCCGAAAAAATACCGCGAGGCTGTCGCCCGTTTCCGCGCCGCGCAACGCCCAGGCGGCCCGCGCTCCGAAATATTCGCCGCGCCGCCGCGCATTTTCAAGACGGGCGAGGAATGGATTCAAAAGCAGGTCCGCTCCTGCGAGGCTGACGGCTGGCTGGTGCGCAATTATGACGATCTGCGCTTTTACGCCGGCGGCCGGCGCGTGGGAGATTTTTCGTTGAACGTGGCCAACGGTTTGACGGCTGATTATTTCAAGAATCACGCCGGCCTGGAGCGGCTGACGGCTTCCTACGATTTGAACATTGTCCAATTGGAGGCGTTGCTGCAATCTGCCCCGCCGAAGTGGTTCGAGATCACGCTGCACCAGCACATCCCGATGTTCCACATGGAGCATTGTGTTTTTTGCGCGTTCCTCTCCAAGGGGACGGACTATACCAATTGCGGCCGGCCCTGCGACCACCACGCGGTGCATATACGCGACCGCGTCGGGCTGGAACATCCGCTCAAGGCGGACGCAGGCTGTCGTAATACGTTGTTCAACGCGCGGGCGCAAAGCGGAGCCGAATACGCGGGCCGCCTGATGGAACTTGGGGCGCGCCATTTTCGGATCGAGTTTGTCAATGAGGACGGCGTGGAGACCGCGCGCACCATCGCCAAATACCAGGCTCTGCTCAAAGGCCAGATCACGGGCGGCCAGCTTTGGCGCGAGTTAAGGCTGCATCATCGGCTCGGCGTGACCCGCGGCCCGATGGAAGTCTAGTGGACGGTGTGTTTGTTCTCAACGGCCTTCCACGTGCAGGAGCCTGGTCCGTTTCTTGAGCGTGCGCAGGGTGGCAAAGATGACAAAGCCCGCGAGGAAAAAAGAAAACCAGCCATAACTCAAATGCCATCGCTTTTCGGCGAAGGAGTCTCCAATCAAGTCGAACACGAAGAAGACCCCGATGATGAGAAGGAAGGCGTTGTATTCGCGTTGCAGCACTGTGCGCCAGGAGAAGGGAACCGGGGAGGGCTTCCAGCCCTGCAGTCTCGGAATAAATGCGGGCGTCGCCGCCGCCCAGGTTTCAAAAGCGTCGCCGAAACGCTCCCGCAAAAACGCCTCTTCGGCCAGCATGATGCGCTCATAGTAAAGGGCAAAGAGGCTACTGCTCAATACGACCAGCCACCAGATATGCGGCCATAGCGCCATCCCGATCAAAATCAGATAGTTGCCCAAATAAAGAGGATGGCGAACGATCGAGTAAATGCCGGTGGTGCTCAGCGTGTTAGCCACTTGCTCGCGGGTGTTGCGCCCGGAGGTGCCGAGCGGCGCCCGGCCCACGGTCAAAATGCGAATCGCCAGGCCCAAAAAAGAAATCGCCAGACAAAACATCTGCCATGTTTCGTTCAACTTATGGTTCGCGCCAAGGTAAGTAAAGGATGGCAGGAACGCCAAAAAAACAGGAATCGCCACCAGAGGGAGATAACTCCGGCGCCGAAAGAGCCACGATCCGTTTGTTTCCAGTTGTTTGCGAAGAGACATTTAACCGCGATACGCGCCTACCCTACACCAGCTCAAATTGAAAGGCGATGGATTTCATGGATGTGAGAAAAGGTTGAGCCGGGAAACATTGCGCTGGGCCGCCTTTGCCTGTAGAGTGCGGCCAATTAGGAAGATTCTTATATATATGTCACAGCATCGAAGTCTGCGTGCGGCCACCACCTCCGGGGCCAAACGCAATGTCTTGAAAAGGTTTGAACGGGTCGCGATTTTGAAAAAGCGGGGCCAATGGAAAACGGGCGACCGCGTCACTGGCTTGCGCAAGACCAAAAGCGAGCCTTGATTTGGCGGCCGTGGTCCGATTGCAAAAATTCCTGGCCGAAGCCGGCATTGCCTCCCGCCGCGCCAGCGAACAAATCATCACGTCCGGCCGCGTGACCGTCAACGGCGCGGTGGCTTCGGAATTGGGCGTCAAGGTTGATCCCGCCCACGACCGCGTGGCGGTGGACGGACGCCCGGTCAAGGCCAAGCGCAAGCTCTACATCGCGTTGCACAAACCGCCCGGATACGTCTGCACTCGGTCCGACGGACAGGCGCGCGACAAGATCAGCGACTTGTTGCCCAAGGAATGGACGGAGTTGTTCTCCGTCGGGAGGCTGGATTGCCAGAGCGAAGGGTTGATTTTTTTGACGAACGACGGCGATTTTTGCTTGAAGTTAACGCATCCCCGTTATCGGATTGTGCGGAAGTACGTGGCCCGCGTCGAAGGGCGGGTCACCCCGGAGATGTTGCGCCAGTTCACGGCCGGCGTCTTGAGCGAGGGCGAGCAATTGCAGGCCCAGCGCGCGCGCCTGCTCTCGGCCAATAATTCCACCAGCGTCGTGGAGTTGGAGTTGACCGAAGGCAAAAACCGGGAGGTGCGCCGGCTGCTGGCCTCGCAACGCCTGACGGTGCTCCGCCTGCAGCGGGTGCAGATCGGGCCGATCAAACTCGGCGAGCTGCCCCCGGGCCGCTGGCGAACGTTGACAGAACCTGAGATTAAATCTCTACTTGGGATGTTATGAAACTGAATGTTTGGATTGTTTCCGCATTGGCGCCGCTGACCGCGGTCCTGGTCATGGCGCAAGACACCACTCCCGCCCCCGCCGCCGGCACCACCCCGCCCGCGCCGGAAACCGCCCCGGCGGCGCCGGCCAAGAAGCCGTCATCGGTCAAGAAGAGGGTTGTGCTGGATCCGCCCGCGGCCGCCGTGGTCAAGAGCGGCAACGTCAACCTGCGCGGCCAGCCCTCCTTCACAGGAGAAACCCTGGGCCATTTGCAAAAAGGCGACACGGTGACCGTTCTGGAGCAAATCACCTTGAAGCGCGCCAAGAAGGACGAACCTTCCGAGTGGGCGAAGATCGTCCTGCCCGCGGCCATTCCGGTTTGGGTCGGTGGCAATTACATTGACGCGGAGGCAAAAACCATCAAAACGCGGCGGGTCAATTTGCGCGGCGGTCCGGGGGAGAACTACAGCGTGGTGGGACGCCTGGAGAAAGGCGCCGCCATCAAGGAGATCAAGACGGACAACGGCTGGGTGGCCATCGAAGCGCCAACGAACGCTTACGCTTATGTCGCGGCAGAGTTTCTGGAGCTGCAACCTCCGCCCGCCCCGCCCGCGGCACCGCCACCTGCCGCGCCCGCGCCGCCGCCGGAAGTGGTCAATGTCACCAATGCGCCCCCGCCTGCCGCCGCCACCAATGAGCCTGCCGCCGCCACGCCCGTGGCGCCGCCGCCCGCCCCGCAACAGAGCGAGGCCGATAAGGAATTGGAAGCCCTGCGCCATGCCACTGCCACGGAACCTGCTCCGAACGCAACGCCAGGACCCACGCCCGCTATAGCGGGTGGGCCGTTGCCGGTGCGGATTGTGACGCGTGAAGGATTCGTGCGCCGGGCTTACAACATTCAATCACCCACGGAATTTGAATTGCGCGACATCCAGAACGGGAGGCTGATCGAATACCTCGAACCCAAACCGGGTATGAACTTTAAAATCTTCGTTGGCACCCGCGTCACCGTGACGGGGCCGGAAGGGATGGATTCTCGCTGGCCGCGCACCCCGGTCTTGAAGGTGCAAAGCGCCGATTTGATGCCTTGATGCCCTCCGGCTCTCTCATGGATGGCCGGGCCATCGCCGGGGAAATTCACCGGGAAACCGCCCGGCGCGTGGCTCAGGTCAAAGCGCGCGGCTTGCAGCCGTGTTTGGTCTTTATTCGCGCCGGTGAAGACCCGCCCTCGCGCGTTTATGTGGGAATGAAGGAAAAGGCCTGTGCGCAATTGGGCATCCAATCGCAGACCTACGTCCTTCCGGCGACGACCAGCGAAGAGACTTTGCTGGGATTGCTGGCGCGCCTGAATTTCGATGCGGCCGTTCACGGCATCCTGGTCCAGGCGCCGCTCCCCCGGCACATCTCGGAAACCAGAATTTATGGCGCGGTCGCGCCTCATAAGGACGTGGATGGTTTTCATCCCGTCAATGTGGGCAAATTGCTGTTGGGGGACAGCACCGGTTTCCGTTCCTGCACTCCGGCGGGCATCCAAGAACTGCTCATCCGCTCTGGTGTGGTGATCGAAGGCGCGGAAGTGGTGATTCTGGGACGCGGCAACATTGTGGGCAAACCCATGGCGGCGATCCTGCTCCAGAAAGCAAAAAATGCCGGCGCGACCGTCACGATCTGTCATTCGCAGACGCGCGATATTGCCGCGCATTGCCGGCGGGCGGACATCCTCATCGCCGCGCTGGGCGTGGCGGAATTTGTCAAGGCTGACATGGTCAAGCCCGGCGCTGTGGTTGTGGATGTCGGGGTCAACCGCGCGCCGGACCCCGCCGCCAAGGGCGGATCCCGTTTGGTGGGCGACGTTGCTTTTGCGGCCGTCCGGGAAGTCGCTGGAAAGATTACGCCCAATCCGGGAGGCGTCGGGCCGATGACCATCGCGATGCTGATGCAAAACACCGTGCTGGCCGCCGAACGCGCGTCCGGCCTGGACAGCCCGAATTAACCATTCAACCTTTGTGCTTATATGAATCCGTCAAGAATATTACCCGATCTGCAATGTTCGCTGTTGTGCGAAGACATCCGGCAGGAGGCCTCCGGCAACTTCATCCTCGTCGGCGTCATCAACCTTGTGCGCGTGCCGCAACTGCCGGTGACGGCCTTCAAGCTCTGCGTCTTCAACCGCTGGACCGCCGGCTTCGGCCAATTCCGGGAAACGCTGCGGTTCATCGCGCCGGACCAGACGACGGTGTTGCGGCAGGGCGAGATGAAGTTCGCCCTGCAGGAGGTCACCCATAACGCGACGACCATCACCGTTTGGGGACAGGTCAAATTTGAAATTGCCGGCGCTTATTATGTCGAAGTCATGGTGGATGATGTGATGAAGCTGCGCTTTCCGCTGGTGATCTCGGTGGCGCCGCCGGGACCGCCCGCCGAGGGCGGAACCAGGCAGGGGCCATGAACGCGTCCGCCGAAGGCCCCGCTGCGCCGCCGGCGGCCTGGCAGCCGTTGACCTTTGGCGGAGTGGCCGCATTCGCCGGCGCGCGCTTGGGAAGGTTGCTGGCGGCGGAGTTGGCCGCCGCCATCATGGTCGCCGCCTGCGCCGTCTGGTTTTTGCATCGCGCCTATTGCCCGGTCATCCTGCAAGCCATCCAAAAAATGCCGGACACGGCCCGCGTGGCGCAGGGCGCATTGCAAGGGGTGCCCGACACGCTGATCGCCGAGTCCAAGTTTCTGGCCATCGCGGCCACGCCCCGAACCGGCGGGGAAATCGGCCAGGGCGCGGACCTGCAAATTGAGTTTCGTCAACACGATTTTTGCGCCGGCTCCGTCTTTTGGCCCGACTGGGGATTGGATTTCCCTTACCGGCGCGGGACGGTGATCGCCCTGGCGCGCTCAAATTTGGAGCCGTGGTGGAGCGCGTGGCAGCCGGTATTGCTCACCGCGGCCGGCGCCGGGGCCGTCCTTATTTTGCTTCTGGCCTGGGCTGTGCTGGCCTCGATTTACATGGCGCCGGCGAAATTCATCGCCTGGTTTGCCGACCGCTACCTGCCTTGGGGCGGGGCCTGGCGGCTGGCGTCGGCCGCGTTGCTGCCGGGCGCCGCCGTGCTGGCAGGGGCGATGATTCTTTACGGTTGGAATGTCATAGACCTGGTCGGGCTGTCCTTTCTTGTCACAATCCACATCATTCTCGGTTGGATTTATCTTGTGGGCGGCTCCTGCAAAGTCACCCGGCTCTTTCCGGCCCATTCCAACCGCAACCCGTTCACCGAGTGATAGTTGCGCTGTTTTTCAAGACGGCGGCGGGAATCTTGCGTTTTTGATGATGGCATGGCGTTTGCTGAATCAATCAGGCGAATGGATGAATCTGACGCGCCAAAAGCGTTTCGGAACAGCAAATCGAAGAATCTTATGTCAACGAAGAACGGTCATCAAAGGCAGTATGAAGAGACATTCAAAAAGGCGGCTGTTGAATTTCTGAGTCGTAGTGGCAGCAGCGTGGAAGTGGCCGCCGCCGAGTTGGGCATTGATCCCTCCGACTTGCGGACTTGGCAGCGGAAACTGAATGTGCGCAGCAAGCCCGTCAAGTCCCTGAGCGGCATGGCGCGTCTGCGCTCCGAAAACGAGGCCTTGCGCAACCAGATTGTTCATTTGCAGGTGCAATGGGATATTTTGAAGACCACCCTGGGGGTGCTTTCCACGACCGTTTGTTCCCGCGAAACGGCTTAAGGCTGTTCCAGCGTGGCGGGCATCTTGCCAAACAGATGTTTCCACGGGCCGGCTCGTTCCATCCGGCGCAATGAGGTTGAAGGCCAGCATACTCATTAAGCAGGCATCGCCTCAGCGAATCTTCGCGCACCCCAAAGAACCTCATGGTTAACGCGCTGCTAAGGGGTGCATATGGTGTTTCAATCGACGATCCGGCTGTCGTATGTTCAATGTTACAGGTTTATGCCGCATCGTTTGCATGAATAAGTCCGGTCATTCCATGACACTCCGGCGCGCTTTGGCCGCCGTTGCGATGGCCCTGTCCATGTTCGCAACGAACTTCGGTTTGGCTGCGAATGCCGGCGTCTTTCCATTGCTTTCCTCGCAACTGATTTTTGCCGGGCAGAATTGGGGCACGCTCGGCGTGGACAAGAGCGTTGAATGGAACAAACTTAGTCTTGACGGCAAAACATACGCGCGCGGTTTTGGCACTCATGCCAACTCTGAATTGGTTTTCAATCTGGCCGGCCATTATGACCGCTTCGAGGCTTGGGTGGGAGTGGATGACGAAATGCGGTCCTTCGGCAAGAGCAGTGTCATCTTCAAAGTGCTGGGGGACGATCGGGAATTGTTCAACAGCGGAGTCATGCGCAACGACACCCCGCCGCGCCACGTAAGCGTGCCGTTGTCCGGGGTCGAGGACTTGACGCTGGTTGTAACGGATGCCGGCGACGGAATAAGCGGCGATCATGCCGATTGGGTCGAGCCGCTGCTTTATGGGTCGAATGAAAAACAGCATGCCAAAGCGGACTCGCCCACGGCGGCTTATGAAGTCAACGCGCCAACTCTCCAGGCGCGCCTCTCCGTGGACGGGGAGGTGGTCAGCCTTGCGATTGGCCCGAAACACAAGGAGCGAATGGTGCGCGCTTGCACGCAGGTTCTCGGTTGTCATACAAAAGGCGCGGTGAGCGCGGCAAAACTGCCCGGCGGCGGGATGGAATTCACGCGCGCGCTCACGAACCGCGAACAAAGAGTCATCTTTGTGCAGGAGCGTTTCACGCCAGCCTCCGGCAGCATTCATTGGGAGGTGGAGATTCGCAATACGTCGGGTGATTGGGCCGCTCCCGTGATGACGATTGTGCGATGGCCCGATCCGTCAGAGGCAAAGCTTTGGTGCGCCTGGCAGGATCCCTTGAATCTCCCACTTAACACTGCCAATGGAGATAACGGCAGCCAGTGGAATGACCCGCTTTTGGCGCGGCCCTTTAACGACGGGAATTGGAGTTACGGCGAGCCGCTCGGCGGCGGGTATGAGAAAGGCGACATCATCACGCTTCCCATGGTCACCGTGCTGGCGGAGAAGGATGACCTTGGCCTCAGCTTGGTGCAGTCGCCCGAGGACTCTTTGGTCGAGATGCGACTGATGACCACGACGGAAGGGCAAATCAGCCTGATTCGCTCCGGACAACGATTCAGCACGAACCACACGCTGCGCCTGGCCATGGATCTGATTCCTCATCGCGGCGATTGGCGGCCCGGACTCGCCTGGATGACCAAGCGGTATCCGGGCTTCTTTGAACCTCCAAACCCACACGTCCAGGCCATGGCCGGCGCCGCCGCCTATACGGGTGAAGAGAAGCCGGTGGATGTGGAAAGGTTGAAGCGGATGGCCTTCCGGATTCTCTGGAAATTGAGCGATGATTATGCCTACATGGGCATGTTCCTGCCGCCGCTCACCAACGCGGACGCGCGTTGGGAACGCACCAGCGATCAAGGCGATCCTCCCGGCTACAAACCGCAATGGACCAGTTTCCGGCGTTTGAACGATTTTGCCAGGTATCTCCATGAGAACGGCTTTTACCTTTTGGATTACTTCAATACCACGGAATTTGGGAAATCCATGACAAACGTGGAGGTGTCGGTTGGCGACGCGCAAAATCCAGACCTCTGGAAAAACCCCAGCGCCTATCTGAAAGCGCGCATGCCGAAGGCGGCGCTCCGGCCGGTGATCGAGGCCTGGCAAGGCGGTTGGGCCGTGGACCCGGGCGATCCCGCTTATATGAATTACCTGGTAGAGCAGGCGCGACGCCACTTGGTCATGGTGCCGGACAGCGCGGGCCTTTGCATAGATCGGGGCGACTACCTCAGCAAGTTCAACATGAATGCCGATGATGGCGTCAGCTGGCACAATGGCCGGCCCGCGCGGGCGTTGGTGCAGTCGTGGCGCGAACTCATGGAACGGCTTGGGCCGATGATGCACGAAGCGGACAAAGTCATCTTTTGCAACTTCATGGATGCGCGTCTTGATTTGGCCCGGCAAGTGGATGGCATCTACGACGAGTTTGGCAATGTTCCCGCGGTTCTTAACGGCGCCGCGCTCGTGTGCATCCACAAGCCTCTGCTGGCCTGGACCAGCAATGACGACCCGTTGAGCGATGCGTTTTTCCAGCGACATTTGTATCTGGGCGCATTTCCGACCGCGCCCTACCCGCTCAACAACCATTGCATCCAGCCCTCGCCCGAACGGGATCGTTGGTATCTGGATTACGGCCCGCTTTTCGATCTTCTGCGCGGGAAGCATTGGGTGTTGGCGCCACATTGCGTGGCAGTGGCGGGGGGCGCGGCGAAGGCCAACCTGTTCCAGGTGAACGGCGGATGGGTCGCGCCCGTGGCCTTCGGCGGCACGAACGCCATCGTTACTCTGAAAATTCACAACGTGCCGGGTCTGAAGAAAAACACTCGCTGCGAGATATTCCATCCCGGTTCGACCATTCCCATTCCAGCCCAACTTTCCGGGACTGCCGAAGACTTGAAAGTCCGTGTTCCTCTGCAACGCGGTTGCGCGATGGTGAAGCTGTTGGCGCCGGAGTAGCGAGCGGGAGCCCCGGCGCGGTTGGAGCAATAGGCTCATGGCTGGTTTGACTGGGTTTGACTGGGTTTGACTGAGGAGGTTCAAAGTTCAAAGTTCAAAGTTTGCAACCCCGAAAGCTTTCGGGGCAAGAGTTCAAGGTTTATACCGCGAGGCGCGAAATTGACGAAAAATGGCGCGTGATTTGCGTATCTTCCTGGTTGGCAGGAACTTCCGCATGTTTCAGGCCTTTTTTATTTTCATTTTGGTTGAATTGACCTGAATTGACCTGAATCCACCTGAATTTGGCTGAATAAAAATGCATTCAGGGCTTGGTTTTCTTCAGGTATTTCAGTGGCCCGGCACTCGCCTCCTTAGCGCAAAAAAAACGGGAATATCTGGAATTAACATGGAAATCAACGACTTGCGCAAGTGCGCGCCCCAATTTGCCCAGGAACAGAACAGTTCGTCGTTTTCCGTCCCGAACTACCAGCCACCGACCACCAGCCCTCATTTCAAAGAACAGACGTGTGAATACCACGCGCATTCCACACTACCAACTTTAGATGGGAATGCAACACAGTTTATTCATTATTTTCCGCGCCGCCCCCTGCTGCGGTGTTCGACCCGCCGTCGGACGAATAAACTTCATTTGCGATTACGTCGTGGACGGGCCGTTGACCGCACCCGACGGCTCGCGCTTGAATATTCGCAGCGCATGGTATATGACGCAGCTGGTGGTGTGCCGCGCTTTGTGACCGCGCACCCTTTGCCAAAACTATGAGCACAATCAAAGAATTGGATGCGGTGACCCTTACGTGCGACCTGCCCGAACACAGGCTGGCGCGGGGCGACGTAGGCACCGCCGTGCTGGTGCATGGCCACGGAGCGGCCTTCGAGGTGGAATTTGTGAGCTACGACGGCCATACCGTTGCTTTACTGACGTTGGAACGCAACCAAGTGCGTCCGCTTCAAACGAACGACATTCCCCATGCCCGTGAATTGGTCGCGGCATGATTTAAACAGCGAAGGCGCTGGAAGGCGCGGCCCTTGCTGGACCGCATGGAGGAAGACGATGCCCGCCGCCAATGCCGGTGAAGGGGTTGTCTTTCCGATCGTTTTTCCCTTGCTTTAGCCCGCCTAATCGGGTAAGAAAGAGTTCATTGCCAGCATTTCTGGCTCATTGGCCAAGGGCCACCCATTCTGGCGATTTCGTTGCCAAAAGCTAAATCAAAGGCCAACTGAAGTATGAAAACATTCTCGGACACTAGCAGAAAGCCGGTTTTGCCTCTGTTCATGCGGCTGCTCTGGGCCGCCGCGTTTGTGCTGACTGCCTTCGGCGTCCAGGCCGGAGCGGTCTTGACCACCCTTCATTCATTTCAGCCATTCCCCAATGGCGCAAATCCCGACACCGCTCTGGTGCAGGGCAGCGACGGCAATTTCTATGGCACGACTCCCATCGGTGGCACGAACAGCGTCGCTGGCACGGTGTTCAAAATCAGCGCCAATGGGGCGCTGACCACCTTGTATTCCTTCACCGGCGGCAATGACGGCGCAAATCCCAGAAGCCTGGTGCAGGGCAGCGACGGCAGTTTCTATGGCACGACGGCAGCGGGCGGCATTTACCCGGGCGCTTATTTCGAGACCGGCGCTGGCACCGTGTTCAAGATCAGCACCAATGGGGCGCTGACCACTTTGTATTCCTTCACCGGCGGCGATGATGGCTCGGGGCCCAATGGGCTGGTGCAGGGCAGCGACGGCAATTTTTATGGCACGACTGGCGACGGCTCGTACAACCTTGGCACGGTGTTCAAAATCAGCATCAATGGGGCGCTGACCACTTTGTATTCCTTCACCGGCGCCAATGATGATGGCGGATATCCCCCCCAAGGGCTGGTGCAGGGCACCGACGGCAATTTCTATGGCACGACAGTAGGCGGCGGCACAGACGGTGATGGCACGGTGTTCAAAATCAGCACCATCGGGGCGCTGACCACTTTGTATTCCTTCACCGGCGGTAATGATGGCGCATATCCCATTGGGCTGGCGCAGGCCAGCGACGGCAGTTTCTATGGCACGACAGTAGGCGGCGGAACTCCGCTCTCCCTTGGCACCGTGTTTAAAATCAGCACCACTGGCCGGCTGACCACTTTGTATTCATTCGCCAATTATGAAATACAGCCCTCCGAGCTGGTACAGGGCAGCGACGGTAATTTCTATGGCACGACATTCGAGGGCGGCACGAACGGCGCTGGCAGCGTGTTCCAATTGAGCAGCGGTGGAACGTGGACCACCTTGTATACTTTCACCGGCGGCAATGATGGCGCAAATCCCTCGGCCGGCTTGGTACAGGGCAGCGACGGTAATTTCTATGGCACGACTTGGGCCGGCGGCGGCACGAGCCTTCTCACGGACAATGGCACCGTGTTCAAAATCAGCTCCAATGGGGCGCTGACCACTTTGTATTCATTTCCTGACGGCAATGATGGCGCATATCCCAAAGCCGGACTGCTGCAGGGCAGCGACGGCAATTTCTATGGCACCGCCTTCGGCGGCGGCACAAACGGTGCTGGCACCGTGTTCAAAATCAGCACCTCTGGGGCGTGGACCAGTTTGCATACTTTCACAGGCGCCAATGATGGCGGAAATCCCAGTGCCAGTCTGCTGCAGGGCAGCGACGGCAATTTCTATGGCACGACAACAGGCGGCGGCACAAACGGCGCTGGCACCGTGTTCCAAATTAGCGGCACTGGGGCGCTAATCAGTTTGTACTCATTCACCGGCGCCAATGATGGCGGAAATCCCCAAGGCGGGCTGGTGCAGGGCAGCGACGGCAGTTTCTATGGCACGACAGCAGGCGGCGGAACGTACACCAATGGCACAGTGTTCAAAATCAGTATGAGTGGGGCGCTGACCACCTTGTATTCCTTCACTGGCGGCAATGATGGCGCAAACCCCAGTGCCAGCCTGCTGCAGGGCAGCGACGGCAATTTCTATGGCACGACTTCCCAAGGCGGCACGAACGGCAACGGTACCGTGTTCCAAATCAGCGCCAACGGGGCGCTGACCAGTTTATATTCATTCAACTTCAATGACGGCGATTATCCTCAGGCCGGGCTGGTGCAGGGCAGCGACGGCGATTTCTATGGCACGACTTCCAGCGGCGGAACGAACGGTTACGAGGTCAGCACAGGCTACCTCAATGGTGACGGATTCTACTATGGTGGCACCGTGTTCAAAATCAGCACCAATGGGGCGCTGACCAGTTTGTATTCATTCGGCACTGATGCAGACACAACTCCCTATGCCGGCCTGGTGCAGGGCAGCGACGGCTATCTCTATGGCACGACTTACTACGGCGGCGGTGGGATTTACGATGGCACGGTGTTTAAAATCAACACCAATTGTGTCCTGACCACTTTATATTCCTTCGGCACAATCCTTAGGAATGGTTACGCGGCGGGCGAAAATGCCTATGCCGCGCTGGATGGCGCGAGTCCATATGCCGGGCTGGTGCAGGGCAGCGACGGCAGTTTCTATGGCACGACTTCCGCCGGCGGCCCAGGCGGAGCCGGGACCGTTTTCCGGCTGACCATTGTGCCGGAATCCCAGGCAGTGACCCTAACCAACGGCACGCTCAGTCTGACTTGGAGCACGGAGGCTGGAGGGATGTATCAGTTGCAATACAATTCTGACCTGAGTTCGAGCAACTGGAGCAACCTGGGCAGCGCCGTCACCGCCACCGGAGCGACGCTCAGCACCACCGACTCGCTCACGAACGGCCCGCAACGGTTTTATCGGCTGGCGCTCTTGCCTTAACATCCATGCAGTCGAAGAACAGGACAGGGAGATTTTGAGACAGGATTAACAGGATTAACAGGATGAAGCACAGCACACGGAGATCTCCCCAAACGGTGACGAATTTTTGCTGATGCCACATCCTCTTTACCATCCTGTAAATCCTGTAAATCCTGTCAAAATTCAGTTCTTTAACTGCATCGTCCCGGCTTAGCCCGACTTTCGCAACTGGAGAGAGTTGTGACCCGTATGTCGCTGCAAATCAGGGCGGCGATGCAAAAGGTCTGCACCAAGGTCATTCTTCGGCCAGTTGTCCTTTCTGGGTGATGCGCGGCGGCG
>Ga0302326_10005361_pt1 | contig 29255 bp, 30 predicted proteins | sample Palsa_T0_3_FD_202264 | JGI IMG/M metagenome (GOLD analysis project Ga0302326, IMG submission 202264) | Peat permafrost microbial communities from Stordalen Mire near Abisko, Sweden - Palsa_T0_3 | ecosystem: Environmental > Terrestrial > Soil > Palsa > Peat permafrost | place: Sweden: Abisko... | reverse complement strand
TAGTCGGCAGAGTGTGAATCAGCTCCCCGCAAGCCTCTGATTTGCCGGCACACTCAACGCAATGGACCTCTACGGGATCAGCGCGGAACTGCTGACCGAAATTGCCAACGTGCCGATCGAGAAAGCCCGGCGCTGGAAACGCGCCGGCAAAGTGCCAGCGCGCGTGCAAGCAATAGTGCAGTTGCGCTTGAGCACCGATCTGGGCGTGCTAGATCCAGCATCGCGAGGCTACGTCATACGCAACGGCCTATTGTGGACCCCAGAGAACGACTCGCTCACCCCAGCGCAGATTCGAGCCGCCCCATGGTGGCGCGGGCTCGCGAAGATCTACGAAGAAAAGCTCAAGCAACCCCAGCAATACGAGCTGCTCTAACCCATGAAACTAGTCCTGCAGATCACCGCCGGCATCGTGCTCGCCTGGGCAATCATCAACGGCGCCGAAGCCCTCCTCGCACACACAGCACTCCCGCAACTACACGCGCCCCTGCCGGATCTCACAAAGGATCGCATTACGAACAATTCCTCGAGCGAAAAACCACCGCCCCCGAGTCGCGAGCAGCAAGAAAGCCAAATCCGCGCGGAGCTGCAACGCGAAATCGACGCCCAGCACCAAAACCCCGCACCACAGCCGGCGCCATTGATACGAAAAGCGACCCCGGATGATGCGAAGGCAAAGCCAGCCCAGTAACTAGCGTGTCGCCGCCCTGCCGCGCGGTCTGACCGACACCGCGTTGCTCTCCCGATTCGTGTTTGGTCGACCTGTGAACCAAACACTCACAGGAGAGCACCACATGAACGATGAGCCGATCAGCCCTCCGGCAGCGTGAACTCTAGCGTCGGGCGTTCCACGCTTGCGCCCAGGGTGACGAGAAGCTCGTCCAGTTGCTCGAACGTCTCGGGCATCCCACCCTCCATCCCGGCGAGGGTACCGTCGAGGGCTTCCTTCGCGGGATAGAGTTCGTGAATCACCAGCAGCGTCTTGCCACCCTTTTCCTCGAAAGTCACCGTGGTGACGGCACCGTCGTCACTCTCGTCGTTAGTCCAGACGAGGCGCGAGTGCGGTGTCACTTCGATGTACCTACCGAAGAACGCCATAGGCTTTGAGGCCTCGTGGCCGAGCTCGAAACGGTACCTGCCCCCGACACGAACATCCGCCTCGCAGGAAAGCAGGGACACGCCTGTCGACTTCGGTGCCCACCATCGCTTGAGCAGCTCGGGCTTGGTCCACGCCTCGAACACGATGCGCGCCGGGCCGTTGAAGGTTCGCGTGACGACTAGCTCACGCTCGGACTTCCGTTCCACCCTCATGCGGTACTTCATGGGGGTAGGCTCACTCTCTCTTCTTGCGTCCATCGACCTTCTCCTTGCGTTTCAGTTCTTCGACAACCTTGTCCAGCTCGTCGAAGCGGGCGTTCCAGAGCTGGCGGTACCTCTCGATCCATGCCGCCTCTTCCTCCAGTCGGCGCAGGCCGAGCTTACAGGTCCGCACGCGCCCGACCTTCTCCGTGGTGACGAGCCCCGCCTGCTCTAAGACGCCAACATGCTTCTTCATGCCCGTGAGGATCATGTGAAACTTCCCGGCAAGGTCCGTGATCGAAGCGTCTGCACGCCCGAGCTGCTCCAGAACGCCGCGTCGGGTGGCGTCCGAGAGCGCGGCGAACGAGGCATCGAAGCGGGCCGGGGTATACTGAACCATACGGTTCAGTATGTAACACACGGATTGGTGGCATGCAAGGGGAGGCAGAGCGCGCGCTGCATTGCCGGGCGCCTTCACTCCCAAATCGACCGGCTGAGCTCGCCCCACATTTCGATGCAGATTCGCTCGACCGGCCAGCGCTACGCCTGAGTGGAGTACTCCTGGCATGGCCACTCAGAGCGATCGGCGGCCGCCATTCGGGGGATGCAAGCTTTTCGTCCTGAAGCCGTCACAGATCAAACCTCGGATTGGTTTCACACAAAAACAATGTCAGAATAAATGCCCGTTTGCAAGCGCTTACATTTAGACCTGCTGCGTTACTTTCAGGAGAACTTGATGAGACCTTTCACGGTGTTGCTCTTGCTGTGGGTGCCTCATTTAGGCATGGCATATGCGGATGAATCGCTGCTGCAGGAACTTCAATCCTCGAAGCGCGTTGACGCCGCTGCCATCATCAGCCCCAAGAGATCCGGCGACTGGCTCAGCACCGGACGAACCTATTCAGAGCAGCGCTTCAGTCCACTGAAGCAAATTACCGCAGCAAACGCTAAGGAATTAGGACTGGCTTGGGCGCTGGATTTGCCCTCCAAGGGTACACTGGAAGCCACGCCGCTGATCTCGAATGGCGTCATCTACACCAGTGGCAGCTGGGGCGTCGTGTTTGCCGTTGATGCCAGAAACGGCAAATTGATTTGGAGCTTCGATCCTAAGGCCCAGCTAAGAACCGCCGAGGCGGTAGCGTGGGATCGACATCGCGGCGTCGCGCTCTGGAAAGGTAAAGTCTATGTCGGCGTTGCCGACGGGCGATTAATCGCACTCAATGCTGTTACCGGCGAGAAGATCTGGGAGACCCAGACCTTCGACCGAAGCACTCCCTACGCGATCACCGGAGCGCCTCGCGTCTTTGACGGACGTGTCGTCATCGGCATGTCCGGCGCTGACATAGGCACCCGCGGTTACGCCTCGGCCTACGATGCGGAGACCGGCAAACTCCTGTGGCGCTTCTACGCTGTTCCGGGAAACCCGGCAGACGGCTTCGAGTCGAAGGCCATGGAGATGGCCGCGAAGACATGGTCCGGCGAATGGTGGAAATATGGCGGCGGCGGCAACCCGTGGAACGCCTTTTCCTACGATCCCAAGTTGAAGCTCGTCTACATCGCCTTTGCCAACGGCGGCCCGTGGTCGCAGACAAATCGTAGTCCCGCCGGGGGCGACAATCTGTTCCTTTCCTCCATAGTCGCAGTGAAAATAGACACCGGTGAATATGTCTGGCACTACCAGAGTACACCGGGCGAAATCTGGGATTTCGATGCCACGACGGACATGATCCTCGCGGATATCTCCGTCAACGGCAAGGTTCGCCAGGTGCTGATGCAGGCGCCTAAGAATGGCTTCTTTTACGTTCTTGACCGGAAAACCGGCGAGCTCATTTCTGCAAAGAATTTTGTGCGGGTTACGTGGGCTGACGGTATCGACTTAAAAAGCGGCCGACCCATTCCCCACGCCGGCGCCCGACTCGAGAACGGACCGTCGGATATTGCTCCGGGGTTTGCGGGCGGCCACAGCTGGTATCCCATGTCATATAGTCCGATCACCAACCTCGCATATTTCTCGTGGCGTGACGCATCTGCTGTCATTAGCGAGCCTCCAGCGAAGAATTGGAAGTTCACCGAGGGCATATTCGACATGCCCAATATTTCTCTGTCTCACACCACGAACGCCGGCGGCCTCATGGCCTGGGATCCGATCAAGCAGCAGGCGGCATGGAGCGTCTCCCTTCCCTCCAAACTGGTTGGCGGGACCGCGGTATCGGCGGGTGGGGTGGTATTCGCAGGCACAGGCGACGGACGGCTGCTTGCATATGATGCCAAGAATGGCCAACAGCTGTGGGAGGCTCCAACCAATAATTCTGTGATGGGCGGGCCAGCAATTTATAGCATTGACGGCAGGGAATATGTGGCTGTGATGGCCGGAATCGGCGGCGTATTCTCTCAGGATCCCAATCTCGTAAAGTATGGCTTCAGGTATGGAGTGGGACGCAGATTGCTTGCGTTTCGATTGGGCGCCCGAAAGCAGTTACCGCCCAATCAGGCAGAACCTGCCGATTTGCCACCACATCCAGTCAGCAGTGATGCGCATGTCCAGCGCGGCCAGTTGCTGTATCCGCCCTACTGCGGCAGCTGCCACGGTCCCAACGCAGTCAACGCTGGCGGCGCACCTGATCTGCGCCGATCAGTCCTGGTGGATTCGCTGCCGGCTATTGTCTTAGGCGGTTCCCTGGTAGCCAATGGAATGCCTTCCTTTACCAAGTATTTAAGCGAAGCAGATGTGAGTGATTTGCAGGCTTACCTGAAAGATCGCTCGGTACTTGGATACTGAGCGTAGCTTCTGGATTAACTGACCTCTTCCTCGAATCGAACACTGAGCTTTCGATAAAGAGCCTTGGCAAGCGGATCATAGCCGAAGAAAGCAACTGCTGCATCCATCCATGTCAGCGGCGCCGCGCGCGCGAACTCGCGCGCGCTCCTCAGCAGCTGCGATGGTACCGAGGACGGCGACGGGTCGAATACTTCCGCCTCGTGAGTGTCGTTCTCTTTCTCGAGCACGGTCCGTGTCACTTTCGAGAATACATGCTTTCCGCCATTCGTCTGGTAAATGCGATATTCCTGCCAGTGCCCCTCGGGCGCCGAAGCCGGCGCTGCGGATGCCAGCAGCACTCCGGTGAATCGCAGATCCGCTTTCCCATCCCTGGTGACAATGTGTTCCTTCTGTACGCCGACGTCCGCATCGTCATCGAGAGCGGGCAGATGACCCTGCATTCTAACTTTGGTCATCGATACTGCACTGGCAGTTGGCCCACGCTCCCTACCGCGCGCGGGGTCACTGCTCGCGGTCTCTTTGCGCGTGGCGTCGCTGGGCGCACCGTCGGACGCGGCATCATTGTGCGTGGTGTCGGTGGTGTTTGGCCCATCGGATACTGATACGGACACAGACACCGGCAGGCTTCCGCTTGCCCGCGCCTTGGAGGGTTCCTCTGTGCGTTCGGCGCTCATTGGATCAGTCTCGCTATAAAGCAGTTAGAACTCCTAGTATGCGCCCAAAGTCCTGCTCCGATCAGTCAGGAATCAGCGCTGGTAGTCGTAAGCGCGCGCTCACATTCCAGAGCCACGATAAAGCTCAAATTTGTGTGCCGCCGTACAGACGGCCGATCGATTCGAGTGGTCGCGTCTGCCGAGCGCTGTGGTCCTCCTGTGGGGCAAACAATGCTGCTTGGCCTACAGTCACACAACTCAGCACCCGGCTAAAGTACGGTGTGCCCTTCACAACGCGCCCGGGATTTCCGATGCTAAGTGGCAATCCTCGATCGACGGTGAGCCTCGGTGGTCGCCCTCTTCACGCGATGCTCTGGGCGGACATGTCCGCATGGCTGCTGCTCGTAGGGCTGATTGTGTCAATATTCGCCGCAGCGGCAGGATTGATCGACTTCTTCGGCGATCCACGCGTACGCGCGCCGCGCGCCGCCTGGTTCACGGCATAGGCAATATCGCAGCCCTTATTCTCTCGATCTTCTACTGCTTGATCCACACGCGCGACGCTTATACCTCGGTTGTCCCGTCTGGCTTGATCCTATCAGCGCTCGTTGTCGTGATTCTGCTGGTCACGGGCTGGAATGGCTGGGGCCTGGTGCACCGTCATGCCGTCGGTGTGCGCGAGACGAAGCCGCAATGAAGATTGTCCGTTTACAAGCCGGAGCTATTGCCGTGCTGCTCGCGCTGGTCGGCTGCGGGCCTGCGCCGATCGACCCGAGCCGTCAGGTCGGGCCTAACCCTTACCTCCCGCCGATCCATCAATATTTGTTGCCACCGATGCATATCGCAAAGGTCGTGGGCTGGAACGGTGCAACTTCAAGTGTCCCGGCTGGCTTGAAAGTGCAGGCGTTTGCTACCGACCTTGCCAACCCGCGCTCACTCTATGTGCTGCCGAATGGCGATGTGCTGTTGGTGGAGACCGGAGATCCTCCGGGACCGGTTAGCCGGCCGAAGGAACTCGTCATGAACTGGGTCGAGAAGATGGCGCACTCCCGCACGAAGCCCGGGCAGCGCATTTTGCTGTTTCGTGACACGAATGGCGACGGCGTCCCGGACCAGCGAACCGTGTTCATCGATCATCTCAACTCACCCTTTGGCGTGGTGTTGGTCGGTAACGATCTCTATGTCGCCAACTCCGATGCCGTGGTCCGCTATCCCTATACGACCGGACAAACCCAGATCGCTGATCCTGGCGTCAAGCTGTGCGATCTGCCCGGCGGCCCGATCGATCATCACTGGACCAAGAGTCTGACTGCCAGCCCTGATGGATCCGAGCTCTATGCAGGTGTCGGCTCCAACAGCAATATCACGGAGAACGGTATTCAGGCGGAGGTCGGCCGCGCGTCAATCTGGCAGATCGACCGGGCGACCGGCGCACACCGCGAATTCGCGACGGGTCTGCGCAATCCGAACGGACTTCAGTTCAAGCCACAGACCCATGTGCTATGGGCCGTCATCAACGAGCGCGACGAGCTGGGCCCGGATCTTGTGCCCGATTATTTGACCTCGGTCCGGGACGGCGCGTTCTATGGCTGGCCGTACAGCTACTACGGCCAACATATCGATCCACGCGTTCAACCGCCGCGACCGGATCTGGTCGCAAAGGCCATAGCGCCCGACTACGCGTTGAGCTCGCACGTGGCGCCATTGGGGCTCGTGTTCTATTCAGGGACCGATCTGCCGAGCCACTATCGAGGAGGTGCCTTCGTTGGCGAGCACGGAAGCTGGGACCGCGCCGTACTGAATGGTTACAAGGTCGTCTACATACCGTTCGTTGATGGCCGCCCTTCCGGGCCGCCGGAGGACGTAGTCACAGGCTTTCTGGTCGACGGCGACAAGGCGCGGGGGCGGCCAGTCGCTCTTGCGGTGGACGGCAAGGGAGGGTTATTGATCGCCGATGACGCGGGCAACAGCGTCTGGCGGGTTTCGGCGGCTTCGCCCTGAGGCAGCCTAAATAATTGCCTACAGCCGGAAGGACAGCGACTATATCGGCAAGTACACTTTGGCCTCGGTCTGGGAGAGAGGAACCCTTTGATTAAGAATGTCGCGCCGGTCCGCGACGCGAGCGCGGTGTGCCCGCGTGTCTGACGCGAACGGCGGAACCGATAGGCCGAAGCCAACGGTCTTTCTCAGCTATGCCTCGGAAGATCGCCAGGCGGCTCGATTGATTGGCGAGGCCCTGCCCGCACATGGGCTCGAGGTATGGTTCGACGAGAGCGAATTAGGCGGCGGAGACGTCTGGGATCAAAAGATTCGCAGGCAGATTCGCGAGTGCGATTACTTCATGGCACTCGTGTCAGCTCAAACCGAGGCTCGACACGAGGGCTATTTTCGCAGGGAGTGGCGGCTGGCCGTCGAGCGGACCCTCGATATGGCCGACGATCACTTGTTTCTGTTGCCTGTGGTCATCGACGACACAGTCGAGTTACGTGCGCGCGTGCCGGAGAAATTCCTCAGTGTGCAATGGCTGAGACTCCCCGGCGGGCGCCCTACCCCTGCGCTGGAGGCCCTGTGCCACCGGCTGGTGTCTGGTGATGCCGCCGCGTCGTCCGCAGCCACGAAGTTACACCCTCGGCCCATCGCCGCGGAGCCCCCTTCCCTGCCCTCAGCTCTGGCCCGGCAGCGGGAATTTCCCAAAGAAGAGGAAGGTCAGAGGCTGCGGTTCTGGTTTGAGGTCGCGGGCTGGGCAATTTGGTCAGCTTGGGCGGTTTTCAAGCGATGGCCCCGGTGGGTGCGCATTCTGATCATCGCATGGCTCGCCATCTTGTTGTTGAATCGAGGCTGCAGCGACTCGGATCATCCCGGGTCGCGACAGATCTCATCCTCCAACGAAAAAAGACTCAAGAGGATCACGCAGCAATATCAGGGCGGAGCCGACAAGGCAGATCTGGCAAAGCTCGCTGCGCAGATTTCCCACGAGTTCCCCGACGAGAATATCGGGAGCGCATCAGATCGAGCCCCTGTTCTTGCAATTCCCTTTGCGGCACCTAAGGGCGACACGGCTGCCCAGGCCCTTGCTGACTCCACATTTGTACAAGTCTACGGCCGCGTCGCGATTGCTTACCACGGCAAAGTCGGCTTAGCCAACGATGCGCTGCCTGCCTGTCCTTTGGCATCGGTGCTGGTGCGAGCACGTGAGAATCGGTCCGACTATGCGGTCTGCGGCTTTGTCGATACCCAGGAGTCGGCTCAGACTCTGAACATCGAAATTGCAAACGTGGCAAACAATTCAGCTCTGTGGTCAAAGTCCTACCCCGTCGCCGATGCCGACCCGGAGAAAATAGCTGCCGAGGTCAGCTCCAAAGTGCCGTCACTCGATGACGATTAATTGAAGACAGTCATTCGCATGAAACAAATAGCAATTTTCCAGCTGTCGGCAGCACTCATGCTCACTATGAGCGCCTTTGGGCAGGACGCAAAGAGCGCTGCAGCCGCGAACGTGCCTCGGGAGCAGCCATCGCAGCGGCCGCCCGTTGCGCGTGTGGTTGACCTGAAGGCGTCTGACGGCACGATCCTGAAGGCAAGCTACTTTGCCGCGGCAAAGCCGGGTCCCGGTGTGTTATTGCTACATCAGGGCAACCGGACACGCCAATCATGGGATGATCTGGCCGGGCTACTGGCGGCGGCCGGAATCAATACCCTTACCCTCGATATGCGCGGCTTTGGCGAAAGCGGCGGCAAGCATCAAAAGTGGACGCGCGCGGACACACCCGTAAAAAAGATATGGGCTGATGACATTGATACCGCGTGGCAATATTTGGTCTCGCAGCCAGGGGTCAACGCAGAGGTCATTGGCCTGGGAGGAGCCGGATTACTCGGCGTCGATAACTCGGTCTTGACGGCGCGTCGCCACTCTACCGACGTGAAATCGCTGGTGTTGCTTTCCGGAGAAACCTTTTTGCCGGGTGTGCGATTCCTGCGGCAGGCATCGCATCTGCCCGAGCTGTTGGTTGCGGCCGACGACGATGAAGACCCTCCCACGGAAGAAGTGATGGAATGGCTTTACGGCGTCTGCTCCAATCCGGGCAAGAGGTTCGTGCACTACACGGGTAGGAAGGCGCCTTGGACGGGTTTTGAAGACACCGGAATTCTCGCTGGCGGAAGCCATGGGACCGACTTGTTCAAGGCGCATCCGGAGCTGCCCGGCATCATCGTCGATTGGTTCGCGACCACGCTGATCAAGACACCAGGCCACGCTCCAGCGCAGCCTTTGGCATCTGCTTCAATCCTCAAGCAAATCGAGCTGCCCGGCGGAGTGGCTCAGGTCACCAAGCAATTGGCGGATGCGCGGCGCACAGACCCCAAGGCGCAGTTGTTCCCCGAGAATGTCGTGACCATCATGGGCTACGACCATTTGGCCATAGGCGAGACGAAGTTAGCGGTCGAGATCATGAAGCTCGTGATCACTGCCTATCCGGACTCGGCCGACGCATACGATAGTCTCTCGGATGCGTATTTGGCGGACGAACAGAAGGATTTGGCGCGGCAGACCGCCGAAAAGGCATTGGCGCTGCTGGATTCTCGTACGGCACCGGCGTCGTCATGGTCCGATACGGAGGCGCGGCGCAAACAGATTCGTGATGGAGCACTTGACAACCTCAAGCAACTGGATGCCGCCCATTGACGGACAGGTGGGTACGCCGACGCAGCACCTTGGCAACGCCGCACCGCTTCCGGTCTTCGAATCGAAAGACCAGCCATCCGTAAGCAATCCGTAAGCTGTGGATGGTTGCATAGCAGATGCGACTGACAGCTGATAGCCTCGCCATGGGACGCCGATGTCTCTATGGACCAGCTACCGCGCGGCGAAGTGGAATCAGCCGAGGCGCCGCCAGACTGGATGACGCAACAGGACCAAGGATGGGGGTCGAGCATGAACGCGATGTCAAAGTGGTCGATGGGCCAGGCGTTATCGAACGCGCTGGTGTCGGCGGTCATCATGGCCCAATCGGCACAAGCGCAGACCAACGGCGCGATTGGCGAGGTCATCACAACCTCCCAGGCGGTGTCCTTTCAGATCAACGCCGCCCATACCGGCGTAGCGAAATTTCCCGTCGTGCGCCTCCCTACTTCTGCCAAATGGCAGGTTACCCTGAACGGTTCACCCTCGTACGCATTGATCGCCGAAGGCACGGTGTTCGTGACAGTTGATGTTTCCGGCAACACGCAACTGATTGCGCTGGATCAAGCCACTGGCAAGACCGTTTGGGGGCCGATTGCATTGTCGGGACTATCCAATGCCGCATATGACGAAGGTACCGTATTCGTCGTCGGCACAGACGGCCTGATGCAGGCATTCCATGGCACCACAGGAACACCGATCTGGGCGGTGTCGCTTACCGGACAATACAGTTACTCGTCCGGCCCCACAGCGAAGGGCGGCATCGTGTTCACCGGCGGCGCTGGTTCAGGCGGGACGGTTTACGCCGTAGATGAGAAGACGGGCGCATTGCTTTGGACGCGACAGGTCGAAAATGGCGATGACAGCACACCCGCGGTGACTGCGGATGGCGTCTACGTTACGTATCCATGCTGGACTTACGATTTTACACCCTCTAGCGGTGCATCCGTGTGGGACAACGACACCGGTTGCGACGGCGGCGGCGGCACACCAGTTGTTGCCAACGGCAAGATCTACGCGCCCAACGGCGCTGGCACCTACGATGGTGACGTGTTCGAAGCAGCCACTGGAAAACTGGTGTTTTCATACGTGGCGGACAATCTACCGGCGATCGACAACACCCGCGGCTACTTCCTTCAAAGCGGCACTCTCGTAGGGCTCAAGCTCAATAACTATTCCATCCTGTGGAATTTCACCGGCGATGGCAAGCTCGTGACTTCGCCCATTGTCGTGAACAACTATGTATTTGTCGGCTCGTCGTCCGGCAACTTGTATGGTCTTGATGGGGCGACGGGTGAGCAGGTATGGCAGGTCAACGTCGGCGCGACCATCCCTGCCGGGGCAGGATGGGGAGCCGGACTGCAATTGTCGGGCCTGTCCGCGGGAGACGATTTGCTGGTAGTTCCTGCCGGAAACTCGTTGACCGCCTACGATCTTTCGCAGGACGTGCGCACCCCGTGAGTGAGTCCTAGAAAAATGCGATCGGCTTAATTGACGTCTCAAGGCACGGAAGCAACACGCAGCATAGTACATATTGCCCTCTGTGAATTCCTCGGGCAATCCGCTGTCACGGCACGAGTCACTCACCGGGCCGACAGGCGCTGCCCTCGACAGCCGCTTCAACGCGCATGGGCGGATTCGCTATCCAACGTCTCCAACCGCGTAAGATAACCTTCCGTGCGCTCTATCTCGGCAAAGACTTGCCGCGCGGCCTCTACTTTGCCGCTGGCATGAAACCCACGGCATTCCTCCAGCAACTCGTTCAACCGAATCGAGACGTCTGCGCGCCGCTTCGCGATATCCGGAGCTATTCGCGTTGTATTGGCCGCCTTTATCGTGCTGGCCAGCATTGACCGGCGCAGTGCCGACGCAGCCATCTTCTGCGCATTGGCAGCGGAGGCGGTTGCCCAGGCACTATGACATGCTATGTGGAACCGGACTATTCTGGCGGCCATACCATCACGCATCTGGCAATCCACTTCTTCAAATAGGACCGGTGCGCCACACAAGGCGCAGGGTTGGCCGCTGCCCGAGCAGTCCTGCGTCAGGTCAGATTTAGCCGCTAGCAACTCACCGCTTGCCAGGCGGTCACGGGCCAGACGCTGCAAATTCAGATCCCGAGTATGTGTACGCATGCTTGCTACCCATTGGGCCTTGGCACACTGCGCCAAGTATGTGAAATGCGCTCGTTCTCGAAACGAGACGACACTCACAGCCTTAACCGTAAATGGCCGCATATTCAGTGTAGGAGGCGCCCTACATGGCAGCGGCTGCGAATGGCACTACTGTCGTTTTGCCGCCCTGCTACGCGCCCAATTTAGTCGCCAGATCCACAGTCGTACTCGCAAGAATATCCACTGCGACTTTGGGCGCGTGCTCGCTGACGCCAGGCTGCTCCTCTGGTCGTGCGATGAAGGCAGTTCGCATTCCGTGAGCGGCCGCTGCGATCAAATCAGCACTGTGGGCTGCGCACATCATGCATTGAGCGGCCGTGAGATCAAAGGCATCGGCGGCCGCGAGGTAGACGATCGCCTTGGGCTTGAAGTCCATGGCGAGATCGGCTCCCAATATCGCGTCCCAGTGAAAGTCATTGCGGCGCGCCAGATCGCACATCAGCGAAGTGTTGCCATTGGACACGGGGGCGATGAGAAAGCGCTTGCGCAGCCGCGCGAGACCAGAGGGCACATCTTTCCATGCGTCGAGGCGATGCCACGCCAGGGTTAATTCATCGAGTACCACGTCATCAAGTGAGCTCAAGTCAAAGCGCGCAAGGATCTTCTGCAACATTCGCCTATGCAGCACATCGAGCTTCGTGTACGCAATGCGACCCGAACGAACCTCTTCCATGCCTGGTTGGTACTGTTCACGCCAAGCCTCAGCGAAGGCTATCCAGTCGATAGAATAGCCGAGCGGCATCAGAATCCGTTCCGTGTCGCGGGCCACGCCATTGCGCCAATCAACGAGCGTACCAAAGACATCGAAAAACAGCGCCTTGACGCCGTCGGTATTCATGGTGGGCAACCGGCGAGGTACTCCTCGTCGGTGACGTGCCTCATCCACTCGACGACCTTGCCGTCGAGAGCTTCCTGAATCGCGATGTGGGTCATCGCCGTGGTCGGCGTGGCCCCGTGCCAGTGCTTGTGATTCGGCGGACACCAGATCACATCCCCGGGCCGGATCTCGACGATCGCTTCGCCCTCACACTGCGTCCATCCGCATCCGGCGGTAACGATCAAGGTCTGACCCAACGGATGGGTGTGCCAGGCTGTGCGTGCGCCCGGCTCAAAGGTCACGCTTGCGCACGAGACGCGGGCCGGCTGCGGAGCCGTGTTCAGCGGATCGATTCGGACGGTTCCCGTGAAATACTCCGAGGGCCCCTTCTGCGCAGGCTGCGATCCGACACGCTTCAGTTACATTGTGACCTCCTTGCTGCTGAATCTCGGCCACTGCAGGGCTAAAGTACCCGATAGAAATGTACAATTACCAGGTCCGTTTCGCGCTCGCCGGTCGCAATCATCACGGTGGTGTTGAGCCACTCACAGCTTGATCCCATCGGCGCCTCGAACTGCGCGGCCGTACGAAAGTAATACTGGCTCGGCGCGACGCGTTTGCCCTGCATCAGCTGCGCCATCACTTCGGGCGGCCCGGCACGCAGTCCCCGATTGACCAGCGCGACCTGCACGCCCTCGTCGGTACGGATCAGGTACCGCGCTTCAAGCTCAATCGCGCCATCGGCCCTGACGACCTGGCTGTCACCCCCCGTGGCAAGCACCTGTCCGTTGAGCAACGGACCGACGACCACCCCGCCGGTAATCGGTACAAAGCGACGCAGGCCGGCGGGTCCTTGACCAATGACTATCGGTGCCGCCACCGACACGTGCGCGGTGAAGGCAAACTCGATCTGTAATGGGATGGGCGGCGTCGGGGTGATGGTCATGACAAACTCAAACTGATGGCCTCGATTTCTGCAATCTACGTCCAAATTGAAGCCGATGGTTACCCCGCCGGCGCATAATGCTGCGGTAAAAGCTTCCAAATGACGCAAGCGAATACTGCGAGAGCCAGACTCCCGAGTGCCGCGCTACGGGCATCCAATGCAGCCGCCAATCGTCCGCGACTCGTATGCCATATTCCGGCACGACATTTCTTTTCGCGCTCATGCTTCTCGATCAATGCCGCGCCGGCAGGGAATATCGCGGGGAACGCCAAAAATAGCCCGCCGACGACCGGCCCGTATTGTCTCGCTATCAACCCTGTGATGACCGTAACTGCACCGCCGAGCAAGAACCGGATCAGATATTCCTGCCACTTGATGTGGCCGAGCGAGCCGAGATTAGGTCGGATTCTCATCGATCTACCGTAAGAATAGCCACCAAAGGCCGAAGGCGCAGAAGCCCCAGCCGACAAGCATGGCATACGCGCTTGGACCAGCCCCAAGATGCCTCTTGGACATGAGATAGACACAGGCCACTGCATAAACGAAAAAGGCCAACGCACCCGCGATCATCGACGTGGCCTCCAGAGCGGCATAAGCTTTACCCTCGCTGCAGCAGCTCGTAATAAATCTATCGTCGGAGACGGTGGAAACCAACATAAATACGCGGCCACGCCCTTTAGGCGCCCTGCGAGCTCGATGATCTCTGCAAGCGATGTTTCGAGAGGCTATATTGCACGCCCATCAAGGCCAGAGAGACGCACGCCGCGCGTCTCCCAAGACACACACATGCTAGCGGAGCGATCATGACCAGCAGCATCACCACGAAAGACGGAATCAGCATCTTTTACAAGGACTGGGGCACCGGTCCGCCGATCGTTTTCTCCCATGGATGGCCGCTGTCGGCCGACGATTGGGACGCGCAGATGATTTTTTTTCTGAATCATGGTTTTCGGGTTATTGCCCACGATCGTCGTGGCCATGGCCGTTCGACCCAGAACTCCGACGGACACGATATGGATCATTACGCGGATGATCTCGCTGCGCTGACCGCTCACCTCAATTTGAAACAGGCGGTCCATGTCGGGCATTCCACGGGCGGAGGTGAAGTCGTCCGATACATCGCTCGACACGGGGACACTCGCGTGGCCAAGGCGGTGCTCATCAGCGCCGTGCCACCCATCATGGTCAAGACGCCCGAAAATCCGGGTGGGCTCCCCAAGGCTGTGTTTGACGGACTGCAGGCCCAGCTTGCGGCCAATCGGGCACAGTTCTACCGCGATCTACCGGCAGGGCCGTTCTACGGGTTTAACCGACCCGGTGCGAGAGCCTCGGAAGGGATCATACAAAACTGGTGGCGGCAAGGGATGATGGGCGGAGCCAAAGCACATTACGACGGTATCGTTGCCTTTTCCCAGACTGATTTTGTTCCGGATCTCAAGCAGATCTCGGTTCCCACGCTGGTGATGCATGGCGACGACGACCAGATCGTTCCTTACGCTGACGCCGGCCCTCTGAGCGCTAAATTGGTCCAGAACGGCACCTTGAAAACCTACAAGGGATTTCCTCATGGTATGCCGACCACTGAAGCGGACACCATTAATGCCGATCTTCTGGCATTCATCCAGGCATGAAGCCAAGCCGCGACGTCGCGTACCCCCGTTATGCCGTCGTCGTGTGTATGACGCTGGCGGCGCTGCTGTTCGCGTCGATGGCGAATAGCCAGAGGATCGCCCTGACTTTCGACGATGGCCCGGATATGGCTGACAGGATCGGGCTCAGCCCTGCGGATCGCAACGCGGCCATTCTCAGGCAGTTGGCCGAAGCCCATCTCAAATCCATCCTTTTTGTCACGCGAACGGACACCGACCAGAATAGAAATGATTTGATTCGGCAGTGGGGCGTGGAAGGACATCAAATCGGCAATCACACAGCCACCCATCCGGATTTTGACGAGGTGAGTCTGGCCGATTACGAGCGGGAGTTGCTGAGCTGTGACAAGGCGATCCGCGACCTGCCCGGATTCACTCGACGATTTCGATTCCCCTACTTGAAGGAAGGCGACACCGTCGAGAAGCGCGACGGCTTCAGGGCGTTTCTCGATTCCAAGTCCTATGAGGCCGCTCCGGTCTCAGTCGACGTAAGCGACTGGTACTACAGCCAGCGCCTGAGCGCACGGCTCAAAGCACACCCCGAAGCCGACACGCTCGCGTATCGGGATGCCTACCTTCGACATCTCTATGACCGGGCGCAATATTACGATGGCCTGTCCCGCACCGTACTGGGCCGCTCCGTCGCACACGTGCTGCTGCTGCATCACAATCTGATCAATGCGCTGTATCTGAAGGACGTCATTCAAATGTTCAGGGACAAAGGCTGGACGCTGATCGATTCCGAGGCAGCTTTCAGCGACCCGGTCTATGGCATGCGTCCCGACACTTTGCCAGCAGGTGAAAGCATCCTGTGGGCGCTTGCAAAGCAAAAGGGCGTTGCCGGCCTACGCTTCCCCGGAGAAGATGCTGTCTACGAGAAGCCAATGCTCGATCGCCAGCACCTTTAATCCCCCCGGCTTGTCGCCGATCTCGCCACACCTACAGCTGCCGCTGTTCGCATACCGGCAACAGATCCAATCCCCACGACAGGGCCAGTCGCGTGAGTTCAATGTCGCTGTCGACAGCGAGCTTGGCCTTGATCTGATAGTGCAGGTTGTGAACGGTTTTGACGCTCAGATGCAGCCTTTGCGCAATGTCGGGCACGCTGGTTGGCGAAACCAGCATGCACAGCACATCAAACTCGCGCGGCGTGAGGTCCTCCAGAGGCCGACGCTGGCCAGGAAGTCGCGCCAGCGCCAGGGCCTGGGCGATATCAGGGCTGAGCACCTGGCGACCAACCAGCACATCGGCAATGGCGCGCAGCAGAACATCGGGTGGGCTGCTCTTGGTGACGTAGCCGAGCGCGCCGGCGCGCAGCGCGGCCAGGGCGAAATCAGGCGACACATGCATGCTGAACACCAGCACGCGTGCCGCGGCGTCCGCACGCAGGATGCGCTGGATAGCCTCGAGACCAGTGGCCCCCGGCATGGCCAGATCCGTGACCACGACATCCGGACGGTGCTGGCGATAGAGCGCATAGGCCTCCTCGGCCGTCTGCGCCTCGGCAATCACCGTGTAGCTTTCCTGCCGGTCCAGAAGGTGCCGATAACCGGCGCGAACGATCGCATGATCGTCCGCGAGCAACAGGCGTACCGGTGCGCGCTCGTTCATCAGGCGCCCAGGGGCAGGTCCGCGCATACGGCGAACTCCGCCGCCGAGACTTCGACCGACAAGGAGCCGCGGAGCGATCGCACACGTTCGCCGAGGAGCTTCAGCCCCATACCCGAACCCTGCACGAGGCGCTGATCTGTGACCGTGCCGAGGTCGTTTGATACTCGCAGGCGCAGTCTGTGCGCTTCGCGGCGGATATGGACACAGGCCATCCTGCTGGCCGGCGCGTGGCGTGCGATGTTGCTCAGACACTCCTGCACCACGCGGTAGACGCACAGCGCGTACTCGTTGTTGGGTACGCTGTCGGTGCCGGCATCCGCATCGAAGGCGATGCGAGGGGTGTCGTGTACCCTGATCTGCCATGCCGTGACCAGATCGGCCAGAGCCGAGCGCAAGCCCTGCCCTTGCAGCGGCGGCTGGCTCATCCGCTGCAGCATCCCGCGCAGTGAGTCCAGCATTTGCTCTACCGCGATTTCCAACGGCATCACATCCGCTTCAGTCAGCCTATCCCCGGCGATCACGCTCTGTCGAAGGCTCGCGCTGAGTGCTCCGAGCGCGCTCACGCATTGCCCGAATTGCTCGTGCAGCTCATGCGCCAACTCGCGCCGCTCCTGCTCCTGCAGCCTGAACAGCCGCGCCGTCAGCTGCGCGCGCGCCGCGTCTGAGTCTGCCAGACGCACCGCTAATCGATTGATGCCCTGGGCAATCGCCGTGAACTCGCGCGGACGCAGCGCCGGCACTCGCAGCTCGTACAGCCCGTCGCCGAGTTGTTCGACCGCCGCCAGAATACTGGCGGTCGGTCGCAAGGCGCGACCGATCACCAGCAAGGCGAGCAGATCGAGCGCCAGCAACGTCACCGCTGAGAGTGCCAGCAAGTCGCGCACGCTGCGCCATTGGTGTTGCAACAGACTGGCATCGTCTGACTCCACTCCCAGGGTACCCACCTGCAGGCCATAGACGCTGATCTGCCGCTGCAATGAAATATGCCCGGGCCCGACCGCCCTGAGCAGCCGCGCGATCCACTGCGGAACACCACTGCTGGGCGTGGCCGGGCTGCAACCCCAATCCGAGACCGACCCATCCAGGGCACGATAGCGCAGGCACATGGGCTCCGGAAAACGCGCTGCCGCGCCACCCAGGTCCGGGCGACGCGCATCCGAATCCACAGAGACCCAGCGCCGCATGATGTCCGCCGCCACGATCGGCTGCAGCTGATCGGCCACCTTATTGATGTCCCGGACCGCTTGCCGGCCGGCTTGAGCCACCAGGTAGATCGAGACGGCCAGCCAGCACAGCAGACCCATCAGGGTCATGCGTACGAGCAGGTGCAGCTTGAGATTCATGCCTGCATTGTAGTCAGTGTGAGCACCGCGGACAGGTGATCGCATCATCGCGGGCAGCTGCCGGCGTATCGTCGGGCAAAATGCCCTGGATGATCGCCGCAGTTGTTGGCTAGTCTGGTTTTCCCACGGCAGCCCAGGCGCCGCAATCGGAACAAGGTATGCACCGGTTTCAATGGCATCGCAATCTGTATGTAATCGGATCTATCGGCGCACTGTGGTTCGCCCTCGCCTGCTTGCCGGCACTGGCCGCGGATGCCGGGAAATCAGCGCCCGTCAAGATCGCGGTATTCGATTTTGAGCTGGAAGATGCCAGCCCCTCGGCGGCGCTGCCGGGCGAGAGCGGCGCCAGCGCGGCCATCATGCAGCAGGTCAGCAGCGAGGCGCGTCGGGTGCTGGCACAATCCGGACGCTACAGCCTCGTCGATGTCAGCAAGGTCGACGCTACGCCGGTCACACAGAAGTCACTACGATACTGCAATGGCTGCGAGAACCGCATCGCCTTGCAACTCGGCGCCGAGCAGTCCTTCGTTGGCGTCGTGCGTCGAGTCACTCTGACTGAATACTATGTGCTGGTTCAAATCAGCGACGCCAGGACTGGCAAGGTTCTCAATCAACAGTCGGCGGCCTTCTCGGGTGGTGACGATGCCTGGGCGAGCGGAGTGCGCATGCTGATCCAGCACGGCGTTCTGGCAGCACAAGACTGACTGTGCTCGAGGCGCCTTTCCTGCCCCAGGCGCCAGCCCTCATGGGTGCTGCCGTGCCGCGCCGGCCTGCTGCGTCCAGCGTTGAACGTTCACGCCCATGAGCAACAGCCAGAGGCACACCGCTGCCTCCCCAAGGATGCCGCAGGCCAGATTGTAGGGGGACAGATGCTCTGCGAGCGGCGGGGATACAAAGGTCAACCAGGCCAATCCGGCAATCGCCATGGGCGCGGCCAGAACTGGCGGCATGAAAGTCGAACGGAAAATCAGGTAGCCCATGAGCAGGCAATAGAATCCGAGCATGACAATGGCGGCGTCCACGCCCAGAGGATTGAATCGAAGCGCCTCAAAGCCGAGTCCCACGAGATTCAGTGCTGCCGCGCATCGGCAGAGCGTGGCGTTCACCGGCTTGAAAATGAAATAGAGCAGTAGCGTGACAGCAATCATGCCCGAGACCGCGACCAGGCCCACGGCGACATTGAGCCTGCCGCGAACGACCAGCTCGCCAAAAGCCGCCGTCAGTACGCTGAGAAAATAAAGAGCACCCGCTGTCCTGGCCTTGACGCCGACCGCCGTGTTCATTGAAACCACCGCTTGAGCCCTGATCTGCCCCAATGCAAGCCGGGCGCTTCATCGACCGCGCCTGCACGTAACCAATACTAACATTAAGTATATTGTTTAAGTATTTGATTATAAATACTTACCTGTCCAATGGCTATGGACGCTATGCCGCGGGTTAAGTTCGATCAGGGGCTGTGTCGCTTCTCCTGCAGGCGAAATTGCGGATTCTCGAGTTTGACCTCGTCCGCCCAGTAGCCGGTGCGCCCATGATGTTTGTATAGACCCATCTCCTGATCTCGGCTTAGCGGCACTGCCGGGTCATACAGTGGCGCGTCCTTCACCGCCTGCTGAGTCAAGTTCACCGCGACCGTCGTGTCGGCCCAGCTGATGTCCCGAATCCATCGCGGCGCGATAAGCACCTGATGTCCGAGCCACCAGTTGCTCGTGTCGACGATGAAATAGCGAATGGCCCAGGTGTCGTCGTCGAGCAGCAGCCCCTGCACATGGCCCATCCCGCCATCACTGGCCTCGACGTGATACTTCATCAGCGCAGTGCAACTTCGCAGATGCGGATCCCCGTCCTCGGACTCGTCGCCTTCGCTCTCCAGTCGCGTATCCTCGGCCTGTGCGTGCCGGTATGCGGCATCGGAGCCGCCTGCGCCCAGACCCAGCAGCATCATGCCTGGGTAAGCGCCCTGACCCCAGAGGCCGTCACCCGCCCAGTAATAGGGGTAGCCGTAATAGCCCAGGTACTGCATTTCATGCTGGCGCGACACGGGCTTGTCCGTGTCGATATCGGGGCTATTCTTCACTTGTTCTCGTGTGATCGAGACCGGCATGACTCTTCCGGCCCAATCCGGGTGGTCGATGGCCATGGGCGAGATCAGCACCTTCCGGCTCGACAGCCAGCTTCCGGTCTCCACCACCAGGTAGCGGACCGCCCAGGTCTTGTCGTCAAAATATAAATCCTTCACGTGACCTATATTTCCGTCGGTGGCGCGAACCACGAAGCCTTCCAGATCCTTAATATCGCGTAACATTTGGTCTTCTCCTTTGAGGTCGGGGGCGATCACGCCGCGACCGGAACCCTGGGTAGATCCGCTGGCTTTGGCACTTCATTCGCTTTGAGCACTTGCTCACTGGCGAATGCCAGGGCCAGAGTCGTCGCCGAAGGATTCAGACTGTCGACCATCGAGGTCGGCATCAGGATCGTGGCCCCTCGTTCCTTGGTGGTCTCATAGATGATATTCATCGCCCGAAGTTGCAGCGCTACGGGATGCCCGGCGTAGATATCGGCTGCCTCGACAAACTTTCCCGCTATCGCCGCCTCGGCTGATCCGAGGATCACCCTCGCCTGCTTCTCGCGCTCGGCCTGCGCCTGACGTGACATGGCATCCTGCAATGCCACCGGAATGGCCACGTCGCGGATTTCCACCGAGCTTACCGATATGCCCCAGGGGGCAGTCTTCTCGCCAATCTCAACCTTCAGTTGCTCGTCCGCCTCTTTCCGGTCCGATAGCAGCGCCGCCAGCATCGAGGAGCCGATCATCTCGCGTAGTGATGTCTGCGCCACCCGGTCGATTGCCTCGCGGTAATTGGTGATGGCCAGGGCAGCCTTTTCCGCGTCGTGCACGTGCCAGAAGATGATGGCGTCGACATTGACCGGAACCGTGTCCTTGGTCAGCGCCTGCTCGGCGTTGAAGGCCGTGGTCTGAATGCGCCCGTCGATGACCGCGATCACCGAATCGAGGATTGGGATGATCACGAACAGACCCGCTCCCCTGACGCTCTGCAGCTTGCCCATCCTGAGGATCACGAACTTCTGCCAGACGTTGGCCATCTTCAGCGACAGCGCAATCACGGCCGCGGCCGCGAGCAATGCGAACCCGAAATACTGATTGACGAAGTAGCCCACGCCGATGCCCGCGACCAGACAGGCGAACACCAGAAATGCCGTGACAGGATTCATTGTGAGTAAGTCCGGGTACGCAGTTGCGAGCTGCTGACTGCCAATTGTCGAGCGTGCGCGTCGCAGCGAGCCTCGTCGGTACGCTGCCGCACTGAAGATGTGAGGATGCGTGAAAGGTGCCCACTTCACAGTGACTCTGCGGCGACTACACCGGCAGTTTTCCGTTCTGAGGCGTATAGGTCATCGAGACTTGTCTTGCCATCGATCACGGCCAATTCTGCGCCTATCAACACCCGCAGCATACGCAGGTACCTATCGACGGCCACGTAGGCGGTGGTCAGCAAAGTGAGATACGTGCGCAGGTCCTGAGGGGATGCCTTGGTAAAGTCCGGACCGTCATTGGGAATTGTCGGTAATTCCCTGTTGAAGCTCCTTATGGCGTCTTGCGACCTGATTCTGGCAACGGAGAGAGTATCGAGATGAATTTGGACGTATTCGACTTCCGAGTAAGCATTTACTTCGCCCTTGGTGAGCAGCGGAGTCTGAGTGCCTGCCTTGGCGGAGCGCCAGATGGGGATATCGGGTGATGCGAAGACCGGCACGTGGCTGGGCTCGCGCGGTTCGATCGGACGATGCTCAAAGACAGCGGCCTGCGCCTGTGCTATTCGAGCCTTGAGCCAATCGAGTTCGTAGACTTGAGCGGCTTCAGCGCGACGCGCGTCAGCGAGGATCTGCAGGGACTCCGCATGAAGGTTTTCCCGGAGGGCGGCAACTTCGTGACGTCGGTGGATGGCCTCTACGGATTGTTCGAGTCCGACGGCAATGATCAGACCAATTACGATCGTCGCAATGTGTATGAAAAAGTCTTTCCAGGTATGGACCGACTGGTGGGGAGCGTGAACATCGAGCATAGGGGCTGAAGCCTCCGGGCGGGAAGGTGTTTTAGCATCTGGGGGCGCCGCAGATTTCGGACTATTGCCCGGTCCCTGAGATATTTCTGGTTCGGCGCGGTCAGCCATTCAAGGGCTCTTTAACGTGTAAGCCGCTTCAGCCTACCCCAAGCTGGGCCTGCCTGGTCAGCTTGTCTGCGGCAGAGCCGCCAACACCGAGCGCACGGCTGCGCAAATCGGCTCGTGCGGTCCTTGAAATCTCAATGCGGTCGTCATCTCGATCTGCACGCCTGCGCCGCGGCGACCGCGATTGCAGATGTTATTGGGATCGATCGCGGGAAATCGGTGCCCTGTGAGTAGCGTTGCAACACCGATTGCGCTCAGCGAACCGGCGATCGCTGATTTGAGCGCTTCGTCGAGTCCGCCAACGAGAACCTCTTGCCTGTCACCGGCGCATCCGTGAACAGCGACGACATGATCGCAGTTGCTCAGCAGATTGACGCATCGCGGCTCGTCAAACCGATGGCTGGTCAGATGCAGCGAGGCAAAATTGCCGGCTTGGCGCACGCCCTCGAACAGATACAGATTGAAATCCTCGCCGGCGATCGCGCGGGCGATCTCGGAGGTGTACTCCTCTATGCCGCCGCCGTGCGGCGCGATCACCGCTACCGGCGAAGCAGCTTTCGAGCGTACCTGGATCCGGAAATCGATCCCCTCGAATTGCGATCGGGTGAGGTCGGAGTAACCGCGGTAGTGGGCTGCGGGACTGTTCATTGAGCGGCAATGTGCCAACTCGGATCCGGATCGTACTGTGTGATACGTCGAGCCACGCGGCCCGTGTCGTGACCGAGATTCTTTTCAAATACAATGCCGTGATCGTTGACCAGGAAGCTCATGACGCCTGAATCGCCATACTTGGCCGGATAGGCGACCAGCGCGAAGCCGCGTGTCATGCGGCCATCGACCAGATAGCTCTTGGCGCCGCCTGCCGCATTGGGACCCTGGGAAGTCAGGATGTGAAAGAAGTAGCCATAGTAAGGACGCGCCGCTGAGTGCGCCGGGGCAGCCTCGCCGGCCGCGTAGCCACTGGCCTGGGCCTGCGCGACCAGCGGTCCGAAGGGACTCTCCGGATCGCCCGGTTTTACCGACCAATACAGTCCGTCACGCTGTGTCCCGGAGCTGACGAATCGCAGAGCAAACTCGCTCTGGCCACCGAGCTGCAGCGCGGCGTATTCGCGTTGCGCGCTGACGTAGGCGCGGCAGACCTGAATGACTTTGAGCTCATTGCGGCCGATGCGTCGATTGAGAATCTCCTGCTCTCCGGCCTGGGTATCGAATCGCCAGCCGGCGGCGTCGTGGATCACGGGAATCGGCAGCGGCCACTCCGACTTGCCAACGATCAATACCGCCTGCCCTTGTCCCTCGAGCTGGATCCTATGCGCCTCGTCGAAGGCGGCAACGAAGCCCGAGCGGCCGCGTTCATCCTCCACCGGATCCCCCGAGCGGATCAGCCTGGCGCCGCTGGCACCGAAGATCGCCAGCAGCTCGGCCTGGTTGTTGTCGCGATTGCCGGCGACCAATGCTTCGATGGCGGCCTCCGGTGTCGGGAAGTGCCTCTGTGCGCTCGGCTCGGAGGCCGCCGCGGCGGCAATCGATGCCGCCAGGGTCATCACGGTGATCAGCAACCATCCGATCTGCTTTGACATCGTAGCCTCTATGACGAAATCGCCGACTGACACGCGCCACCAGCGCTAACGAGTGCGCGGTTCGCCGCCGTGAGCACTCGGTGCCGATCGTGACTCGGGCGCCGATCGCGGCGCGGGACTCGAGCGGCTGAATGCTCCGCGCTGGGATTCCTGATGCACCTGTGAGCCGCCGCCGAAGGATTCAAAGGCCGGAGGCGCGGTGCGAACGCTGGGCGGGCGAACGCTCGGGGCCGCGGGGCCGCTGCTCGTTTCGCGCGGCGGCTCGACCGGCGGCCGCGTCGAAGCCGTGGCGCCACGCGCTGCGCCCGGGGGCGCCGGGAAGCCACGCACATCCCGGCGCGCAGATTCCGATTCGGCCTGAAAGCGCGCGGCCACCGTCTCGTTGCGATACGGCACGCCGCGTCGATGCGTCGGATCGTGTTGCCAGGGTCCAGCGTGTGCGCCGGCCGGGCCGCCGACGATGTTCAGTCGATGATGCGGCCAATCCCAACGGTTCCAGCCCCAGAATGGATTCAGAATTGGATACCCAAGGCCGAACCCGATCCACAGCCCGCTGCCGACGACGAGGCCCGGCGGCGGCAGGAAGTAGAACGGCGGGTAGTCGGACCACGGCCAGTTGCCGTAGATCACATCCGGATCGTAATACGGCACATAGACCACGTCCGGCGCTGCCGGCTCGATCTCAATGTCTTGTGCCTGGCTTGACACGGTCTGCTGCGGCGTCGAGGTCAGCGAGCCGGCGCCCGCAGCCCGGCGCCGCAGGCGCTGAATGGATTCCATGACCGCATCCTGCTGCGCCAGGAAAGCATCCCCGATGCGCTCGGTCCATTCCAGGTCGTTATCCATCATCTGCAGGAGCTGTGGAAAAGGCACCAGCGACTTGACGCTCAGATCCCAGGATTGCTGCTGCAGCGCCGCCGCCAGCTGATCGCCCTTGAGGGCCGCATTGGCGGGGTCCTGCAGCCAGCGCTGCGCCTCCACCACTTCGAGCGGATAGGTCGCCGCGGTCAGAACCTGACCGAGCAGAGGATCGGCATAGAGCGCAATCGGTGCGGTCAGCTGATCGAGCTGTTCCTCGCTGAGCGCCGAATTCCCGGTGGTGGCGGGCCCGAGATCCGTCGCAGGGATTCCCTGCGTCCAGGCAGTCAAGGGCCTCAGCCCCATCACGCTTAGAATGAGCACCGCCAGGCACAGAGAGCCTTTCATGTGCGCATCATCACCTATCCGCTTGCTGGATTGCCAGCGCGCCGCCGCGCCGGCGCACAGATCGGTGCGCTCTCGCACAGAGCACGCGATGCGGGCGCACTAGCCTTGGCAACGATGCCCGACTCTACCGCCGCCCGTGACGATTGCGCACAGCACGACGGCCCGGCCCCCCCTGATGTCACGCCCTCGAGCGGTCTGAGCAGCGAGCAGGCACGGCGCGCGCTCCATGAGCTGGGACCGAACGCGATGCCGGACACCGCAGAGCATCCGTTGCGCAGGGCGCTGGAGAAGTTCTGGGCCCCCGTGCCCTGGATGCTCGAGGCGGCGATCGTGCTCGAGCTGGCACTGGGCAAGTTCGTCGAGGCGGGGATCATTGCCGCGCTGCTGGTTTTCAATGCGGTGCTTGGGCTGCTCCAGGAGGGCCGTGCCCAGGCCACACTGGCCGCGCTGAAGTCGCGGCTCGCTCTGAACGCCTCAGTCCGGCGTGACAACCTCTGGAAGCTCGTACCCGCAACCGAGTTGGTGCCCGGTGACGTCGTCAAGCTCTCGCTCGGTGGGGTGGTCGCCGCCGATGTCTGCCTGACGGCTGGGGAGGTCATGCTCGACCAATCCATGCTCACGGGCGAATCCGTACCGATCGAGGCCGGTCCGGGCGTGCACACCTATGCCGGGGCCCTGGTGCGGCGTGGTGAAGCGGTGGCACAGGTCACGGCCACCGGCGTGCGCACGCGCTTCGGTCACACCGCGGAACTGGTCCGCACCGCCCATGTGATCAGCTCGCAGCAGAAGGCGGTGTTTCGCCTGATACGCAACCTCGCTGCCTGCAACGGCTTGATCATCGTGCTGATGCTCTCGTACGCACATTGGCTGCATCTGCCGATCGCGGACAGCATCGCCCTGGGTCTGACGGCAGTGCTGGCATCGATACCGGTGGCATTGCCGGCCACCTTCACGCTGGCCTCGGCGCTGGGCGCGCGGGCGCTGGCGAAGCTGGGCATCCTGCTGACCCGCCTGTCCGCGGTCGACGAGGCAGCATCGATGGATGTGCTGTGCTCCGACAAGACCGGCACCTTGACGCGCAATGAGTTGACCGTGACTCGGGTGCAGGCGATGCCGGGTTTCAATGCTGCGCAGGTGCTTGCGCTGGGCGCCACGGCCAGCTCCGATGGCGGCCAGGATCCGGTCGATCAGGCCATTCGCGCGGCCGCCGCTCGTGAGCCCGGCGCCAAGGCGCCGCCGTGCCTCTCATTTACCGCCTTCGATCCCGCGACCAAACTGTCCGCGGCCACTTACACGGACTCCAGCGGTGCACCGGCGCGAGTCATCAAGGGAGCCGTCGCCGCCGTCATTGGCTTTGCCGCATCGCCCGCGGCGGAAGCGGCAGCCAAGAGTTTGGAGGAACAGGGCTTCCGCGTGCTGGCGGTCGCCGCCGGATCGCCAGCGGCGATGAAAATGGTTGGAATCATCGCCCTGAGCGATCCACCGCGCGCGGACTCGCCGGCGCTGATCAGCGAACTGCTGGGCCTGGGCGTGCGTACCGTCATGGTGACAGGCGACGCAGCGGCCACCGCCGCCATCGTCGCGCGCGAGGTGGGACTCACCGGCGCCGTGTGCCCACCGGGGCCGATTCCCGAGAACGCGCAGCCGCAGCAGTTCGCGGTCTTTGCCGCCGTAAAACCAGAGGACAAGTACAGCCTGGTCAAGGCATTCCAGAAGCAGCAGCACATCGTCGGCATGTGCGGCGATGGGGCGAATGATGCACCGGCACTGCGCCAGGCCCAGATTGGCATTGCGGTCTCGACCGCTACCGACGTCGCCAAATCCGCCGCCGGCATGGTGCTGACCGCTCCCGGATTGGGCGGCATCGTCGCCGCAGTCAGGGAAGGCCGCATCACCTTCCAACGCATCCTGACCTATACCCTGAACTCCATCACCAAGAAGATCGTGCAGGTACTTTTTCTGGCGATCGGTCTGGCGCTGACCGGGCAGGCGATTCTGACGCCGCTGCTGATGGTCATCATCATGATTACGGGCGACTTCCTCGGCATGTCATTGACCACCGATCGGGTGCGGCCCTCACCGATGCCCAATGCCTGGCGCATCGGTACGCTGACCATCGCCGGCTTGATCATGGGTCTGGGCGAATTGGTCCTGTGCACAGTGGCGCTGCTGTCCGGCCGGTACTGGTTGGAGCTGGATCTGTCGGGGCTCAGGACGCTGGCATTCGTGGTCATCGTGTTCGGCAATCAGGCGACCACTTACAACAATCGCACGCGCGGACGGCTATGGTCCTCTTGCCCTAGCCGCTGGGTCATCGCCTCCTCGGTTTGCGACATCCTGATCGCATCGACTCTGGCAATCATCGGCATTGCCATGACGCCGCTATCGGCCTGGATCATCGCCGGCACGCTCGGCGCGGCCGCTGTATTCGCGCTGGTGTTCGACTTCGTGAAAGTACCGCTGTTTCGCCACCTGCAGATTTCCTGACGGCAAATGACCAGCCACTCATGCTAGCAATGACATACGAATAGATAATATAAGTGTATGATTATTATTATAATAATTAACCTATCTCGCGCGCGTAGGAGCGCGCGCCACCTTGTCGTCGTCGCATTGAAATATGCAATACCTACTATCGCATGAGTCAAAAGCCCTCGGATCCCCTCATGTGCGACAGTAAACACGCGGTACGTCTCGGCTCGCTGCTGCCGCTTGTGCTCCTGATTGTGTCCTGCTCACACTCGAGTCAACTCAAACCATCGCCCGCGCCGGCTGCGGCGACCGCACCGCCGATGGAGCCGCTCACGGTGCCAGACTCCGCGCTGCGTACGCCGCCGATTTTCATCGTCTATGGTGACATGCGCTTCACCGATACCGTCGAGACTCAGGCGAGCAGCCCAGGTCCACGCCAGGCACTCGTGGCCAAGATCGCCTCCGAACGACCCGACGCCGTCTTTCTGACCGGTGATGTGCCCTGGCACGGCGGCACAGCGGATGACTATCGCGTCTACCACGACGAAACCGCCGCCTGGCGAGAACAAGCGTTGCGCATCTATCCCGCGCTCGGCAATCATGAATTCCAACAATGCGCGGAGCAGGTGTGCCTGCAGAACTGGTGGCAGGCATTTCCGCAACTGCGTGGCCGGCGTTGGTATGCGGTGGCCCTCGGAACTCGAATCCGCGTGCTCGCGCTGGACAGTGACGCGTCGCTACTAGCCGGCAGCGAGCAGGCAACTTGGCTCGAGGCTCAGTTCGCATGGCTCGATGATGCTGTCGGCATCGTGCTGATCCTGCTGCACCATCCGCCGATCACGGATGCGCCCGAAGGAGCGCGAGCGAACGAGCAGGCGCTGGCAGGCTACCTCGCCTCGGTCGCGCGCCGATCCTCCTCATTGCGCATCATCGTCTGCGCCGCGCACGTGCACAACTACGAGCGCTTCGAGCGCGATGGCGTGCTCTACCTCGTCTCCGGCGGTGGCGGCGCAAAGCCGACCCCGGTCACGCGCTCGCTCGCGGATCATTATCAGGATGCGCAGTTCCCCAACTTCCACTACCTGCGCTTTGAACTCGACGCCGACCGGCTGCGGGGCGAAATGTACCGACTGGCTGACTTCAATGCCGCATCGCCCGCGACCTGGAGCATCAACGATCGATTCGAGTTATCGCTGGCGCCAAGCCGACGATAACCAGACTGCGCAGCTGGCGCAGATAGCCCCTTGCGTCCAGGAACGCTGCCATCCTGCGCCACGTGCTGCTACGAACGAAATCCAGCACCACGCTCACGAGGAACATGAGGAATGACAAGCCTATGAGGCACACAATCCAGACCATGAATAACATGGCATCGCTCCTGACTGCACCGGGAGCCGCCCTAACCGGACTCGCCATGGCGCAATGAAAGGCCAGAAATGCCATATTCCTCGGCGTCAACGCTGCGGTCTGTCAGCCGACCTGCACTGTTCCTGTAGGAAACGCGACTATTGCGAGCCTCCGGAGGATGAAGAGCTCCCGTCAGAGCTCGGAGGCAGGGGTGCATTCGACGGGGGCGCCGGCGTATTCGAGGGCGGTACCGGTGTATTCGATGGTGGAACCGGGGTACTCGATGGTGGAACGGGGATACTCGAGGGCGGTGCCGGTACGCTCGATGGCGGCGCCGGAATGCTCGATGGCGGCGGCGCGGCGGGCGCTGCCGGCGCCGCGACTGCTGCGGCTGCTGCGGCTGCGGCCGCAGCATGCCCAGCAGCCAGACTTACGCCGACCAAGCTCACCAGCGCAATTGCCGTCGCAATCGCGGCAACCCCTGAGCCCACAGCAGATCTGGTTAAGCGCATAGCAG
>Ga0302326_10005360_pt1 | contig 29257 bp, 19 predicted proteins | sample Palsa_T0_3_FD_202264 | JGI IMG/M metagenome (GOLD analysis project Ga0302326, IMG submission 202264) | Peat permafrost microbial communities from Stordalen Mire near Abisko, Sweden - Palsa_T0_3 | ecosystem: Environmental > Terrestrial > Soil > Palsa > Peat permafrost | place: Sweden: Abisko... | reverse complement strand
TCGGCCTGAGTTGCGCGAAGGAGCCCCATCGTGAGCCGGATAAGATCGTCCACACCATGAAAGCTGAGGACTGGGACAAGCCCTGGAGCCAGGAAGGCGAGTGGGTTGCGCGCCAGGGCGGCGACTTTGTGCTGTACAAGTTCACCCCCGCAGCCGGCATTTTCCGCTTCGCGATTAGCCCCAAGGCATCCCGCGGGTTCTTGGGGATGGGCGGAAATCCGAAAATGCGCTGGGTGATCGGCTACTTGGATCCAAAGAATTACATCGAATTCCAGATCGACAAGCAAACCTATTCGTCCGAAGAGTACCGCAACGGGAAGAAAATAGAACATGCCAAGAAAAAGCACGGCCTGGAAGCAACCGGTTTTTCGATTCAGATGACCGTGACGGCGGGAAAAATCTCCGTCGAAATCGGCACGGGCGATCATTACGAAAAGCTGGACGAATGGAGCGACGCGGATCGCAACCTCACGGAAGGCCGCTTTGGCTTCCTCCTTCCCAATCAGGATCAGATTTACATGGCCAACTTCTCGTTCACGCAGCAGCCCGGGGCCAATAACCCATGAGACAGCTCCAGCCGGTTATCTGGGCGAAAGGAACCTTCCTAACTCCCAATCACCTGCAATTACAGGATCTGTTTCTCGAGAGCCTGCTGGCGTTTCGCTGGGACGCCCTGAATTTCCGGCCCTGGGGGCTCCTCAATCTGCAAGTGGACCGCGAAGCGCTGGCGGGAGGTTATTTCACCATTCAGTCCGCGGCCGGCATCTTCCCGGATGGGCTCCTGTTCGATATTCCCGCCGCCGATCCGGCGCCCGCGCCCAAACCCCTGGCTCAATATCTGAAGGGCGAACAGGAGAGCATCGACATTCACCTGGCGATCCCGCCTTATAAGTACGGCGGTTTGAACGTCACCGCTCCAATGCAGAATGCCGACACGCGTTATCTTGCGGAGTTGATGACCGCTCGCGACGAAAACACCGGCTTGAGCGAACGCCAGGTGCAAGTGGCGCGCAAGAACATGCGCCTGCTGGTGGACGCGGAGGCTCGCGCCGGAACGCCGGCCCTCCACGTGGCGCGGTTGCGAAAAACGGCCGCGGGTTTGCCGGAACTCGATCCGCATTTTATTCCGCCGCTCATGGATATTTCCGCGAGCGATTTCCTGATGTCGATCTTGCGCCGGTTGCTCGAAATTCTGATCGCCAAAAGCAGCACTCTAGCCGGCATGCGCCGCCAGAAGAATCAAAGTCTGGCGGACTTCACCGCCGCCGACATCGCCAACTTCTGGCTGCTCTATACGGTGAACACCTATCTGCCGCAATTGCGGCATATCTTTGAAACGCGCCGCGGCCATCCGGAGCTGCTTTTCTCAGCGTTGTCCTCTTTGGCGGGCGCTCTGACCACTTTCTCCCTCAAACTTCAGCCGCGTGACCTGCCCGCTTACGCCCACGACCAATTGGGCGCCTGTTTCTCAGCGCTGGACGAAAAGCTCCGGATGCTGCTCGAAACGGTGGTGCCCAGCAACTTTGTGTCCCTGGCGTTGAAGCTGACGCAACCCTCCATTCACGCGGCGGCCATCGCCGACGAGAAATACCTGTCGAATACCAAATGGTATCTCGCCGTGAGCGCGGAGATGCCGGAAGCCGAGTTGATTACAAAAGCTCCTCAGCTCCTCAAAACCTGTTCGGCCACGCACTTGGAGCATCTGATCCGGCAGGCGCTGCCCGGAGTCCCGCTGCGGCACGTGGCCACGCCCCCCACGTCCATTCCGATTAAGCTGAACTATCAATATTTCAGCCTGAGCCAGAGCGGATCCGCCTGGGAAGCCATCATGCGGGCCCGCAACTTCGGCGCATATGTGCCCGCCGATTTCCCCAATCCGCAACTGGAGCTGATCATTTTGCTCCCGCAAGCGGAGTAATAAACCCGAGAAAGGCAGCCAGACCCATGAAGATTACCTCGCCGGCTTTGAACGCCGTGTTTGCAATCACGGCCGATCCCAAATGGCCGAGCATCGTCTTTCAAACCGACGCCACCGGTCTCCACTCGTGGCAATGGACCATTTCGTGGAACACTTATTCTAAATCCGGTGTCGAGACCAGTCCCGCAAATCAATGGGACGCGGCGAATGCGATTAGCGGCCTGGGCGGCCAGCTCAAGGTCCAAGCCACGGCCAATGGGCAGTCCGATACGGTGTCCGTAAGAGTTACCGGCCAGAATCCCAGCACGCAGCAAGTCACGGCCTATCTTGCTTCCCAGGCCGGCAGCGACGGCTTCGACAAGCTTCTGGAACATGAGTCGAAGTGCAAACATTTCAACGCGCAGGGCGATCCGATCAAGTCCTTCGATAACGGCTACGGGATGTGCCAACTCACCTCGCCCCCGCCCTCGTTCGCCCAGGTTTGGAATTGGAAGCTGAACGTGGACGGCGGCCTTGCTCTGTTCGCTCAAAAGCGCGCGGCGGCAATTCAATATCTGACCCAGCAGGGCCGCTCGTACACGGCGGATCAATTGAAGTACGAAGCGGTGTGCCGCTGGAACGGCGGGAGTTACCACGTCTGGGATGCCAAGAACGGCTGGGTGCGAGACCCTAACATCGTGTGCGATTCTCAAACCGGGAACATCGGCTGGGACATGACCGATGCCGAAAACCAGGGAAAAACTGCCGTGCAATTGCACCAGCGCGATAGTTCGTCGTACTCCGGTGGCCGGCAATCCGGCGCTCATTGGCGCTATTTCGGAGTTTGCTATGCGGACGCGATTCTCGGTTAATCCCTTTTTCATCGCCCTTGCTTGCGGTTGTGGACTCGCCGCCGGACAAACCAGGAACATAGTCGCCTTGCCATCCGGCGGCGTCCTGCGGTATTCCGTGGCTGGCGGGGGGCTGGAGTTGGTGGCGGCGCCGTCCCGTAAGCTGACGCTGGAACGGGACGACACTGTAGCCGCCGGGGCGACGCCCGATAGCTTGCGGGTGGTGGGGGAAGTGAGGAAAACCGCCGTCGTACTGGTGGATACCTATCCCTCCAAGCCCGGCGGGCTTTCTTATTGTCAGGCGGGCGAAGAGCGCTTTCTGCGCGTCATATCGCTCGCGGGCAAGCCGCGCGAAACTCTGCGCGTCAAGCTGGCGAGTTGCCGCCAGAACATCGAACTGGCCTCTCCCGGTATCGAGTGGAACGCGGAAACTTCCACTCTCAGCATCCACTGGCTGCTGGGTCCGTCGGGCAACGAAAAAAGCGAGACGCGAGTCTACAAAATCGCAGCCTCTGGCGGCGCGGAACTTCAACGGGCGCTCAACTAACAGGATGCTGAAAAAGGCCAAAATCCGCTTGCTGACGCGCGCGGCTCATTGTCGCGAATGCGTGTTTGCAGGTGTTTACCGAGCCGCGACCGTGAGGGAGTCGGTTCCAAACGACTTTTTCAGCAGCCTGCTAAGTGAACAGTATTGACCTTAGCCTGACTCCGGGCTGGACAAGCGCTGACATCGGGCGGCTTCCTGCCGCTCAACTCCTCATACCACTCCGCCGCGCTCGTCCCATGGGTACTTGGTACCGCCCCACCTCGGGATCTGCTCGCCGTCCACCCCTCTCGCGGTATACTAAGCGGGTCCTTAGCTATACCTATTCAAGGCCCTTCTTATCCGGCCCGAGGCTACAACTTTCATGAACCGTCTCCATCTCCTTTTGTCCAAAATCGCTCCTGGCGCAATCTTACTCTTTCTTGTTTCCTCTTCAATGGTTTACGCTCAAGTCAGCTACACCATCACAGGGACTCTAAGCCTTCAGAGCGGCACCGACACCCTCAAATTGAATGGGACCCAGGCCATCGCCTTTGCCTCGCTGGATCAGTCGCAGGCTCCCACCAGCAGCACTCCCACCAGTAACACGTACGCCGTGAACGGCGTCAGCTTGACTCTCTACGCGAACACCGCCAACTCCACGCCGGTCATGTGTCCCAACCCTGCAACGGTCATTTTGACGGACAATGTCGGCGCGCCGGATACCATCGGAATCAGTAACTGCAGCGTTCTCGGGATTGCCACCATTACGGCCAGCGTCACCATCCCCACCGGGTTGATGATTTCCGACGTGCCAGCGCTCATTCCGGCCGCCAGCGTCACGGGTACAATCAGCGCCGCGCTGGGAACCGGCACCCCAACGGTCTTCAGTCTCACTGGCGCAACGCTCGTCACTACCGGCAATGCGCCACCCACCGTGACTCCCAGTCCGGCAGCCTGGACGCCCTCGGCCACGCAGGGATCGACGACTGCGCTGTCGCAGACCGTCATCTTTACTACGTCCGTTCCCTCTTCCGAGGTGCAGTTCACTACCAGCGCTTCCACCACTTCCGGCGGCAATTGGCTATCGGTATCCCCGGCTGCGGAAAACACCAATTCATCCCTCACCATCACAGCCAATCCCACCGGCCTGGGTGCGGGCGCATACAGCGGGACGGTGACGTTGAGCTACGGATCGAGCGGAGTGACCTCTACTAAGATTCCAGTCACGTTCACCATCGCGGCGTCGGGCCCATCGATAACCTTGAGCGCCTCGCCCACTTCGCTAACCTTCAACTTCACGCCCGGAAGCAACACCCAGCCCAGCGCACAGACACTGACCATCACCTCGTCCAGCGCCACAAACGTAAGCGCTGCCGTTACCTCCGGGAGTTGGCTCAGCGTATCGCCGTCGGGCAGCGCCACTCCGGCCACTTTCACGGTCTCGGTGAACACCACGGGCCTTAGTTCGCAGTCCTATAGCGGCAACATCCAGATCACGGATTCCGGCGCATCCAATAGCCCGCTCAATGTTCCTGTCACCCTGAACGTCTCTTCCAGCACGTTGACGGTCTCGACCGCGTCTTTGACGTTCAATTACAACATTGGTGGAACGGCGCCCGCGGCTCAGTCTGTCAGCATCTCGGGAACCGCCGGGATCGCCTTCACAGCAGTGGCAGCCACTACGTCGGGCGGCGCATGGCTTTCCGCTACGCCCGCCAGCGGCACGGTTTCGTCGTCGTCGTCGGTAAGCATTGGGGTTACTACCACAGGTCTGGCAGCCGGGACCTACAGCGGCACAGTGACCATAACTTCCACGGGCGCCAGTGGAAGCCCGGCCATCATCCCGGTCACGCTGAATATCTCCACCGTCACATTGACCGCCACTCCCACGCAGCTCAGTTTTAGCTATCAAATCGGCGGCAGCACCCAGCCCGCGGCGCAAACCATTACTGTGAGCGACACGTCCAATGTCAGCTTCACCGTAACGGCTGCCACCGCCTTGGGCGGTCCGTGGCTATCGGTAACTCCTGGCTCGGGCACTGCGTCCGGGTCGCTCACCGTTTCCGTGAATACCAAGGGCCTGACTGCGGATGTTTATACCGGGACCATCACCATCGCAGCCACCGGCGCGACGTCGCAAGTGATCAACGTCACGCTGTCGGCGGTGATTCCCGCCATCACCGGGATCGTCAGCGGCGCAAGTTACGACACCACCGGGTTCGCGCCGGGGACCATCGTCAGCATCTTTGGCAGCCAGCTTGGACCCCAAACCGGCGTCTCCTTCAGCTTGAATTCCCAAGGGAGCCTGAATACGTCGCTGGGAGGCGTAACCGTTAATGTGGAAGGAGTTCCGGTGCCGCCGCTGTTCGTTCAGAGCAACCAGATCAACATCATTCTTCCGTACACCTTAAATACCACCGGCCAAGCCTACGTGGAAGTGAATTACAACAACATGACTTCTGTCCAGTTCAACATCCAGCTCGCGCCCGCCGACATTCAGGTCTTTACGACGAATGGCAGCGGCAGCGGACCCGGCTCCATCCTGAACCAGGACTTTTCGGTCAATTCCGCCGCGAACCCGGCCGCCCCTGGTTCGACAGTGGCGGTCTACGCCACCGGCGGCGGCGCGATCCTGCCGGCCGTGACCGCGGGTAATGTGGCGGGAAGCGTCCTTTCGATGGTTTCCTTGCCCTATTCGGCCACTGTGAACGGGGAAAGCGCCAAGGTAGTTTACGCCGGGTCGGCGCCCGGGCTCGTTTATGGCGTGGACCAATTCGACGTTCAGTTGCCCACGGATGCACCGGCGGGAGCGCAGAACATTATTTTGACGGTTGGCGGCAGCGCCAGCCAACCCGATGTAACGGTTTTCGTCAAGTAGAGAGCCTTGATCGCTTCTCATGAGTACCAGTACGTCCCAACCCTGGGATGTACTCCCCGTGTCTGAGTTCCGAGTTATACTGAGCGGGACTTAATTACAATTCTTTGCTTGGCTGGTCTGAGGCTATAACTGTCATGAATCGTCTTATTATCCTTTTATCGAAGCTGGCGTTTGGCGCAATCTTAGCGTTTCTGGCTTGTTCCTCAGCGGTTTACGCTGCGCCCTGTCCGGCGGGCGACGTTTGCTACTCGATCACGGGCACTTTGAACCTGACCAGCGGCGTCGATACGCTGGGTCTGAATGGGACGCAGGTGATAGCCACTGCGGCCATCAACCAAACAATGGCGCCCTCCGCCAGTACGCCAAACAGTAACACCTACAGCGTGACCGGCGTAGGCGTCGTTCTCTTCGCTAACTCGGCGAATTCGTCACCATTCACGTGCACTGGTGCATCTCCGGTCACCCTGACAGATAACTCCGGCGCCCCGGATACAATCGGCATCAGTTGCAGCCTGCTCGGGCTTGCCACGGTCACAGCCAACGTCACGATTCCTGCCGGCTTCATGATTTCGGACGCGCCTGGGGCCATCCCGTCCGTTGGACTCGTCTCCGGCACAGTCGACACCAGTTCCTCCATCACGGGCGACGTGGACTTCAGCCTCAGCAACGCGACCGTTGTAGCTACTGGCGTTGCGCCGCCCGCCGTTACTCCGAACCCCGCAGCCTGGACGCCCTCGGCCGCTGAAGGCTCGACCATCGCCTTGACCCAACCCGTCACCTTTTCGCTCCCGGCGGGCGTCACCGGCGAGGTATCGTTCACCACCAGCACTTCGACCACGCCAACCGGTCAGACCTGGCTCTCGGTGGCGCCCGCCGCTGCGAACACGACATCCCCCGCTGTATCGATTAAGGCTAATCCCACGGGGCTTATCGCTGGTGTCTTTAACGGGACGGTGACTCTAAGCTACGGGTCGAGCGGAGTGACAGCGACCACGATTCCGGTCACCTTCACTGTCACCGCGCCCCTGGTAACGCTCACCGGCCCGACCGGGCTGACGTTCAATTACACACTCGGCGACGCCTCTGGTCCCGCTACCCAGACGCTAACCATCGGATCGGCGCCCACCAGTTCCACCAGCGTGAGCGCGTCGGTGACTTCCGGCGGCTCCTGGCTAAGCATAACGGGACCAACCACCGGCACCACCCCGGCCAATTTCACGATTTCGGTCAACACCACTGGACTCACTACAGCGCAGGTACTGACGGGCAACATTCAAATTACATCGGCTGCCGCGGGCAACAGCCCGTTCAACGTTCCGGTTACGTACAACGTGCTGGCGTCTACATTGACGGTGCCAACCACGCCGTTGACGTTCAATTACACCATCGGATCAACACTTCCCGCGGCTCAACCGGTGAGCATCACGGGAACCAGCGGGATCAGCTATAGCGCCGCTGTAGCCACAACATCGGGAGGCGCGTGGCTCGGGGCCACGCCGGGCGGCGCGGTTCCGTCTTCGCTCAGCGTCTCGATCAACTCGGCTGTTCTTACGGGTCTGGCTGCGGGAAACTACGGCGGCACAGTGACGGTAAATTCAACCGGCGCAATTGGAAGCGGTACGGTGATTCCGATCACGCTGAAAGTTTCGGCGGCTACATTAACCGCCAGCCCGTCCCAGCTCAATTTCACTTACCAACTCGTCGGCGGCACGACGCCCGCTTCGCAACCGATCAGCGTCGGCGACGCCTCCAATGTCAGCTTCACGGCAACGCCCTCCACCACATCCGGCGGTTCTTGGCTTTCTGTGAATCCGGGATCGGGCAGCGCATCCGGCTCCCTCAGCGTCTCGGTGAATCCTACGGGCCTCGCTGCCGGCGTTTACAGCGGCATGGTAACCATTGCCGCGACCGGCGCAACTTCGCAAGTGGTGAATGTCACATTTACCGTCGCGGCGGTTACGGTGAGCACCAATACGCTCAGTTTTGCATTTCAGATTGGCGGCACAGCGCCAACGGCGCAAACAGTCACCATCGGAGGCACTCCGGGGCTGACATTCGGCTCCAGCGTTGTGACCACCACGGGTGGTTCGTGGCTGTCGGCGGCCGCTGTCAGCCCTGGTACGATTCCGGGAACGCTCAGCGTTTCCGTCATTCCCGGCAGTCTCACTGCAGCCATTTACAATGGGACTGTCACCGTCACGGCCCCCGGCGCGGCTTCGCAACAGATTGCTGTCGCTTTCACCGTCTCCAGTTCGCCGACCATTTCGGCCAGCCCTTCTACGCTCAGTTTCGCTTACACCCTGGGCGGCACAGCGCCAGCCACACAATCCATCAGTGTTGGAGGCAGTTCGGGCCTCACTTTCAACACTGCCGTTGCAACGAACTCGGGCGGTTCGTGGCTATCGGCCAGCCCGGTCCCGCCTGGCACCATTTCCGGGTCCGCCACTGTTTCCATCGTTACTTCGGCCCTCACCGCCGCGGGCACTTACACTGGCAGCGTCACCATCTCGGCCACCGGCGCAACCTCGCAAGTGGTCACTGTCACCTTGGTGGTCAGCAACAGCCTCACCGCCGCGCCTTCCACGCTCAGCTTCGCTTACACACTGGGAGGAACAGCGCCGGCCGCGCAATCGATCACGGTGGGCGGAACGGCGGGAATTTCCTTTACTTCAGTCGCAGCCACCAATTCGGGTGGTTCCTGGCTCGCGGCCAGCCCGGTAGCGCCAGGCACCGTCCCAGGCGCCGCCAGCGTTTCAATCGTTACATCGGCCCTGACCACCGCAGGCACTTACACCGGCACCGTGACCATCGGGAACGCGAACGCCACCTCGCAAGTGGTGAACGTCACCATCGTGGTCAGCAACAGCGTCACTGCCGCGCCTTCGACGCTGAGCTTCGCCTACACCATCGGCGGAAGCACTCCGGCGGCGCAATCGATTAATGTCACCGGTACTTCCGGCATCGCCTTCACCGCTCTCGCCGCTACTATGTCGGGCGGGTCATGGCTATCGGCCAGCCCCGTCGCGCCCGGCACAATCGCCGGAACCGCCAGTGTTTCGATCGTTACGTCCGTCCTGACTACGCCGGGCACCTTCAAAGGGACGGTCACCATCGGAGCCGCGAACGCCACGTCGCAAGTGGTTAATATCACATTGGTGGTGAGCGGGGCGCTCACCGCTACGCCCACCTCGCTCAGCTTCAACTACACGCTTGGAGGCACAGCGCCGGCCACGCAAACAATCATGGTCGGAGGCAGCAATGGGCTGTCGTTCACCGCCGTCGCCGCCACCACAACGGGTGGTTCGTGGTTAGCGGCAAGCCCCGTTGCGCCCGGCACCGCGCCCGGATCCGCCACCGTTTCGATCGTTACATCGGCCTTGACAACCGCGGGCACTTACACCGGAACCGTCACTATCGGGGCAACCGGTGCAGCCTCGCAAGTGGTGGCTGTCACCATTGTCGTCAGCAATAACCTGACCGCCACGCCTTCTCCGCTGAGTTTCACTTTCACCATCGGAGGCGCCGCGCCGGCATCGCAAACGCTGAATATCGGAGGCACTTCGGGAATTGCCTTCACCGCTGCTGCCGTCACGACATCGGGCGGTTCGTGGCTGACGGCAACCGCCGCTGCGCCGGGCACGATCTCTGGTTCGGTAAGCGTTTCCATCGTTACTTCGGTCCTCACAACCGCCGGCACTTTTGGCGGGACTGTAACCATCGCGGCTCCCAACGCCACTTCTGTAGTGGTGCCCGTTAGCATTGTGGTGAGCGGTGCGCAACCGATCACCGCTTCGCCCACGTCGCTCACCTTTACCTACACGCTCGCAAGCTCGACGCAGCCGACGGCACAGGGGCTGAATATTGGAGGAGCCACTGGGGCAGCCTACACCGCAAGCGCGGGCAGCGCCACTTGGCTGTCCGTGAGCACAGGTGCGAGCGGAACCCTCCCCGCCTTACTAAGTATCTCGGTGAGCACCACCGGGTTGACAGCGGGAACCTATACCGGCAGCGTCACCATTACCTCCGCCGGCGCGTCGAACAGCCCGTTTGCCGTACCTGTGACGCTCAAGATTTCCGCCGGTCCGTCCACCATCACCGTCAGCCCATCGTCGCTCAGCTTCAGCGCTTTTGTGGGTGGAGCGGCGCCCGCCAAACAGACCGTAAGTGTTACCGGAACTTCGCCTACCGCGGTAACGGTTTCTACCATAGGCGGCTCGTGGCTCGGTGCTTCGATTTCGGCGGGAACCACCCCCGCTGTCGTCACCGTTTCGGCAAGTCCCGCCAATCTAACAGCGGGAACCTACACAGGAACGGTGGTTGTTACCGGTGCGGGCGCCACCGACAGTCCGCAGAACATCGCGGTGAAGTTGGTTATTTCGGCCATCACTCTCACTGCCACCCCAGGCAGCCTCCAATTCACCGCCGTTTCGGGCGGCGCAAACCCGGCGTCTCAGTCCATCAGTATTACAGCGACGGGAACGGCAAGTTTCACCACTTCCATCGGGAACGGCTCCTGGCTGACTGTGACCAGTTCCAGCACTACTACACCAGCCACGCTCACAGTGAGCGCCAACACCACGTCCCTGACCGCGGGAACCTATACGGCAACCATTTCGATTAGCAGTCCGGGAGCAACCAACTCGCCGCTGATTTTATTCGTCGGCCTGATTGTTTCGAGCAAGCCAACGTTAGCCGCCAGCCCAGCCAGCTTGAGCTTTATCACGCAGGCGGGCGGGGCCAATCCGGCCAGCCAATCCATCAGTCTTTCGGGCGGCTCGGCAGTTGCTTTCACCATCTCGACGTCGCCCAGTTGGCTAAGCGTCTCGGCTTCCGCCAATACAACACCCTCCACTCTGGTGGCTACTGTCAACGCCAAGGGGATCAGCGCGGGATCGTATCAAGGCGCGATCACCATTACTTCCAGCGCGGCAGGCAACAGCCCGGTCACCATTCCGGTTTCGTTCACCGTGTCCATGCCGCTGGTGTCCACCACGCCCTCCATCACCGCGATCGTCAACGCGGCCAGCTATGAAGCGACAGGGTTTTCACCGGGCGCGATTGTGTCCATCTTCGGCAGTCTCATCGGCCCTGTGCAGGGAAGCAGTTTCAGCGTGAATTCCAAGGGAACCATCGACGACACGCTAGCCGGAGTGACCGTCACGGTGGGAGGCCAGCAGGCCATTCCGCTATTCGTCCAGAGCGGTCAAGTCAACGTGATCTTGCCGTACACATTGGGGACCAGCGGCCAAACCAACGTGCAGGTGGCTTATAACAACCTTACTTCGGCCGAGTTCAATATCGCGCTCACGTCCACCGACGTTCAGATCTTCACGGCCAATAACAGCGGAAGCGGACCCGGCTCATTGCTCAACCAGGACTATTCTGTCAATAGCGCGACGAATCCAGCGGCCCCAGGCTCCGTGGTGCAGGTCTTCGGCACCGGCGGCGGCGCGCTCATCCCGGCCGTGACGGCGGGCGATGTGGCGGCGGACACGCTGGGTTGGGTGGCCGCGCAGTATTCCGCGCTGGTCAATGGCGAAAACGCTACGGTGACCTACGCCGGATCGGCGCCGGGGCTGGTATACGGCGTGTACCAGTTCAATGTTCAGTTGCCCTCGGATCTCCCGGCGGGCGCGGCGACCATCGTAGTGCGGGTCGGCGGGAGCGCCAGCCAGTCCGATGTCACGGTGTTCGTCAAATAGCAGCCTGTGTCTAAAGCCCGAAAAGACACGAGCGCGGCTCAGCAGATTCCGCGCGTTACAGAGCCGCGACCGTGAGGGAGCTGGTTTCGACACAGGCGGATAGGATTCAAGGTAAGCTGGCTCCCGAGCAGCGTACCGGTACTTCTAACATCCGATTGTGCTGTCCCGTGCAGACTTCCAGGGTTATACTGGGGCCTGTCCTGGCTTTATCCGGGAACAGTCGGGACAGCTCCTGAGTGACCATTAACAGTAGCGTTTGGCTCCTCGCGTTGACGTTAGCCGTTTCGGTGTACGGGAGCCCTAATGTCAGTCTTGCTCCCTCGCCTGCATCCCCGCAGCCTGTTGGCGCCGTGATCCAGTGGACCGCTACCGCTTCGGATTCGCAAGCCGGGACTCTTCTTTACAGATGGCAGGTGGGTCTGGTCGGCGGAACGTCTTACACCATTCGCGATTACTATACTTCCAACGTTTTTAGCTGGGATCCTACTCAGGATGAGGGGAATTATCAGATAACTGTCACGGTAATGAATCAAAGCACCGGAAATTCTGCAGCAGTTGCCGGTGATTTCGTCGTTACATCCAATGTTATCGGTACGATCCCTGTGGTGCGGGCGACGTCGCACCCGCTAGTCGCTCTCTACAGTGCTCCCGCTTGTCCGGTGGGCGGGACCATGCGGGTTCTGTTTCAAACCGGCTCGGAGGCCACTCAGGCTACCTCCTCGAAGCCATGCGCGGCTGGGCTCAGCATGAATTTCCTGGTGGGGGGCATGCGCGCCAGCACCAAGTACTATATGGTCTACCAGACTTCGGTGTCGGGCGTTCTCACGCTAGGTCCCACACTTTCCTTCACCACCGGCGTGCTCCCCCCCTTATTGCCGTTTCCGGTGGGTTCGGTGCTCACCGGTCCGTCTTCCAGCACCGACACGGTGGAGTCCGTGATCCTGGAGTGCAACATTCCCTTCCCGTTGGCGCCCCCAACTTTGCCCGTGGCCACGGATCTTTCGGGACGAATCATCTGGTACTATTCGCCTGCCGGACCCACCACGCTCAATGGAACCACCATCTACCGGCCATTGCAGGGCGGAACAATGCTTTTGGCTGCTAACGACCCCACCAGCACTCTGGTGGAACAACAACTCCTGCGGCACATCGACCTGCTGGGGAACGCAATTCAGGAGACGAACGTTACCCAGGTGAACGTCCAGTTGGCAGTGATGGGCCAAGGCCCCATCACTGCCTTCAATCACGACGCCATTCAATTGCCGAACGGGCACCTCATCGCGGTTGCCAGCAACGAGCGGTTGCTCACCAACGTTCAGGGGCCCGGCACGGTGGATGTGCTTGGGAACGTGCTGTTGGATCTGGATGAAAATCTGCAAGTCGTATGGTCGTGGAACGCGTTCGACTATATGGATACGTCGCGCCTGGCGACACTCGGAGAAACCTGCACCCCGAATCAGGCCGGTTGTCCGCCCGTGACCCTGGCCAGCATTGCGAACGACTGGTTGCACGCCAACTCGGTGAACTACAGCACCACGGATGGCAATCTGATCGTTTCGCTGCGTTGCCAGGACTGGGTCATCAAGATCGATTACGCCAATGGAGCGGGACTGGGTAATGTCATCTGGCGTCTGGGCCTGGATGGCGATTTCACCCTCACTCCCCTATCCGCCACCGACCCCTACCCCTGGTTCTCGCACCAGCATGATGCGGAGTACGCCATCCCTGGTAAGCCTTTCATTTCTCTTTTTGACAACGGGAATGTCCGCCTGGCGCTCTACCCGGGATCGGACAGCCGCGGCCAGGCGTACTGGGTGAATGAAACGGCGCTCACGGCGATCCAAGAGGTAAACGCCGACCTGGGCACGTACTCGGCGGCTTTTGGCCTGGCGGAAATCCTTTCGAATGGGGACTTCGCTTTCACTTCCGGCTTGATACGCGACGGGAGCAATACGAATAACCAGTCGGTTGAGATTTTAGAGAACGGGACCATCAATTATGTGCTGCAGTCAGCCAATGCTTCCTATCGAAACTTTAGGATGTACAGCCTGTATGTACCGTAAGCAGCCGCGAACCACGGTACCCAGGAAAGGCTAATTATGTGCTTCCGAAATGTCGCTCTTCCGGCCGTGACAGCCCTGGCCCTGTTATGCTCGTCCGTGTCCTACGGGCAGACCGCCGGTTGTGCCACGGTGCCGCCCATCAATGCGAACGGCACTTTTTTATCAAATTTCTTGAATAGCTGCTACACTTTCACCTTTCCAGCGGGTTTCACCGATGGAAAGAACGCCGGCGACCTGACCGAGACCTATGCCGGATTTTTCTACAACGTCAATCCGGGATACGAGGTTCTGATCGTGGGCGAATTTCCCCAGTCGCGCTATCTCAACATCGCTGCGGACGACAGCCACTTTTACACCCAGCAGTCGTTCTACGATGCGCAATTGACGCCACTGTCTTCCTCTTATGTCAACCCGTTTCTGCCCGGCGTGACCTACCAGCCAAATCAACTCTATGCCGTGGCGCTGCAGTTCGGGGGCACGCAGCCGGCCAATATCCAAGCCGGATGCGGCTATGGCGCCGGCCTGAATTTTTACGCCAACGTGGTGGATGGCACCAAGCGTCACCCGGGGGTCTCGTGGAACGGCAGCCCGCTGGTGTATCCCGGCTTTCCGCCGCACGACGACGTGGGTCCAAATATCAGCGGAATGGTCACCGTGCGGCAATATCTGAACGATACAAGCAGCAGCGCATATTCAGGTCTGGCATCACCGGTGGCGTTCGTTAGAGATTTGAGCACCGGTTGCGCCGTGCCGCTGGCCAATGCCGTGGCCAACAACCCAAGCAACGTCCTCCCTAGCCAGGTGGTCACCAATAACCAGACCGTTGCAACGAATTGGATCACTCCCACGGCTGAACAGATTTGGGCTCATAAAGCGTTCCGCGCCATGAAACCCACTTTCTGCTATACCTTGAGTTCCGAGGTTGCGCAGTGGTTCAGACCCGATATTTACATTCCGAACCCCAACCCCGACGCCGCTTACCTGCTGGCAAACCTTGCGCCGTCGGCGCTGAGTTGGGTGATCCCCAATCAGGGCTTCATGCGCATCCGCTTCCAGCTTCCGGCCATGCCGTCCATCCCGTGCCAGGGTTGCTCGTTAACCGGGTTGGAGCAGCTCCGCTATTTCGACCTTTCGTTCGACGACAATAACGGGGTAGCCATGGCGACCATCGGGGCGCCGAATCTGGTTACCGACCCCAACGGGAACGTAAATCTGATCGTCGGGTTCGGCGCCGCGCCTCCCAGTTGGGTAACGGCCGCGAATTACTACACCTATCTGAACCTTTCCACATTGCCGGCATACAAGAATCTCACCACGCTGGATGTGCGCACCGTGCTGCCCGCGTCCACCTTTGCGTGCTCGGCATCCGCGGTGAATTACAAGACCAGCGAGGGCAACTCGCTGGGTGGTGTCATGGGACAATACATTCCGGTGGTCGACGTCCTGCAGGGATCCAATATTCCGCAGGTGGCAACACCGCCCACCACTCCGGCTTCCTGCGGCCTGGTGCCGCCTGAATCGCCGTATGTTTGCGTAGCTGGAGTCTACCCGTAGCGTCAAAATCGGCGCGCGCGCCGGCTCCCTTAGAAGCTGTGAAAAAATCAAAACCGCCAAAAATGCCACTTTCCCACAGCTGGAGGCCTCGCAGGAAGCGCTACAACGCGTTCTGGCGAGGCGTCCAATGCTTTCGAATCCCCCCACGGGAAGTCGGTGTCGATTTTTGGCATTTTTTCACAGCTTCTTACGGTCGCGGCTCTGTAAGCGCACAATCTACTGAGCCGCGCGCGTAAGCAAGCGGTCTTTTCGGACTTTAGACACAGGCTGCTAAGCGGTGCATCCACGGCTGAATTACAGCGGCTGAATTACAGCGGCTGAATTACAGCGGCTGAATTACAGCGCCCGAATTAGAGCGGAGAATTCAGCTTAATTAACCAGACCTGCCAGATCACGTAGGCTTGGGTAGCCGTGCCGTAGTCGCGGCCGACGGTGGCAAGGACAGTCATCCCGTCGGACGTGATATCGCACACAATGGGCACTGCCCGCCAAGGCACGTAATCGGCGTAGCTAGGATCGTTGAAGTAAGTCAGGCGCGTTTTGTTAGACCCGTCCGGATTCATGACGACGTAATCGCGCTCGAGCGGCTGTCCCACCCAGAATTCGTTGAAATTGAGAGCGTAATTCGAGTATTGGTTGGTCATGTACACGATTCTTCCGGACGGCGCGATGCAGGAGCCTTCCTCCCAATAGGTGGGCGTATTGGTCAGATTCGTGTAGGTTCCCGTGGTGAGGTTCAAATTATACAAATCCATCCCATATACATTTTGCCCGTCCAGGTTACCGGACACTAATAACTCGGTTGGAGAAATGAACGCCATGGCTGTCACGTAGTAGCCATCCTCAGGCGCGAAGATGACACGTTCGTTGGTCAGAGCCACTCCAGCGGGTTCAAGCGCAACCAGATCCGCCTCCATGAGCCTCCACATACCCCAGTTGAACGGCTCTCCGTTGACGTAACGCTGCGTCCAAACCACCGATTTTCCGTCGGCTGTGAAACGCGGGTTGACCGTGCCGTAAACCGGGATTCCATCGTTTGCGGTTTGCTTCAAGGGAACGTTCGTCTGCTGCCAAAAATCTACTCCGTTCGTGATCCAGAGATTGCTGAACAAACCAATTCCGGGATCGCCGATCGGGATCTGGCCGACGGGAGGTACGGTGCTCAAATAATGAACGGGCTCCTCGGAAATAAAAGCTATATAGTCTCCAGACGGGTGGTAAATCCCGTTCCCGTTGTCCAATTGGGCGATCCCGCTGTTTCCCAATGTCAAGCTTGTTTGGATATTGCCATTGAGATCCGACGTAAACAGATCGTAATATCCGCTTTGGGTGCGCGAGTCTACCACGAAGCTTTGCCCGTTCGGCGCTAGATGCGGGCGAGCGCCATTGGAAAGAATCTCCACGATCTGGGAAACCTGTGGATTTCCGTAAGGCAAAGCGGCCTGGGCGTTCGCATTAACCGCGAAGGTGATGATTGCAAAGAAGGAGGCTCCCGCAAGCGCCAGCCGACTCCTGATGCGGCGCCAAGCCGCGTCTGAGGCTATTTCCGAGCAGAACTGCATAGGTGCAAGTGTACGCTGCCCGTCAAAAATGTGTCAACGCTCCAAGGTACTGCTAGTTTGGGCGCTAATCTCCTCAAAATACAGCCAGATGTTCTGCTATACTGTCGGGTCCTTTTACTGGACGGTGATGTAGGCATTGGCCTGCGTTGGCATCCCGTCAATCGTTGCCACTACTAACTGGTCGCCGGCGGAAAGCCCGGACGGCACCACGACGTTGAACTGATCCACGCCAGGTTCGGTCACAGCGGCGTTAACTACCGTCGCCTGAACACCCCCGATCGTGATGGTCACTGGCAGCGCCAATGGATGCCCAGGAGCGGTGATCGTTTGGCCTGACGGCGTGGGTGGATTCGTAGGTCCAAAGCCAGTTGCCCATAAGACAATCTGTTCGCCCGCATTGGCCGGGGTAGAATTCCCGGGGTAAAGAGTTTGGGCGCCGATCAGTGTACCGTTGGAGTGGGTGGCAACTATGTATTTGCCGCCGCCGACTGAATCGATAAAGAACCCAGGCACATACTCTTGTTTGGTGACGGTAACGGAGGCGCTACTGAAACCATTGCTGCTTACTTGAACGCTCACCGATCCGGTAGTAGGATCGTCCGGTGCGAGCACGTTAATCTGGCCCGGACTGATGTAGTACACGTAGGCTGGTATGCCGTTGATCGAAACCGAAACCCCATCCAGCTCTGTCGGCAGGTTGATTCCCGCGAAATCCAACGAACCCCACTGCCTGGTGTCCGGTGCAAGATTCTGGCCAAATATGGTAATCCACTCACCAGACGCAAACTCAGGGGTAAAACTGGCGCCGTTTACTACCGGGTTGACCGAGTTCAACACCGGATTACCCACTTGAGTTTCAAACACCAAACTGTACAGGTAGAGGTTGTCGAAGGTCTTGGAGTCCGACACGTTCGCCACGATCTGGTTGTCGTGGACGCCATCCGCCGGACCCCAGTCAAAGTCCGAAAATTGGACGTAATACCCTTCGTGGAAATACATGGGAGTGCCGGGAGTATTGTAAGTTGTGGCGCACAGCTTGTCCCCACCTGCCAGATTCTGGATGCCAAGATCGAGCGCAACATTGGCGATCGTCACAGGTGGCAGGTCGGGTGTGCAGGTAGAGGTAGTAAAGGCATAGTGAGTGCCCTGCGGGTTAATGTTGCCCATCTCCGACCACTCGATGCCGCCGGGCGAAACCACTTTGAGCGTGCCCAGAATGGTGGATGCGTCCCCGCTGCTGATGTCGATGGAGTATTGGCGCAAAGCCTGAGTGGTGTTGCCCAACAAACTGAAGAACAGCGTCTTCGTGGCAGGTTCCATCGAGGTCGGGTAAGTGGTGGCGCCTTCTACAAATGTGGCATCGCATGTATTGCCCGGCATGAACGAAGCCGGCAGCAGATCGCCGTCCTGCGTGTTGTCTCCCGTATAGACAATTTGTGTTGCCGACGGTGTGTCCGTCCAGTTGTAGACTCGTATACCAAGGGACTCCCCGAAAACCGCCGCGCAGGTGCCGGCGATAGCGAGAATGTGCCCGCCGAACAGCTTGGTGCCGTCAGCGCTGAAACGATATTGCAGAAAGCCGGACTGGCTGCCGGTACCTGAGCTTGCAATGGTGGTGCAGCGCGCGGCGAAGTTTGCATCGCACTCCACCAGGTCGGAGCAAGCTCCGGCGCCTGGCGTAGCTTGAACGGGGGTGTAGGTGCAGCCTGTCCTCTGCTGCTGGAACAGGATGTCGCCGTTCGGCGCCCATTGAGGATTGCCCTGAGTACACTGGGTGTTCCCGGAAGGCCCGCAGGTAGCTCCCGGCAAATTGGCTGTCGCAAAAGGGGTGCACGAGAGGCAGGTCTGGTTTCCGCCAGTAGCGTCCATGGTCCAAATTTGATAGACATCTCCACTGTTGGGGATCGATTGTTCATAGGCAATCACATTCGTCCCGCAGTTTGCTTTGCACCAAACAGGGTGTTTCGCATTGGTGGCCAATTGTGTAATCGAACTTACATGGACGCTGGTCTGGGCCATGGCTGGCCAGGCAACGAAACAACAGGCAACGGCTAGCTTAATCGGAAGTGACATCGTTCGCAATCCCCTTGAATTGAACAACTTAACTTAAGGTCAGGTCCGCCACCGAGCGCCGGCCTCTTCCGAAGCGCTGCGCCCGCGCACCAGCGCTGACCGAAACCCATTATGAGCACAATCGATTTTCAATTGTCAGCAGGACACCTCGCTCGCGGCGAAGACTTGACCCGCGCGTGCGATGGTTCGCGACAGAGAGCCTGCGCGCCGCCGCGAACTCCAAGACGTGCCGCAGGCGGCAGGAGTTTCGACGATTCGGTTGGCGGAGAGTACGAGCGCGCTGCCGCGCAATGCTTAATTAAGGCTCCGCACTCAGCGACGCGGCGTTCTATTCAATAGGGCCGCCGGGCGGCCTCAGTTGGTTTTGCCCACAGCCGTTAGCAATTCCGCCATCGTGACCTTCCGGCCGTCCGCCGGATAGTGGACCGGGATAATCCGTTCCACATCCAGCTTCAGCCGCACGATATTGGCCTCCAGGTTTGCCGTGTAAGGGCTGACAGTGGCCGGTGTTCGCGTGAGCGGCTGCGCCGGCGGATTGAAACCGTCCGCTTCCAACAGCACTTTCTCCTTGGGCAGATACACGAGAAGCATCCCATCGTTATGGCCGAAACCCTGCTGATGATATAGCTCGATCACCTGATTCCCATCGGTCATGACCTTCTTCTCCGCCACCGTCTCAAACTTCGGCTTCTTCGGATTCTGAGAAAGTTTGTCGGGGGCGATGGTGTGAGGATTCGGCCAGATTTTCTCGTAGTACGGTTTGTTCATCTGCTGCGTCACCACTATGGCGCCCTCAGCCACATAGGCGCGCAGTCCGCCCGAATGATCGAAGTGCTGGTGAGTATTGATCACGTACTTGATGGGCTTGTTCGGAATCAGCTTTTTCGCTTCCCCGATCACGGCTGCGCTGCGCTGGTCGGTCTGCCCGCCTTCAACGATCACGATGTAGTCTTTGAAATCCACGGCGATGGCAGCATAACCGCCCAGGATCAGATAAACGCCGTCGCCAAGTTTTTCCGACGATACGGCTTGCAGTGCAGCCGCGGGAGGCGCGGCATTCGCGATATTGCCAGGCGCATTGGGCTTCACGTCGGTTATCGTCAAATCCAACACCGGGTAACCACCCTGCTTTTGCAGAATGTGAGTCGGGAATTTTACGCCGCCAAAATCCTTGTAGTCCGAGAATGTGGTCTCGAAGGCGATATCGCCCAGCACGTTATTGTCGATCTTGGTTTCCACTCTTTCGAGCAGGTAGTCGCCGTTGAGGTAGCCTCGCACCGGTGCCTTGTTCGACCCCGTAAAAGACAACACCGTGTATTTCTTTCCCCCGATGTTTTGAGACTTCACCGCGGCGTCGCCGGCCGCGGCGGCGGATCTTAAAAAGCTGTAAGGTAGACTCATCATAAGCTCTTCGCGCAAAGCGCCGGCTTGCGGCGAGCCCGCGGTGACCACCTGATTCTGCGTTTGTTCGCCGACGATGGGCTGCTGGCCGCCCCCGCGCGGAGGGTTCTCGGCCTGCGTCCTGATCCTCTGCAAGCGCGACGCGGGCGCGTCCAAATCCACCAGCCGCGTGTAGGTTTTGTCGTTAAACTTGGGCCACGGGGACGAGGGATTCACGGCCTGCCCGAGGGCATAATCGAAGCCTGAGCCGGTATATTCGATGGTTTTCAGGTCTCCGGCGCCCAGTGCGGTGGTGGCGTTGGCAATCACGGTCTTCGCGTCCTGTTGCGTGCCAGCCGCCCATGCCAGAATGGCGAGAAGCGGAACGGCGATCGTCCATTTCCTGATCATAATTTCCTCCCGAGCAGAGTCAGTATATCGAAACGTCCGGGCGAGCGGAGGAGGCCGGTGGTTTGATGATATAGTTGGCGCCCAGGAGCCATGCCTGTGACCCGCAGACACCCTGTGACCCGAAGACAAATGATCAAGTCGGCCGGAATTGGCGTCGCCGCAGCCGCCTTGCGCGGCGCCGGCAGCGTGCGTGCGCAGGAACCCTCGCGCGCGGTGAAGGCGCTCGTGTTTGACACCTTTGGCACCGTGGTGGACTGGCGCGGATCCATCGTGGAGGAAGGCAACGCCTGGGGGAAGGCCAGGGGCATCCAAATCGATTGGGCGCGCTTTGCCGATCGATGGCGGGCCGGTTATGGGCCTTCCATGGACAAGGTCCGAAAAGGCGAGATGCCCTGGACCAACCTGGACCATTTGCATCGCGCGCTGCTGGAAGACCTGCTGAAGGAGTTTAACATGGAGGGTCTTTCGGAGGAAGAAAAGGAACACTGGAATCTGGTCTGGCATCGCTTGAAACCGTGGCCCGATTCCGTTGCCGGTCTCACGCGCCTCAAGAAGAAATACACCATCTCCCCGCTGTCCAATGGCAACGTCGCGCTGCTCGCCGACATGGGCAAGCACGCGGGAATTCCGTGGGACCTTATTCTTTCCGCGGAGCTGGCCCGCCACTACAAGCCCGACCGCGAAGCCTATCTCACCGCAGTCAGCCTGCTGGAGCTGAAGCCGGAAGAAGTGATGATGTGCGCGGCGCACTCCAGCGATCTGATGGCGGCGCGCAGCTTCGGCCTGCGTACCGGATTCATTCATCGGCCCAATGAATACGGACCGACGCGCAAGGCGGACGACGCCAAGCCTGGCGAGTTCGACGTGGTGTCCAGCGGCATGCTGGATTTGGCGTCGCGACTCGGAGCTTAATTTATCAGGCTGTGTCGAAAGTCCGAAAAGACCGCTTGCGCGTTACAGAGCCGCGACCGTAAGGGAGCCGGTCTACCGGCTACTTTGGGCCGAGCAGTAACTGAAAGCCGACATAGGCAATCCAACTGGGTTGGCCGTTCGTGATGGTAATGCTTTGGAAACTCCGGCCGCCCATCAACAGCAGGTTCAGGGTTTTGTCCTTGTTGAGCGCCTGGCGTCCGCCCAGGCCGATGGTAGACTCGCGCTGTTTTGGGTAGCCGGTAGCGAAGGCTCCCACACCTTGCCCGGGAGGAATCCGGTTCGCGTCCTGAATGTCATAGATTTCGAGATAGACCTCGGTGCGGTCGCTGAATTCGTGGCCCACCAGCATGCCGCGGTTCCAGGTTTGCGGCACGCCGTGGTTGCCGAAGTCATAGCCGGCCTCGCCGTTGATGCGGATGGGCCCCAGGCGCGCGTTGAACTCGATCGGCAGAAAAAAGTCGGGGCCGCGCGCCACCAAGCCGCGCTGGACGGCGCTGGTGGGGTTATCGAGAAAGATCTGCGGGTACGTGGAAACGCTGAAGTTAACCACCTGCTCGGGGGCGTCCTTCACGCCGGGTGAATCGCCCGAAGCTCCGGCGGGCAGGCGTGGTTCGGCCGCGTGGTGGCCGAACACACTCAGTAAACCAGTCCCAAAGCGATCCTTCACCCAGGGATCGCCGGGGTGATGCTCGTAGAAGCGCCACTTGATTCCGAGCAGGCTCTCGCCCAGACCGGCGATTACGTGGCCGGCTTGCGCTGGCGCGCCGGGAGACGCTGGTAGCGGGCGGATTTCTTCAATGGCGATGGGGAGTTCGTATTTGAGCTGTATGCGGTCCCCCAGGCCGTAATTGATGTCAAAATCGGGAATCTGATAAGCGCCATCTGCCGGATTGCGATCGCCGATCCAGCCGAAGTTGATCTCCCAATGCTCGTTGCCGGGCGTCTCGGGATCGTCGGTGCGAAACGGCGGTCCGCCCTGCGCACACGCTGCAACGGCGAAGACCATCGGCAAAGCCAAGCCGATCGCATGAATCCACATCGTATGAGCCCACGCCGCATGAATACGGGGGATGCGTTGGGGACTGGGCACTCTCACCTAAAACGATGAACTCACGATTCGGTCGGTCATCGTCATCAACAGCGACAGTAAAACAATCAGACCCGCATACTGCATCAGCACCGCGTTGTCGTCGTCGGCCGGATAATCGCGGCTGAACAGCCGGTAGCCCGCGCCGAGCGCGATCAACAGGAGGATCGTTTGGTGAGTCAGGGCCCACATCGCAATCGCTACGCCCGCCGCCATCCCTCGCTGTTTCCTGGTGAGGGCGCGGAAGCCTCGGCCGCCATCCAACTGCCAGATCGGAAGAAGATTGAACAGGTTCAGCCACGCGGCTGTATGCGCGATGGCGTACCAGATCGGAAGCCCGGTGACGACCGCCGCCAGCCACGCAGCAACGGCGGAACCGAGGCCCCAGATGGGACCCGCCAAACCCACGCGCGCGTCCTCGCCCACGTTACCCGGATATTGCTTCATTCGAACGAATGCGCCGAAGAACGGAATAAACATAGGAGCGCTGGCGGCAATGTTGTACTTGCGCAGCGCCATAACGTGGCCCATTTCGTGGATGTAGATGGACATCACGAAGCCGAGCGCGAATCGCCATCCGAACAGCGACCAATAGACCGCGAAGAATGCCAGCATGCTGGCGAACGTGGTCAGCTTGGTCAGCCCCAAAAGCAGCAACTTGAATTTCGAAAGGGTGACTAAAATGAACGTGCCGACCGGCCCCAGTTTCGCAAGCCATTTCTTCCAGGCATTCTTGTCGGAAAGCTGCAGATCGATGTTTTCAATGCGTGTCCTGGTAAGGCGATACTCCTCGGAATCCGGCGGAAGCAACTGCAGCGCTTTCACCCAGGCTTGCCGTGCGCCCTGCCAATCCCGTGCCTGGCCTGCGAGTTTCGCATGCTCCACCAGCGCGTCAAATTCTTGCTGCTGGGTGAGAGTCATAACCGATCGAACAGGTCGCCGATGCGGATGGAAAAACCGGGAATCAGGCTGGATTGGAAGAGGCCGTTTTCATCGAGGATGGCCCGCCCGCTCTCTGCGTAAACGTATGCTTCGCGCAATTCAATCGAGAAAATCCAAACCTCCTGAGTGCCGCAACTCCGGTAGCGGCGAGCTTTTCCAACCAGCTTCTCGAAAGTATCGTTCTGCGAAACGATCTCAATCGCCAGATCAGGGACGAAGCGCTGAACGCGCAGTTCGCGCTGCAACAGGTGGACCTTATCCGGCCCAAAGAAAGTTACATCCGGACCGTGCGCGTTTCCGCCAAAATCGTACTCCTGTTCACCGATCACTATGCCCAGCTTGCGTTCTTCGACATAGAACAAAAGCATCGCAATTAGCAGATCCCGGAGACGGTTGTGATTCGGTGTGTTTCCGGACACGTCCACCAACTCTCCGTCCACCAACTCGTGGTAGTAGGCCAGCGCGTCTGGAAGCCGTTCAAAATCGTCAATCGTGAGGGGACTTAGCAGCGCCATAAGACTATTGTAGCCGTCACAGGCGGTCGAACAACTCGCCGATGCGGATGGAAAAGCCGGGAAGCAGGCTGGATGCGAACTGGTCGTTCTCCCCAAGAATGGCGTTTCGCGACTCCGAAAAAACCAAAGCCTTTCGAGAATCAATATCGAAAATCCATGCTTCCTGCGTGCCGCATTTTCGATATCGTTCCGCTTTCTGAATCAGCCGCGCGAACGGGTCGTTTTGCGAGACGATTTCGATGGTGAGATCCGGAACGAATCTCTGCACCCTCAGGGCGCCGTTGTACAGGTGCGCCTTCTCCCGGCCAAAAAAACTTACGTCCGGAGCATGCGCGTTGCTGTCGAACTCGTATTCCTGTTCGCTGAGCACGCTGCCGACCCGCTGTTCCTTCAAATAGAAAAGGAGCACTACCAGCAGGTCCCGGAGGGCATTGTGATTACCAGTATTTCCGGACACATCCACCAACTCACCGTCCACCAGCTCATGGTTCTCCGCCCGCTCGAGTGGGAGCCGTTCAAAGTCGTCGATAGTGAGAGGGCTCACCAGCGGCATATGTCTATTGTAGCCGTCAGAGCTGATCGAACAGATCGCCCAGGCGGATGGAAAAGCCGGGAATCAAGCTGGACTGAAAAATCCCGTTTTCGCGGAGAATGGAGTTCGACGCATCGGAATACAGGCAGGCTGTCCTGGAATCGGGATCGATAATCCAGGCTTCTTTCGTGCCGCATTTTCGATACATGTCTGCCTTCCTGACCAGCTTCTTGAACGTATCGTTCTCCGATACGATTTCTATCGCAAGATCGGGAACGAATCGCTGGACCCGCCGCCTTTCCTCGCACAACTTTTGCTTGTCGGGACCGAAGAAGCTTACGTCCGGCCCATGCGCGTTTGCTCCAAAGGCAAATTCCTGCTCCGAAACGATCTCACCCAGGCCGTTTTTCCGCACATAGTCGCGGAGCAGCGCTATGAAGGCATCGCGAAGCCGATTGTGAATCAGCGTGTTTCCAGACACTCTCACTAATTTTCCGTCTTCCAGCTCGTGATTGATCGCGAGGGCGTCTGGAAGCCTTTCGAAATCTTCGATAGTAAGTGGACTCACCGCTGGCATAACTCTATTTTAACTCCACCACTGTCGCACCCGTTCCGCCTTCCGCGGGCGTGGCTGGATAGTATTTTTCGACATGCGGGTTGGTCGAAAGCAATTCGCCGATCACTTTCTTCAAGATTCCCATGCCATGCCCATGCACGATGCGCACCCGGTCCACCGATGCCATCGCCGCGCTATCCAGAAACTTATCCACTTCCTCGCGCGCCTCTTCGGCTCGTTTTCCAATCACGTTGATTTCGCGATAGGTGACATCCCAGCGCGGGCCGGCCTCGCGCTGCGCAGGCTGGTATGAAACGTTCTTTGGCAGCCGGGTGTTCTCGGTCGCCGCGGGCAAAACTTCCTCCACATCGTCGGTTGTCACTTTCATTCTCATCAAGCCCGCTTCCACTTCCAGGACTCCACCCGAAAGCTTGCGAAGCACTCGCGCCGGCTCGCGAACGCCTTTCAGCCGCACCCGCGCGCCCTCTTCGATCGGAACGAAACGCTGTTGCGGAATCGGCGCTTCGCCAAACACCGCAACCCGAGCCTTCTCCTCGAATTCGCGCTTGCTTTTCGCCACGCGGCGCTCGGCCTGCTCGGCTGCTTTGCGCTGCTCCGCTCCTGCCAGCAACTTCTGGATGGTTTCCTGGGTTTGGGCTTCAAACTCCGCCAGCGCGGTCCGCAATCGCTCGTCCAGTTCTTTGAATTTCGCTTTTTCGCGCTGCTCGAATTCCTTGGCGAGCGTCTGTTCGCGTGCTTCCAGTGCCTGCCGCTGTTCGCGCAGGTCCTGTTCTTCCACCGCCGTTCTTCGCAGCCGCTGATGCAGTTCGTTCAGGAAAACCGCGATGTCGCGCTCGCTGGTGGACATCCGTTGGCGCGCCCGCGCAATCAGGTCTTCAGAAAGCCCCAGGCGGCTGGCGATCTGCAGGCCCGCCGATTTCCCCGGCGCGCCCAATTGCAAAACATAAGTTGGCTGTAGTGTTTTTTCGTCGAAACCCATGGACGCGTTCACCACTCCCTCGGTGGTTGCGCCGAAGATTTTGAGCGCCAGCAGATGCGTGGATGCCAGGGTGAAAGCGCCGTGAGCGCGGAACGATTCGAGAATCGCGACGCCCAATGGGCCGCCTTCTTCCGGATCCGTCGCGCGCCCGAGTTCGTCCAACAAGACCAGCGACTGCGGCGTGACAGTCTCCAGCATTTCACGCACGCGGGCGATGTGTCCGGAGAAGCTGCTGAGGCTTTCTTGAATGGATTGCTGGTCGCCTATCTCCGCCAGCACCTGCTCAAACAGCGGGAACTCCGCTTCGGCGGCCGGTACCGGCAGCGCGGCTTGCGCCATTAACGCCAGCAGCCCCACGGTCTTCATCGAGACCGTTTTGCCACCTGTGTTCGGCCCGCTGATGAGCAGCGTTCGCTGCGTCTCGTCGAGCGCCAGCGAAATGGGAAGGATCGGCTTTTTCTGCCGCCGCAGCACTTCTTCTAGCAACGGATGCCGGGCTTGTTTGAGGATGAGCCGCCGGTCCTTATCGGGACTGAAGCGCGGAATCACGCACTCAAAATCCGCTGCGAACCCGGCTTTTGCGAACAACAGATCCAGCCGGCCGATCGCGGCTACCAGCGCTTGAATCTGCGGCCCGTTGGTCCTCAGCAGTTCCGTCAACTCGCGCAGGATGCGCGCCGCCTCGCGCTGTTCTTCCTCGCGCAGGCGCACCAGTTCATTGTTCAGATCGATAGTCTCGAGCGGCTCGACGAACAGCGTATGCCCGCTGCCGCTGGCGCTATGAATCACCCCGTCCACCTTGCGCTGCTGCCCTGCCACCACCGGCACCACAAAGCGATCGTTCCGCAGCGTAATGAACTCCTCCTGCAGTGTCCCGTCGTCGCGATGGGTCCGCAGGAATCGCTCGAGCGAGGTTTGAATCTGGCGCTGCTGCCGTTCGATATCCCGGCGCAATCGATGCAGCGCCACGCTCGCGTCGTCGGCTAGCGTGCCGTCTCCCAGGACTTTTCCGCGCACATCGCGCAGAATCGGCCGGGGATCGGCCGTTGCGGCCACCTGCGCCGCGAGCCGTGGATATTTTTCCCCCGCCAAATGGAGCGCTGCCCGCACTTCACCGGCCTCTTCGATCAGCCGCGACAGCTCCAGAATCTGCTTGGGCTCCAGCACCGCCCCTTCGATGCGCAGGATGGTGAGCGCCGCGGAAACATCCGGAATGGAATTAAATCGCAGACCGATCGCCGAGCCTCGCGCTGCCGCTTGAGGCTGCCGCGACGCGCCCTGATAGGCGATGGCTTCGGCTACGTCCGCCAACGCGCTTTCCAGCGCCGCGCGATCGGTCTGCGGCGCCAGCTTTTCCAATTCGGATCGCCCCAGCGGGCTGCCCACGTAGCGTCCCACCAGCTCGCGGAGCGGCGCGAATTCCAGTAAATCAGAGCTGAAGTTTTGCAAAGGCTCTCTCGATCACGCTCAATGTGCCCTCTGTAAGACGATAGTGGCGAAGATTCTGTTCCGGCACCCATTCCACACGGCTCGCGTCGCTGGCGGCAGTCGGTTCACCGCCGATGCGCCGGCACAAATAATCCATCAATACATAGTGATATTCGGGCTTTCCTTCGCCGTCGGGCATAATCCTCTCGAAGATTTCAAACATGCAGTACGGTTCCACATCCAAACCGGTCTCTTCCACCACTTCGCGGCGGACGGCATCCTCCAGCTTTTCGCCGGTTTCAACAATGCCTCCAGGGATAGACCAATAACCCTTGAGCGGTTCCTTGCCTCGCTCCACCAGCAGAATGTTTCCATCCTCGAAAATCAGCGCACCCACGCCGAGGAACGGACGGGTCGGATAACGCCTGTCCTCGTTAGTAGGAACTGCGCTAATAAGAGATCCCTTTCACGTCGAGCCGCGCGCGGTACACGGAGGTCCGCGCGGTGATGTACAGCGATTTGAGATCCGGGTCGCCAAACGTGCAGTTGGAAGGAGTCTCTTCGGTCCGAACGGTCCCCATCGGTTTGCCCTCAGGCGAATACACCTCAACCTGATTGGCGGCCACGTACAGGTCGCCTTTTTCGTCCACGCAGATCCCGTCTGGCACGCCCTCGATGCCCGCAACCAAAGTGCGTTCATTCGACGCCGCGCCGTTCTTGTCCAAATCGTAAGCGCGCACATTCTTCTCGTCCGAGTTGCTCACGTAAAGCGTCCGGCCATCCGGCGCCAGCGCGATACCATTCGGCCGCCCTTTTGGTTTGGCGATCGCTTCCAATTCTCCCTTGCGCGAGATGTGATACACGCCAAAGAAATCGAGTTCGCGCGTGTCCTGCTGATTGCCAAAGGCTGGATCGGTGAAGTAAACGTCGCCTTCCTTGCGAACCGCCAGATCGTTCGGCGCATTGAAACGCTTGCTCTGCCAGCGTTCCGCCAGAACTTCCACTTTGCCCTTCTTGTCGGTGCGCGTGACGCGCCGCGCATGGCTTTCGCAGGTATAAAGGCGCCCCTGCGCATCGAATCGATTTCCGGCGGCGCCGTTCGAATCCGCGCGAAAAACACCGGCCGGTTCGCCCGGCATGAACTGCAGCAGTTTGTTGTTTGGAACATCGCTGAAGATCAGGAAGCCCGTAGGCGACCACGCGGGACCTTCTGCGAACGCGTAGCCCGTGGCTACCCTGTCAATCCGGATATTGGCGAAATCCTGAGCGGCGCAGCTCCAGGCCAGTATTAGAATCGCCGAAAACAGCTTCACGTACCGATAAGGGTATCAGCAAGTTCCGTAGCCCGGCTAGTACAAAATCCCGGA
>Ga0302326_10005352_pt1 | contig 29281 bp, 26 predicted proteins | sample Palsa_T0_3_FD_202264 | JGI IMG/M metagenome (GOLD analysis project Ga0302326, IMG submission 202264) | Peat permafrost microbial communities from Stordalen Mire near Abisko, Sweden - Palsa_T0_3 | ecosystem: Environmental > Terrestrial > Soil > Palsa > Peat permafrost | place: Sweden: Abisko... | reverse complement strand
GTATCCTGGCTCCTCCGATCGCGGCTCGCGACTCTTACGGCGAAGCAGAAGCGAAGCTTCCCACCTATCTGCCCCGACTTTGTGGTTCAACTGCGTTCACCGTCAGACCGGCTGCCGAGCCTGCAAGCCAAAATGCGGGAATGGATCGACAACGGCGCCCAACTCGGCTGGCTGATCGATCCCAAGACGCATAGCGTCTACATCTACCGCCCGGGTCAACCCACAGAACGGCTGGTGAATCCGCGCCGCGTCGCGGGCGAACCGCCCATCGATGGCTTTGTGCTGGAAATGGCGGATATCTGGAATCCGGATCTATAAAGTGGCGTGCGAAACACGCCAGGAGATCATATCCCCCCTGTCCGGCCAGCCTAATTTCTACGATCCGGTACTCCCGAAGAGGCCGTCGTCGCGATTCGCATTCTTGGAATCGAGTCCGATTGGCTTGCGTTCCGGCAGCTTGGGCGGCATGGGCCTGCCAAATGCCTTCGCGAGCGCCCGTACGAGGTTCCAGCTAAACCGGCGCTCGTCCCGGCGGAACAGCGGGGCCCATGCGGAGACGTTGATTATGGGGACCTGGAGGTTCCATGTTTGAAGCTCTTGAAGGGCATCCAGATCCTCCGGACTGACAGGCGCCCATTCCACAATGACCGCCTGAAATGCCTCCGTTGCCAGTTTGGTGAGGGCCTCGGGAAGAGTGAACGCCATATCGATGCGGTACTGATGGGTTTCGAAAACGGTCCTTCGGCTAATCACGCGATCCACTTCCGCATCGACCAGGAGAACCTTCGGAATAGAACATTCCAGGGACAGCCCTTCGAGCGGTAGGTGTTGCTGCCGCGCACTTGTGAGCAGTGCCTGGACATGAGCCGGAGCCGACTCCCCGCGCTCCTTATACTCAGACGCCGCCCTGGTTGCGATTTCGAAGAGCTTCTGCGTCGGATCGTCCTCGGTCTGGGAACGGTAGACATCCGCAAGCTCTGATCTGTTCAGTCCGAGCACTGACCGCATTATGTCGTCGGCACGTTTCTCAGGCGTCAAGACCGAAGCATCGCCGTGAGGCCGTTTGTTGGTACTCATCGGACTAGTGGCTCCTTTCGCGGCTTTGGCGGCCGGGGCGAATCCGTCTCAAACGACCGTCGAATCCGCTTCTTGCGATTGACAACCTCCGAAACGGTGATTCCAAGATCGGCTGCAAGTTCCTGGTTTGGGAACGGCCCGCCGTTACCCTCGCTAATGGCAGATACCAACTCCTCGAGTTCCTTCTTGCCGTGTACGTGCCGCATCACCTGGTCAACCGCCTCCTGTTGCTCAAACTGCTGATCTGGTTGCACGGCGAACAGGTTCCCATCTTCCAGCAGGCCGCCGTAGTGTCGGTGACGGCGAAGATGATCGATGAACTTGTTTTTGAGCACGGCGCATAGAAACGTCTCAAGCTTGCCGCGGGCTGGCACCCAGCCCAGCGCATTCGGCGATCGCAGAAATTCCAGAACCGTTTCGCTGACCAAATCATCCGCCGACGCGGCGTCGAGGACATCCGGTTGATCTTGGGCGAGCCAACCGGCCATCGCGCGAAGGCGCATGCAGACCTCCAACCAGGGAATGCGTTCGAACAGGTTGTCGTCCGTCGTCACAGATCTCCCTGGGGCCTGATTCCGCTGCCCCCCGTTACCTCCTATTCGAACAGATTCCGCGATTTGTCCGCATCCGGTGGCAAAAAAATGATGGCCCATTCGTAAATACCCTGAGAAGCAAATCCTGATCGTGGAAACCCAGCGGATTAACGTGGCCGATTGAGCCCCCCGCACCACATTTCGGGCTCATAATGTCTTAGAAAGGCAGGGAGCGCGATCCCGGCGTTTGCAGAAGCGGATATTGGAGGACCCATGACCGACGATCTGATCCTGGGACTGGATGCGTTGATCCGGTCCATTGGCATTAACAGGGCCTCCCAACACGCCCTCTTGCTGGGGGCAGGATCATCGATCAGTTCCGGGATTCCATCTGCCGCGAGCTGTGTCTGGGAGTGGAAACGGGCGATTTTCCTGACTCGAAATCCGGGGCTGGAAACGCAATTCGCGGAATTGTCCCTGCCAGCGGTTCGCTCGAAGATCCAGCGCTGGCTCGACGGTCAACGCATGTACCCGACGAACGAATCGCCTGAAGAGTACAGCGGGTACATCAAGGAATGCTATCCAATCGCCGATGACCGCAGGGCCTTCTTTCAGGACAAGGTGCGGCAAGCGGTTCCCCATATCGGGTATCGCCTCGCGGTAAAGCTTGCCGAAGCCGGAATCATTCAATCGATCTGGTCCCCCAACTTCGATGGCCTGACGGCGAAAGCGGCCGCACAATCAAAATCCATCACTGCCATTGAGGTGGGAATAGACTGCCAGGAAAGGCTTTTTCGCAGGCCGAAGCGCAGCGAACTGATCTGTGTGTCCCTGCACGGAGACTACCGGTACGATCCGTTGAAGAACACGACGGTTGAGTTACAGCAGCAGGAGAAGATGCTGCGCGACGCGCTCGTCGAACAAGTCAAGGATACACCGTTGATTGTCGTGGGTTATAGCGGCCGGGACGCTTCGCTCATGGCGGCGCTTGAGGAGGGCTATAGCCGACCCGGCGCCGGGGTGCTGTATTGGTGCGGCTTTGGTGACGGTGAAATACCGGGAAACGTCCGGCGGTTGCTGGAGTTGGCCCGCGCCAACGGCCGCGCGGCGTACTACATACAGTCCGGCGGGTTCGATGATCTGATGCTTCGGATCGCGCTGCATGGTCTTGCAGGGGAAGCCGTTGAAGAGGCCCGCCAACTCTTGATGGCGCAGACGCCGACGCCGACTGAGGAGCGCATCGACTTCGCATTTGTTGAGATGCCGACCTGCGGCCTGATCAAGAGTAATGCCTTTCCACTGACGCCGCCATCAGAGATTTACGAGTTCGATCTGAAACAGTGGCCGGAAGAGAAGGTGTGGGAGTATTTCGACACGAGTACCGCCGGTAAGGCGATTGTTGCGGCTCCCTTCAGGAAAGCCTACGCCTTCGGAACAATCGATGAAATCCGAAGTGCCTTTGCCGACCGGATTGGCGATAAGATCGAGCGCGTGCCGATCAATGACATAGACCTGCGCTACGAGGATGGGGCGATCACTTCCCTCATCCGCCGCGCGTTGGTGCGCGCAATCGCGGCAAGGGCAGGGGTGAATACGGATGATCGTGAGTTCCTTTGGCAGAAAACGGCACGGGAACGACGTAAGGAAGGTGGAAAGGACTACCTCGTTTACGATGCTGTGGTCGTGTACCTGCGAAGAGTCGCCGGAAAGAGTTACGTCGTGCTCAAACCGACTGTCCGGATTGAAAGCCCCGCCGGGGAGGAGGTGCCGGAAAGACGCAGAACGAAACCTCAAGATGAGTATTTTAGGTTGGCAACATAACAACAAGTTCAATGAGGCACTGGAGTCGTGGCGAACGCGCCTTTTCACGAATGAAAACTTCGAGTTTCCTCCAAACTGCGGTTCTCCCTTCAAGTTCCATGTAAAGCGGGCACCCGTCCTGGCGAAGATCATGAACGCCGACCGCAATCGCCAGATCCAGGTGCAAAACAAGTTTCAGCCCCTCATCACCCATGCCGGCGTCGAGCTTAGAGAGCCAGACCTGTTGTTCTCAAATCGGGCAGGGACCGCTACGGTTTCTGATCCCCATCCCGTGCGGGGAATCGTCCAAAACAGGCCTTTTGATTACGCGCTGACCGCCAGAAACCTCGCGCCACCCATTCAACTCGCCGTGATCTGTCCGGCGGCCGAATCGCGGAAACTCAGCGAATACCTTCAGCGTCTGAATCAATCTATAAGTCCCGGCAAGTTCGAAGCGGACTACCTGCTTCAATTCGCGGGCTTTCAAAATGCGTTTGCCACGCCATTGCAGGTGCCCACGCCCGGCGAAAACCTGTGGATGACATGCCCCGAGATTGATCCCACCCTGGACGAACAGCGCGGCGCATTGCAATTGAGTCAGCATATTACAACCTGCCTCCACGCACTGAAAGCCGCAGCCCTGCCGAACGTCACCATCATCTTCATTCCAACGAGGTGGGCGCGTTGGCGGACGTTCGAAACCGAGGAGGAGCGCTTCGATCTTCACAATTTTGTGAAGGCATTCTGTGTTCCGCAGGGCATTGCAACTCAATTCCTCGAAGAGGACACGCTCGAAAACGAGCTGCAATGTCGGATTCGTTGGTGGTTGTCGCTGGCACTCTACGTCAAGAGCATGAGAACGCCATTTGTTTTGTCCTCGCTCGACAGCGATACGGCTTTTGTGGGGCTCGGTATCAGCCTGGACCGCAAGGCCGAGAAGGGGAACCAGGTCATTCTCGGGTGCAGCCATCTGTACAACGCGCAGGGGCAGGGGCTTCAATTCCGCCTCAGCAAGATTGAAAATCCTGTGCTCCGTCACAAGAACGCGTTCATGTCGTACGACGATGCCCGCCGCGTCGGAGAAACCATCCGCCAGCTCTTCTGGGAATCCCGATTTCGGCTGCCAGGCCGGGTCGTGATCCATAAACTGACGCCGTTCCTCAACGATGAACGGAAGGGACTGCAAGCAGGACTGAGCGGCGTGAAAGAGGTCGATCTCCTGGAGATTCACGAGGACAGAGCCTTGCGATACCTGTCCTCGGTTCCCCAGCAGAGTGGCACGCTCAAGATAGACGGATACCCGGTCAAGCGGGGCACACTATTGAAGCTCGACAGGGACTCAGCCCTGCTTTGGGTGCATGGCGTTTCGCGCGCCATCAAGCCCCGTCTGAACTACTATCAGGGCAAGCGCCGCATTCCTGCGCCGCTCGTCATCCGTCGGCACTCTGGCCGTTCGGATTTGACGAGGGTAGGCAATGAGATCCTCGGGCTCTCCAAGATGAACTGGAACAGCTTCGATCTGTACACCAAGCTGCCGGCGACAGTCGAATCATCGAAGCAGATCGCGAGAATCGGGGCACTCCTTGAGCGCTTCGGGTCCGGGTCATATGACTACCGGCTGTTCATGTGACTCCACAGGGTTACACGTTCCCGTTGCCGCTGCCATCCTCGATAAACGCCCGTAGCCGGTGGCTCCGGCTGGGATGCCGCAGCTTGCGCAGCGCCTTGGCCTCGATCTGCCGGATCCTCTCGCGCGTCACCGCGAAGTTCTGCCCGACCTCCTCCAGCGTGTGCTCGCTGCCATCCTCCAGCCCGAAGCGCATCTTCACAATCTTCTCCTCGCGCGGCGAGAGCGTCTTCAGCACTTCGGCGGTTTGCTCGCGCAGGTTCAGGTTGATCACCGCGTCGGAAGGCGAAACACCCGCCTGATCGACCAGAAAATCTCCCAAGTGCGACTCTTCTTCTTCGCCCACGGGCGTCTCCAGCGAGATGGGTTCCTGCGCCACGCGCAGCACCTTGCGCACCTTCGAGACCGGCAGTTCCATGCGCCGCGCCAGTTCCTCCGCGGTCGGTTCGCGCCCCAATTCCTGAATCAACTGGCGCGACGCCCGGATCAGCTTGTTGATGGTTTCGATCATGTGCACCGGAATGCGGATGGTGCGCGCCTGGTCCGCGATGGCGCGCGTGATAGCTTGCCGCACCCACCAGGTGGCGTACGTCGAAAACTTGTAACCGCGGCGGTACTCGAACTTTTCCACCGCCCGCATCAGGCCGATGTTGCCCTCCTGGATCAGGTCCAGAAATTGCAGCCCGCGGTTCGTATAGCGCTTGGCGATGCTCACCACCAGCCGCAGGTTGGCCTCGATCAATTCGCGCTTGGCGGTCTCGGCTTCAAGGTCGGCCTTGGTGATGATCGCCGATGTGCGCCGCAGTTCGGACGCCGTGGCGCCGCAACGCTCCTCGATCTGCTGCAGCCTCTGCTGATAGCCGCGCTGCTCCCGGCGCAATTCCTTGACGCCTTCCGCCCGCGCCGGCGACGTCTCTAGGCGGCGCTGCACGCGCGCCATTTCGCGCTCCACCGGCGTCAGCTCCTCCACCGCCGCCCGGATCTGCGCGGCGAAGTGCCGCAGGATGGCGCCCTGAAACCGGACCGTCCGGATGCGCCGCGAAACCCGCACCCGCGCGCGATGCGTCTCCCAAAGAAGGTGCCCGTGCTGCCTGGGCTTCAATCCGCGCGGGACGGCGTTCAGCTTCTGCCGCACCTGGTAAAACTTTCGGAAGTGCCGCGCGGCGTCTTCGGCCATGTCGATAAGTTCCTGGCCGCTCTCTTCGGTGGCCTCGTCCATGATCAGCGGGTCGGCCACCAACACCACATCGCGCGCCGGAATCGCGCCGCGCCGCACCTCCTCCGCCAGGTCCAGGATCTCCTGGATTACCAGCGGCGAGCGCGAAAGCGCCTTCATCACCGTGTGCTGGCCACGTTCGATGCGCCGCGCGATGTCCGTCTCGCCTTCGCGCGACAGCAGCGGGACAGTGCCCATCTCGCGCAGATAGGTCCGTACCGGATCGTTGACCTTCTCTCCGGCCACCGGACCCAAATCCAGATCCAGCAGATCTTCGGCGTCTCCCAACTTCTCGAATTCCAGTTTGGGATCATCCAGAAGTTCGATACCGGAGCCGTCCAGGCCGGCCAGCAGGTTGCCGAGTTCGCTGCCGTTGCCGAGGTCCGCCGGCAGGGCGTCGCCCAGGTCTTCATAGGCGGCGTAGCCCTTCTCCTTGCCTTCCTCCACCAACTGCTGCAGCCGATCGAATTTATCTTCCGGTGCCACTAAAAGCGCCCTACCCCGTGCGAGACTATTTCCCACATTGTACACCCGCGCGTTACTTGCGATGCGCGCCTAGCCGGCCTTTTCGAGATCGTGCAATTCCTCCGCCAGCCGCAAGGCTTCTTGCAGATTCCCCGACCGCTCGGCCTCTTTCACGCGGGCCTTCAGCGCGGCCACCTGGGCCTTAAGGCCGGAGCGCTGCAAACTGCGCAGACATTCCTCCCCTAAAGATAGTGAGATGGCGGAGCCATCCGTTTCATCCCGCAGCACCGCGAACGCTAATAATTCTTGATCGCCCTCCTCCAGCCGCGCGTGCAGTTCCTCGTACGCCATGGTTCCGCCCCCGGCATGCAAGGCGAAAAGCGCCTTGAATATGCGCCGCGTGGCGAACTGCTCCACCGCCGGCAGACGCTCCAGTTCCGGAATCAGCTCCTGGCGCGCCTCGGCATCGGAAACCAGCAAGTTCAATAGAATCTTCTCGTCCGCCCGCAACGGCTCGCGCACGGGCGCCGCTTCCTTGCCATGCCGTTTGATCCCCGCCTTTCGCTCCTTCCGCACTACCGCCGGATCCAGCCCCAAGTGGCCTGCCGCATCGGCGGACCGCGCCTCCCTCGAAACCTCGTCGGGAAGCTGATTAATGGCCGGGATCAGGATCGTCCGGAGGCCCTCCAACTTGCCCTCCAAAGAGTTGGGGTACTGGCGAAGCACTCGGTCTTCCAGCCAGTAATAGTAGTCCTTCGCGCTATCCACCCTCGCGCGGTAGCCTTCGCCGCCGTGTTTAATGCAGTATTCGTCCGGGTCGAGGCCATCCTCCAGTTCGGCAATGCGCACGAACATGTTTTCTTGCAGCAGCATGTTGATGTACCCTGCCGCTGCGCGATCCCCCGCCTTGTCGGGATCGAAATTCACCACGATCTTGTGCGAGTGCTTCCGCAACGCCTGCACCTGCTGCGCCGACAGCGCTGTTCCGCAAGTAGCCACCACTTCCCGTACGCCCGCCGCGAAGACGCCGATCGCGTCCATGTACCCTTCCACCAGCACCGACCGGTCCGCCCGCCGGATGCCATCCTTGGCCCGGTTCAGGTTGTAGAGTACGCCGCTCTTCTTATATATCGGCGAATCCGAGGAATTCAAGTACTTGGCTGCTTCCGCGGGATCGAGCGCGCGCCCGCCGAATCCGATGGCCTTCCCCGATTCGCCATGGATGGGAAACATGAGCCGGTTCCGGAAAAAGTCGTAGAAGCTGCCGTCTTCGCGCCGGCCCAGCAGTCCCGAGTTCTCCAGTTGCTCGCTCGTAAACCCCTGCCTTTCCAAAAGCCGCAACAGCGTTCGGCCGGAACGCTCCGCGTACCCCAGCCCGAAGAGCGCGCTGGTCTCCGGCGATACGCCGCGCTTCTCCAGGTAGCGACGCGCCTCCGCGCCCGCCGGCCCGGCAAGCTGCTCGCGAAACGCCTCCTGCGCCAGTTCCTGGATCTGAAATACGGCCGCCCGCAGCCGCGTGTCCGGGTCGGCATACTCGGCGCGCTTGGGCATCGGAATGCCGTTGCGCTCGGCCAGCAGCTTCATCGCTTCCGGAAAACTGACGTGCTCAATTTCCATTACGAACTTGAACACGTCGCCGGATGCGTTGCACCCGAAACATTTGTAGAACTGGTGCCCGGCATGCACCGAAAATGACGGCGTCTTCTCGTTATGGAAAGGGCAAAGCCCCGTATACCGGGAAACGCCGGACTTCTTCAACCGCACGTATTCCTCGATCGTCTTGACGATGTCGACCGAGGATTTCAGTTGCTCTTTGAAGTCCATGGGGCTGTGACTTGATTATCGCAGGACGCGCATGCGCTTGAAACTGTGATGAAGTATGGGAATGTCCGCAGCGTCCGCAAAACATAGAGCCATTCTCATCTACCTTTCGCTGCTCGCCGACGCCATCGTTTTCTTCCATAAACCGCTGTTCAACTCGCAATACAGTTTTCCCTGGGACTTCCGCGGCGTACAGCTTCCTATGGTCACATTCCTGGCCGAACAATTGCGGCAGGGACGATTCCCCCTTTGGAACCCTTTCAGCTATTGTGGGTATCCCGTTTTCGCCAACATCGAAGCCTGCTTCTTCCATCCTTTGGTATTGGCGAGCGCCTTCATCAGCGCGCACACGTCACTAGATAGTCTGCCGATGCTGCTGGAGTGGATCGTGGTGCTGCAGATCTGGGCCGCCGGAATCGCGGCCTACTATCTTTTTCAGGAATTCGGCGCGGGACGGGCATCGGCCTGGGCGGGAGCGCTGATCTTCGAAACAGGCGGCTACTTTGCATCGCGCGCGGAACATATCGGCGCCATCATGGCGGTGGCGTGGATGCCGCTGGCGTGGCTGGCGGTCTTCAAGTTGCGCGAGCGTTTCCGACCGCGCTGGCTGGCGATCCTAGGCGCGGCATTGGGGATGTCCGTTTTAGGCGGCTTCCCACAACCCACGCTGGCAGTCTTTGTTTCCACGGCGGCGCTGTCACTCATCCTCGTCGTCGTGCGGCTGTCGCGTGTCCGGCTCATTGCCTGGACTGCGGCCGGTTGCGTTTTGGGAATCGCCCTCGCCGCCATTCAGTTCATCCCGACAGCCCAGTTGGAACAGCATAGCGTCGCCAAGTACCGTGCCGGATGGCTCGGTACCGGCGGCGGCATGTATCCGCAGAGTTTGGTCTCGCTGGTGCTGCCGAATCATTACGGCACGTTCGATATGAGCACCTTTCACGGCCCTGGCGATATTACTTTTCTGTACTTGTACAGCAGCCTGGCCGGACTCGTGTTAGCTCTGATCGCGCTGGTCCTTTGCCGGACGCGGTATGTCACGGTGCTGGGCGTCATGCTGCTATTTGGGCTGCTCTGGACGCTGGGCGACAAGACCGCGCTATGGCGCGCGGTGTATCCGCTGTTACCGGGAAGAGTGCGGATCGGTATCCATCCGGAGTACTGTTACTGCATATTCACTCTGTCGCTGGCGGGACTGGCCGCCATTGGATTGGAATCCGTGCGAGTCGGCGAACGGCTGCGCTGTGCAATTGGGATCGTCATAGCCGTAGATTTATTTCTGGTGGGTTCCGGCCGGCCTATGAATCTGGCTTCGTTGAAGGTGGAGCCGGGTGTTACTGCGCGGGCGTTCGATGGCAGCGTCGAGTTGCTTCGGGAAGTCCGCAAGTACGCGAGCCCGCAGTATCCACCCTGGCGCATCGACACGGTGGACGCGAGCCATATGTGGGCGGTAGCCGCACCCATCACGCATGTCCCCAGCGCCAGCGGTGTCAGTCCGTTGGCTCTGGAAAACATTATTCAACTGCGTCTGTTCCTGCATGATGGATATCGGTGGGGTTGGTATTACCCGGTCGAGAAGATTGAATCGCCGGTAATGGATTTGATGAACGTGAAGTATGTGATCTCGAGCGACAAAGTAGCCGCCCGGCTGCGCGCGGTTCCGAAATACCGCAATGTCGAGAGCCTGCCCTACGGCCAACAATTGTTCGAGAACACCGCGGTGATGCCAAGGTTCTTTCTGGTTCACAATGTCAGGACGGGCGGATCTCTTGCCGATATCGATATCCGCCAGACTGCCGTCACCGATCGGCCAGTCACGCTGCCGGCGTCCAGCGCGCCCGCCGGCGGGGATCGAGTAACTGTATTGCATTACGATCCCGACTCACTCGAATTGTCCGTACAAAGCGCGGGGGCGTCGCTGCTGGTGATGTCGGAGAGCTACTATCCCGGCTGGAAGACCTGGGTGGACGGACAACCCACCGAGATCTACCGGGCCGACGTAGCGTTCCGCGGCGTGGTCGTGCCGGCGGGAAGCCACAAACTTCGCATGGAGTTTCACCCTATAGTGCTACCGATATCCATGGGCATCTCGCTGGTTGCGGCGATCGTGCTGCTGATGCTGGCGGGCCCACCCCAAATGCCCACATCGAGCGATTTGTTGCATAATGGATTGTGACCGCCTCCCAATTCAGGCGTTGGCTCACTGCACAGGGCTGCACCTTCGCGCCGGGAAAGGGCGGCCACCTGAAGGTCACGCTGCGGGGCGAATTCTCGGTCTTGCCCATGCACGGGTCTAACAAGGAGCTTGGCAAGGGGCTGGTGAACAAAATCAAGAAGGACTTGGGTCTCAAGTGAGGATACAGCGATGCTGCAATATCCGGTGAACTGCGAACAGGACAGCAACGGCACGATTCTGGTTTCGTTTCCCGACATTCCGGAAGCCCACACCTACGGAGCGGACACGGGTGATGCTCTGGCGCGGGCCGCCGACGCGCTTGAGACGGCGCTTGCCCTTTACATGGATTTCCATCGCGATATTCCCAACCCATCCCGGCTGCGAAAAAGCGGCAAAGCGGTGGCCCTGCCCGCGTTGACTGAAGCGAAGATTTGTCTCTATCAGGCCATGCGCGAAGAGGGGATCACAAAGGCTGAACTCGCTCGCCGCCTCGGCTGGCACGTGCCTCAGGTTGTCCGCCTGTTGGACTTGGCCCATGCGTCGCGCCTGGATCACATTGAGGCGGCTTTTCAGGCTGTGAAAAGGACGCTCTCGATCACGGTTAGTCCCGCGGCATAGCCCAGCGTCTATGCCAAGGTATTGATCGAACCCACCCGCCCCGCCTCATATGCCGCGATGGCGGCTTCGTTCTTCAGGATGTAACCCAGCTCATCCACGCCCTCCAGCAGGCAATGCTTGGAAAATGGATCGATGGGGAACTCCACGCTGCGGCCGTCCGGCAGAGCGACGGTTTGGGTGGCCAGGTCGACGGTGACTTCCGTACCCGGATCGCCATCCACCATCGCAAACAGCGCCGCGTGAACATCGGCGGGCACGATGATCGGCAACAGCGCGTTCTTCAACGAATTCTGCTTGAAGATATCCGCGAACGACGTGCTGATTACCGCCCGGAATCCGAATTGCGTCAGCGCCCACGGCGCGTGCTCGCGCGAACTGCCGCAGCCGAAGTTATCGCCGGCCAGCAGGATCTGCGCGCCGCGTACGCGCGGCTGGTTCAGGATGAAATCGGGCTTCGGATTACCCTGCGCATCGTAGCGCCAGTCGTTGAAAAGCTGCTTGTCGAGACCTTGCTTGGATATCGTTTTCAGGAAGCGCGCCGGGATGATCTGGTCCGTATCCACGTTGTTGACGGGCAGCGGCACGAGCCGGCTGCGGAAGTTCATAGCGCCATTCATAAGAGCGTCCTCACATCGGTGACCACACCCGTCAGCGCGGCGGCCGCGGCGGTCAGCGGACTGGCCAGAAACGTCCGCCCGCCCTTGCCCTGCCGGCCTTCGAAATTGCGGTTGCTCGTCGAAACGCTATATTCGCCTGGCTGCAATTGATCGCCGTTCATGGCGATGCACATGGAGCAGCCGGGCTCGCGATAGTCGCAACCAGCCGCGCGGAAGATCTCGGGCAGTCCCTCGGCTTCGGCCTGGCGCTTTACCTGTTGCGACCCCGGCACCACCATCACGCGGACGTGCGGGTTCACTTTGCGGCCTTTCAGAAGCGCCGCCGCCGAACGCAGATCGGAGATGCGCGAATTCGTGCAGCTTCCGATAAACACTACATTCACCGGATGCCCCAGCAGCAGCTTGCCGCCTTCCAGATCCATGTAGCGCAGCGCCTTGGTTATCGAATCGCGCTGCAGCGGATCGCTCACCTGCGCTGGCTCCGGCAGAGCTGCCGTGATCGCCATGCCCATGCCGGGATTCGTGCCGTAGGTGATCATCGGCTCCAACTGGTCCGCGTCGATCGAAATCGATCGGTCAAAGGCGGCGCCCTCATCCGTCGGCAACTGCCGCCAGCGCGCCAGGGCCGCATCCCAATCCGCACCCTTCGGCGCATGCGGGCGTCCGGCAAGATATTCGAACGTGGTGTCGTCCGGCGCGATCATTCCGGCGCGCGCGCCGCCTTCGATCGACATATTGCAAACAGTCATGCGCTCTTCCATGCTCAGCGCACGGATGGCCGGCCCGCGATATTCGAATATGGACGCCGTGCCGCCGCCCACACCGATGCGCGCGATGAGCGACAGGACGATGTCCTTGGCGGTGACGCCGGGACGCAGCGCGCCATTCACCTCCACCTGAAACGTTTTCGATTTACGCTGCAGTAGACACTGCGTGGCGAGCACATGCTCGACCTCGCTGGTGCCGATACCGAAGGCCAGCGCGCCGAATGCGCCGTGCGTGGCTGTGTGGCTGTCGCCGCAGACCACGGTCATGCCGGGTTGCGTCAATCCGAGTTCGGGACCGATGACGTGCACGATCCCTTGCCGGTCGCTGCGCCTTCCATAACACCGGATTCCGAAATCGCGGCAGTTGGTCTCAAGCTGCGCGACTTGTTTAGCGGCGATCTCGTCGATGATCGGCAGGGAGGGGTCGGTGGTGGGCGTGCTGTGGTCGGTAGTGGCCACGGTCAGATCCGGCCGGCGCACTTTGATGCCGCGGTCGCGCAAGCCCTGGAAGGCCTGCGGGGAGGTGACTTCATGCACCAGATGCAGGTCGATGTACAGTAATGTGGGGGCGCCGGGCTGTTCGTGAACCACGTGTGCGTCCCAGAGCTTCTCGATGATGGTGCGTGGGGGCATATGCTCCTATGATCGTACAGGCCCGGCATGCCGGTAAGCTGCCGGGCCTATCCGATAGCGGCGCACACGGCCTCGCCAACCTGTTCGGTGGTGGCCGGCGCGCCCGTTGGTTTGAGGTCCGCCGTCACACTTCCGCTATCCAATACGGCTTCGATCGCGGCGTTCACTCGGGCGGCTTCTTCCTTCAAACCGAAACTGTATTCCAACATGGCCGCTACGGAGCCGATCGCTCCCAGCGGGTTCGCCTTGTTCTGGCCGGCGATGTCCGGCGCCGAGCCATGTACCGGCTCGTACAACCCAACCCACGCGCCGGACGGCTTGCGCCCGCCGAGCGATGCCGATGGCAGCATGCCGATCGATCCGGCCAGCACGGCGCCTTCGTCGCTGAGGATGTCGCCGAACATGTTCTCCGTCAGCACCACGTCGAAGCGGCGCGGATTCAGGATCAACTGCATCGCGCAGTTATCCACCAGCAAATGATCCAGCGCCACATCCGGATACTCGGCGGCTACTTCGGTAACTACCCGCCGCCATAACTGCGAATTCTCCAGCACGTTCGACTTATCCACCGAAGTGACTTTCCGGCGGCGTCCGCGCGCCAGATGAAACGCCACATGCGATACGCGCTCGATTTCCGCGCGCGTATAGGTCATCGTATTGACCGCGCGCGTTTCAGCGCCGCTGCCCGAGATGCCGCGCGGCGTGCCGTAGTAGATGCCGCCGGTCAGCTCGCGCACGATGAGCATGTCAGTGCCTTCCACCAGCGCATTCTTCAGCGGCGAGGAATCCAGCAGCGCTGCGAACGTACGCACCGGCCGCAGGTTGGCGAAAACTCCCAACGCTTTGCGGATGCCCAGCAGCCCTTTTTCCGGACGCTTCTCCGGCGGGCAATTGTCGAACTCCGGCAGACCGACCGCACCCAGCAGGGTGGCGTCTGCATCGGCCGCCAAGCGCGCTGTTTCATCCGGAAACGGACTGCCGGTCTGGTGGATCGCGATGCCGCCCAGCAATCCTTCGGCGATGTGCAGCGAGTGGTTCCATTTGCTCGCCACGTACCGCAGCACGCGCACCGCTTCGCGCGTCACTTCGGTGCCGATGCCATCGCCGGGCAGAACCAGGACGTGCAGGTTCATTAATCGGCAGCCACCTGCATGACCATTTGGCGTTCTTCGCTCTGGCCTTCTTCAATCAACTCGCAGATCTCTTCGTCGAGCAGGCCCTTCTTATTGTCCGCCAGGTGCGTGAACCGGTCGTACAGCGATTGCAATTCTTCCTTGCTCAGGTCGTAGCCCAGATCCTCGGCGCGCTTCTTCAGCGCGTGCCTGCCGCTGTGTTTGCCCAGCACCAGCTTGCTTTCCGGCACGCCCACCGAATGCGGATCCATGATCTCGTAAGTGCTCTTTTCCTTCAGGTAGCCGTCCTGGTGGATGCCCGCCTCGTGCGCGAACGCGTTGCGCCCCACGATAGCCTTGTTCGGTTGCGGGCCGAAAGTGATCATGGAAGACAACAGTTGGCTGGCGGAGTAGAGATGCTCGGTGCGGATGCCAGTGTCGTAAGGCAGGCGATCCTGGCGGGTCTTGAACAGCATCACGACCTCTTCCAGCGCGCAATTTCCGGCACGCTCGCCGATCCCGTTGATGGTGCATTCAATCTGCCGCGCGCCGGCTTCTACGGCCGCGATGGAATTGGCGGTGGCCAAGCCGAGATCGTCGTGGCAATGCACGCTGACGATCGCGCAATCCCCGAGCGCCCGTACGATGCGGCTAATCAGCCCGGCATATTCGTAGGGCACCGAGTATCCAACGGTATCCGGAATGTTGACTGTGCGCGCGCCCGCGGCGACTACGGCCCGCGAAATCAGCTCAAGATAGTCCGGGTCGGTGCGTGCGCCGTCTTCGGCGGAAAATTCCACGTCGTCCACGTATTGGCGCGCCAGTTCCACGGCGGCCACGGCTTCTTCCAGCACCTGCTGCCGCGACTTCTTCAGCTTGTACTTCAGATGGATATCGCTGGTGGCGATGAAGGTGTGGATGCGCGGCCGGCGCGCGTGCTTCAGCGATTGCGCGGCGCGCTCCACGTCCAGCGTGCAGGCGCGGCCGAGCGCGGCCACTTGCGCCCAGGGAAACTCGCGGCTGATGGCGTCCACGGCTTCGAAATCGCCTTCGGACGCGATGGGGAAGCCGGCCTCCAGGATGTCCACGCCCAGTTCCACCAGCTTGCGCGCCATCCGCAGTTTTTCCGGAACGTTCATGCTGCAGCCCGGCGACTGTTCGCCATCCCGCAGCGTGGTGTCGAAGATGTAGACTCGATCGCTCATAGAATCCACCGTACTAGGCTATTATGCTGGTTGCCCGCGAATTTGGCAAATTGATAATGTTATAGATCAGTATAAGTAATTGTTATGAGCCGGGGGCAATTCTGGCCAGCAGCCGGCTATCAGCCAGGCTCTGGCCGCATAAAAGGCGGCTGCGGCCGTGATTGGCCGCCCCCCCACAGTTTATACTGTATCCTTGGCACGAGACCTGCTTTACGCGCTGCGCGGCTTTCGGAATAACCCGACATTTACGGCGGTAGCCGTAGCCTCGCTGGCGTTGGGAATCGGCCTGAATACGGCGATTTTCAACTTAGTCAGCGCCGTGCTGCTGCAGCCATTGCCAGTGCGCGATCCGGCGCGCCTGGTTTCAGTGTTCACCTCGGATCGTATTAACCCCGGATTGCTGTATAATTCCTACCCGAATTACGAGGATTATCGCGACCGCAACTCGGTTTTCTCGGGCTTGGCGTTATACACTCCGATCCAGGCAACGCTCACTGGAGAAGGGGAGCCCGGGGAGGCGCCGGGCCAGATCGTCTCCGGCAACTACTTCGATGTGCTGGGTGTGAAGCCGGTCCTGGGGCGTACCTTCCTTCCGGAGGAAGATCGCGTGGCCGGCGCGCAAGCGGTGGTAGTGATCAGTTACGCCTTCTGGACACGCAGATTCGCCGCCAGCCGGAGTGCGATTGGCGCAACCCTGGGCCTGAACAACCGGCGATATACGATTGTCGGCGTGGCTCCCAAGGGCTTTCATGGTCCTAGCGCGCTGGTAAGCGCCGATCTGTGGGTGCCCATGGCGATGTACCCGCAAATGTTCTCCATGGCGGACTGGGTGAATTATCGCAAGGCGCTATTGTTCTCCGTGGCCGGCCGGTTGAAGGACGGCGTCGGCCGGCGGCAGGCGGAAGACAATATGAAGACGCTGGCCGCGCAACTGGCGCGAGAGTTTCCGGACGATAACCAGGGCCGCACGGTGACGCTCCTGCCGCTCGGCGATTCCGTCATCCAACCCAATTCGCGCGGCGGTTTCGTGCTGGTGGGAAGCGTGGCTTTGGGCGTCAGCGGACTGGTGCTGTTGATTGCCTGCGCGAACGTCGCCAACCTGCTGCTGGTGCGCGCGGCGGGCCGCCGCAAGGAAATGGCCCTGCGGCTGGCGCTGGGCGTGGGCCGTGGACGTTTGATCCGGCAACTGATTGCGGAAAGCGCGCTGCTGTCGATAGCCGGCGGCGCGGCGGCACTGGTGCTGGCGCGCTGGGGACGAAACCTGCTGTGGACTTACCGGCCGCCCTGGATCTTAAGCGGCGATGCATTTCTCGGTTTCGATGGCCGCGTGTTGGGCTTCACGCTGGCGATCGCCGCGCTGGCCACGCTGGTCTTCGGATTGGCGCCGGCCATGAGCGCCACCCGCGCCAATCTGGCGACGGAACTGCGAGAGCGCCGCAGCCCCTGGACGCGCGTGGGACATCGCGTGAACGTACGCAGCCTGCTGGTGATGGTGCAAGTGGCGCTATCCGTTGTCGCGCTCACGGGCGCCGGCCTGTTTCTCCGCAGCCTGCGCAACGCCCAGGCGGTGGACCCCGGATTCGACGCCGCGCACATGGCCACCGTCGCGCTAAGCCTGAAAACGCGCGGTTTCAGCGAAGCGCAGGGGCGGCAGTTTTACGCGCGCGTGCTGGATCGCGCCAAAAGCCTGCCCGGAGTCGCCGCAGCGACACTGGCTTTCAACGCGCCGTTCACTCTATATCGGGCGCGCAGCCTTTCGATCGAGGGACAGGAGACGGGCGCGGGTCCCGGGGCGGTGGCGCCCATCGATATGGTGGAGCCGGGATATTTTCAGACGCTGCGCATCCCGCTGCTGCAAGGCCGCGCCTTCACCGGCAGCGACTCCGAGGCGGCGCCGCGCGTGGCCGTGGTGAACGAAACCATGGCGCGGCATTTCTGGAACGGAAAAAATCCCATTGGCGCGCGCTTGCGCTTCTACGGCGAAACTACGCCGGTGGAGATTGTGGGGGTGGTGCGGGACATCACCTACCAGAGTCCGGGCGAAGCGCCCCGGCTGATGGTCTATTTGTGTCTATGGCAGTATTATTCGCCTGCCGTCACCTTATGGGTACGCACCACGGGCGAACCGGAGGCCATGCTGAGCGCGGTGCGCCGCGAGGTACAGAGCCTGGACCGCGACGTCCTGCTGTCGGATCTGCAGACAGCCATGCAAGTGAGCTACGAATCGCTGTGGGCGCCGCGCCTGGGCGCTATGCTGTTCATGGCGTTCGGCGCACTGGCTGGATTGTTGACGGTGGTGGGCCTTTACGGAGTCATTTCCTACTCGGTGGGACAGCGCACCCGCGAACTGGGCATCCGCATGGCTTTAGGTGCGCAGCCCGGCACGGTGTTGTGGCAGGTCCTGGCGGAAGGCATGATCCTGGTGTTCTGGGGATTGGTATTGGGGCTGGTGGCGGCCGTCACGGTGGCGGGCGTACTGAATAGCCTGTTGTTTGGGGTGAGCGCGCGCGATCCGCTGACGCTGGTGGTGGTGGCGGCGGTGCTGCTGGCGACGGCGTTGGCTGCGTGCGCGGCGCCGGCTCTGCGGGCCACGCGCATCGATCCGATGGTGGCGCTGCGCGATGAGTGAGTGGTGGGATGGGTCTCCTGGCCTGTCCTTATTGTAGTGCTAAGCCCGCACGATCCCCTGCCGGATCGCGTAACGTACCAAACTGGCGGTTTCGTGGATTCCCAGCTTTTCCATGATGCGGCTGCGATGCGAATCGGCGGTCTTGTAGCTGATGCCCAACAAGGCCGCGATGGCCTTGGTGGAATTGCCGTCGGCCACCAGCGCCAAAACCTGCACTTCGCGCGCGGTTAGCGGGCTGACCGCGGTGGCGCGGCCGGGACCGGGAACTTCCACGCAGGAACCCAAATAGCCGATGAATGTCCCGCCTTGGTCGAACTGCGCGGCTCCGTTGTCCCGAATCCAGCAATATTGCCCGTCGGCGCGTTGCAAGCGGTACTCCATGTCGAAGGGCTCGCGCGCGTGAAACGCCCTCCGGTAGGTGTCCAGGCAGCGCTGCCGGTCGTCCGGATGAACGCCTTCCACCCACCCTTCGCCAGTCTCCTGCGCCATGGTGCGGCCGCGGAATTCGAGCCAGCAACGATTGAAGAAGGTACACTGGCCGTCCTGGCCGGAGGACCAAAGCATGAAGGGCGCCTGGTCGACCAGGATGCGGAAGCGGTCGTCTGCCGGCGCTGAGTATTCTAGGGTTGCGTAGCTTGCATGGGCCATATTCTTAATGAAATATTAACGCGCTCGGGGCCGCCGCGTAAATAATGGTAGTACTATTCCCTACGGTGAAATCCGGGGCGGGCGCGGGCCTCCGTTCACTTTGCGGGTTGCCGACAAGCGCCGCTGGGTGATACGATAGAAAAGAATACTTGTGCCAGCGTCGCCCGCATCCTACCGATTGTGCACGCCGAATCTCGCCAAGATCCTTAAAATAAAGGAGTAAACCACAAACTAATGGCTTCCAACAACTATTCCCAAGGTGCCCAGGTGGAGCACGACAAATTCGGCTTGGGAACTGTGCTGACCAGCAACGACGAGCGCATCGTGATCAAATTTGACGATCACGGCGAAAAGAAGTTTGTGACCCCCATGGTGATGGGGCAGTTGAAGAAGAGCGACCGGCAGCCGCCGGTCGAGAAACGCGCATCCCGCGCACGGAAACCGAAGGCCGCAGCGGTACCGGTACATTAGACGCCAAAGGAAACGATTTGAACGCCCGAGCAAGACGCTTATTCGAAGAAGCCAAGAAGAAGAATCCGGATCTGAAGATGCCCTCGGAGGCGGCTGCCGACGCCGAGCTATCCGACGACGATCTGGCCCTCATCAAGCAAGGAGTTGGCGACAAGAGCAGCCGGTCCGGCGGCCAAGGCGGCGGGGAAGGCGGAGCGGGGGATGGCCCGCGCGAGCAGATCGGCTCGGTGGTCACCTACTTTGAAGCCAAGGGGTTCGGCTTTCTGCGTCCGGACGACGGTGGGCGGGACGTATTCTTCCATGTTTCGCGCCTGGCCGAAGGCGACCCCACTACGCTAAAGCCCGGTACGCGCCTGCTTTACGAACTCGGCATGGACCGCACGGGCAAGCTTGCGGCCAGCAGCGTGCGCATCGCACCGCCGCCACCCGTAGCCGAATAGCCGCAGCGCTAAATGTAAGTGGCTTGTTTTCTTTGTTTGCTTGAAAGACCCAACCCTTTCGGGCGCCGGGGAGGTTTGCTTCAGGGGTCTTTATTTTTAGAGGTTAGTCTCGCTTTGGTGGGAGTTGCCTCCCCGGCTTAATTCCAATATTAGAATATCCGGCTTCGGAAAGCAATAGGTTTTTATACTTTTTGGTAGAGCGCGGCCGGTTGTGTGAAGAAAAGTACATAACCGGCTACCGAATCACGTAATCTTCACTTCCACCCCTACCAGTTCCTCCAGAAACTTGATAGTTGCGCAGATATCTTCGTCCCCATCGCCCTTGGCGATGGACGCTTGGAACATCTGGTGCGTGAGCGCGGTCAGCGGCAAGGGGACGTGCAGCTCGTTGGCGGAATCCAGCATCAGGCCGATGTCCTTGTGCATCCACTTCACGGAGAATGCCGGCGCGAAGGCCCGGCGGAGAACCAGTGGAGCCTTGGCGGAGACCAGTCCCGACTTGGCGGCGCTATTGTCGAGGATATCCAGCATCAGGGCGGGGTCCACGCCGGCTTTGACGGCTAGTACCATTCCCTCGTTGAACCCCTGCAAAAGGTTCGACAGGATCAGGTTCTGCGAAAGCTTGGCGTGCAGGCCCATCCCCGGTCCGCCGCAATAGTAGAAGCGCTTGCCCATCACTTCCAAATAGGGGCGGACGCGTTCGAAGACTTCGCGGCCGCCGCCGACCATGAACGTGAGCGTGCCCCCTTCGGCGCCCGCCTTCGATCCGGTGCAGGGGGCGTCCAGATAATCCACGCCCTTGGCGGCCAGAGCCTGGCCAATCTCGCGGCTGGCGGTGGGTGCGATGGTGCTGGCATCGGCGACTACGGTGCCGGGGCGCGCGCCCTCGATGATGCCGTCCTTGCCCAGAATGGCCTCGCGCGACATAGCGGTATCGCCCACGATCAGGAAGATCACGTCCGCGTTTTCCGCCACTTCCTTGGGCGTGGCGCAGAATCGGCCCTTCTCCGCCGCAGCCAGTTCGCGCGCTTTTGCGGCGCTGTGCGTCCAGAGCGCCACCTCGTGGCCGGCGCGCAGCAGGTTCCGGGCCATCGGATAGCCCATGATGCCAAGTCCTAGAAAACCCAATTTAGCCATGTCCGAATTGTAAGCCGAGTGCTAGATGTGCGACAATTTGCGTTCAATGAAACCCGCCGTATTGGTCACCAAACGCATATTTCCCCAGGCGATCGCCTTTCTGAAAGAGCACGCGGAGTTGGATTACGCCGAATCGGACGACGGTCTGCCCGCGCAAGAATTGGCGCAGCGCATCCGCGGCAAGCAGGCCGTGGTCAGCCAACTCATGGATAAATTCACGCCGGAGGTGCTGGCCAGCCTGGATGGCATCAAGGCGATCTGCAACGTGGCGGTGGGCTACGACAATATCGATGTGCCGGCGGCCACCCGCCACGGCATCCTGGTGACGCACACGCCGGACGTGCTGACGGATACGACGGCCGATTTCGCCTTCGCGTTGCTGATGGCGGCCGCGCGGCGCGTCGTCGAAGGCCACCATTTCGTGCATTCCGGGCAGTGGACCAAGTGGCGCGTAGACCTGCTGGTAGGGCAGGACGTGCATCACCGCACGCTGGGGATTTTCGGAATGGGGCGCATCGGGCAAGCGGTAGCGCGGCGCGGGAAGGGGTTTTCGATGCGCGTGATTTATCACGACACGCGGCGGGCGCCGGAGGCCGTCGAGAAAGAGCTGGGGCTCGAGTTGGTAAGCGCGGAACAATTGCTGCGGGAAGCGGATTTCGTGAGCCTGCACGTGCCGCTGATGCCGGAGACGCGCCACATGATCGGCGCGCGCGAGCTGCGCATGATGAAGCCCACGGCGATTTTTGTGAATACGTCGCGCGGCCCGGTAGTGGATGAGCCGGCGCTGGCCGAAGCGCTGGAGCAGCGCGTGATCGCAGGGGCTGGCATCGACGTGTATGAGAACGAGCCGCGCGTGCATCCGCTGCTGTTGAAGCTGGAGAATGTGGTGCTGGCGCCGCACATCGCCAGCGCGTCGGTGGATACGCGGATCAAGATGTCGATGATGGCGGCGGAGAATGCCGTGGCGGCGATTGAGGGGCGGCGTCCGCCGAATTTGCTGAATCCGGAGCTTTGGGAGAGCAGGGCCGGGCAGTAGTACCGTATAACTTGGACTGCCTGGGGTGGGGATGCTGCGCTATTCTTGATGAACTATTCTAAGGCACTAACACGCAGGGCGGCGGTAGTGTTTCTGATGGCCGCGCCACTTATAGGATCGGGGAAAACCCCGACGATCAAGACTTATCCCCTGGGAACTGGCGCGAGTGGCGCATCGGGCATCGCCAAGGGAGATATAAATGGCGATGGACTCCTGGATATCGTCACTTGCAATGCTTCGACAGGCAATATTTCGGTGTTACTGAACAGCGGTAACGGAAGCTTTCAATCCGCGCAGGTTTTCCCTACCGGAGGCCAGCCGGAATCGGTTGCGCTGGCCGATTTTAATCGTGACGGAAAGTTGGACGTCGTAACCGCGAACTTCGCCGATGGCACCGTGTCGGTCCTGTTCGGCAACGGCGATGGAACGTTCCAGCCGCATCGGGATTTTTCGGTGGGGATTCAAACGCAGTCCGTGGTGGTGGGCGATATGAATGGCGACGGTATTTCCGACATCGTGTAGCTTCGGTGCGGAGCGGCACCGTAGATACGCTCCTGTCGAATGGCGACGGGACGTTCCAGCCGCCGATTGTGTATTACATTAATAACGGTTACGCGGGAATGACTCAGATCGCGATCGGCGACATCAACCGGGACGGCATTCCAGATGTGGTCGGCATCTATGGTTTCGGGCAGGGCTTTCAAGTTCTGGCGGGCAATGGCGATGGGTCGTTGTATTTGTATTCCCACGAACTCTCCACTGGAACCATTGGGTACCCGAAGGGGCTGGCGCTCGGCGACTTTAACAACGACGGACGCTTGGACGTTGCGCTTGGATTGTACGAGAGCAGAGAGGTCGGAGTCAGTCTGAATCGCGACGCGGGCAAGGCGTTCGCGCCGCCCATCGGGAGTCAGTCACCCCCTGCGCCGACTTTATTGGCGGTGGCGGATATAAATGGGGACGGCAACCTGGACGCAATCAGTACGGGACTGAATACGAATGTGTTGCATGTAGCTTTGGGCGATGGGACGGGATCGCTTGCTGCCGGTACGTCTTATAAGGTCGGTCATCCGCTAGGAGCGGTGGTCGGAAATTTCAATGGCAATAACAGACCCGCCATCGCGTATGTCGTATCGGGCAGCGTCGGCGTGCTGAGTTGGTAGTTGTGTTTTGTGGGGCGGGCAATATTGCCCGCAGCCGGCTTTCAGCCGGCTCTGACCTATCCGAAGGGCTGCTCTAACGACGGACTCTGGGGCGTCAGTAACTCGGCGCCCGATTCCGTAATATGCATGTCGTCCTCCAGCCGCACACCGAACTCGCCTTTGATGTAGATGCCCGGCTCGTCGCTGAAGGTCATATGGGCCGCGAGCGGCAGCTTGTCGCCGCGCACCAGGTACGGCCACTCGTGACCGTCCATCCCCAATCCGTGACCGACGCGATGCGTGAAGTATTTGTAGCCGGGTCCATAGCCCGCATCCACGATGACTTTGCGCGCGGCGGCGTCCACGGCCTCGCACGGCACTCCCGGACGGGCCGCCGCCAGCGCCGAGCTTTGCGCGCGATGCACGATATCGAAGACCTGCTTCATCTTGTCCGTGGGCTTCCCCAGCACGAACGTGCGGCTGATATCGGACTGGTAGCCTTCCACCGTGCACCCATCGTCGATCAACACGATGGTGCCCTCGCGAACGATCTGCGGCAGGCGCGACCCATGCGGCAGCGCGGTGTATTCGCCCACCTGCACGCTGGCGTAACCCGGAAATCCGAGAGCCTGGTAGGCGGACCCGATCAGGTCGCTGAACTCGCGGGCGGCCATGCCGTCGCGCATGGATTTCCAGGCGGCTTCGTAGGCTTGGATGGTCACGCTGGAGGCGAGGCGCAGCAGCGCCATCTCGGCCGGACTCTTGATCATGCGGCACCCCGATACGACCGCCGTAACGCTGGCGACGGTGGCCGCGGGCGCCGCCTTCGCGAGGCTGTCGGCGAAGACGAAGGGCGTGGTCTCCTCGATGCCGATCCTGCCCGTGACGAGGCCGGCTTCTTTCAGACCGGCGGCCGCCAGGATGTAGGGGCTTTCGTCTTCCTGCCAGGTGTATAGGTGCGCGCGCTCCACGGGTCCGGCGGCGATCTGCTCACGCGCGCGGTCCTCTTCGAAGCCGGGACAGACGAAGAACGCGTCGCCGCGCGCCGGGATGACCATCATGAACAGGCGCTCGCTATTGCCCCAACGCGCTCCGCTGAAATAATTGAGCGAGGTGCCGCCGGCCAGGCAAATGGCATCGATCTTGTTCTCGACCATTAATTGCTGGGCGCGCGCGATGCGGGCGCGGCGCTCTGCCGTCGCGATGGGCTGCGCTTCGGCGCGGCGGTTCTTGAGTTGGGCGATGGGCGAGTCGGCGGGCGCGCCGGATAGGGCGGCGGGTGCAACGGCGGCGGAGAGAAGGAAAGATCGGCGTGTGGCCATTTCTGTAGTTTAGCGCTTGCCTCGTGTGGCGCATGGGGTGTGACATAAAAGTGAGAGCAAGGCGGGATCGGGCGAGTTTAGTCTTGTGGGGCGGGCAATTCTGCCCGCACCCGGCTTTCAGCTAGCTCTGGCCGCCCAAAAGGCGGCTGACTCACGAATAAAACGAAGGTTTCGCGGTCTTGCCGGAAAGGGAACCATGACTTGTCTGCCCGAGTTGTTGTGGGATTCAATAGAAGGATCGCCGTCTTCATCCAAACCGGTTTTTCTGGACTTGCTCTACGTCGAGTCGCACAGTACAGCGTCGTCCCTTCTGCGTCACGAAGTGAGCGAAGCCTTCCTGCGGCTTTCGGCTGCGCGCGCCTGGTTGCGTGGAGCTATTGCAGGCGGCTGCGCAGCGTGAACGGCCTCCCTGTGGCATGGTGATTCCGCCTTTCAGAAACGCTGGGTTCGATATCCGCGGATTGCCGTGCAGCTAGGCCTTTTCACCGATCTCGTGGCGCAGGCACTCCTTGCCTGCCGCGCTGACACTCTTGTCAGCGCAGGCGAGCGAAGCTCGCCTCAGCGGGCGCACTCCAAGATGCGGACGTCATCGGTAGAAAACCTTCCGGTTCCGTTTCGGTCCAGTCAAACGTTCGGCCCAACACCTCACCCACCTCCACATCATCGGCGGTGAAATGCAAAGTTCCAGCGTGTCGTGGGCTTCGATGACATCGAAAACCGCATGGGCACTCCGCCAAAGACCAGGGCGGAAATGTAGACGTTGGAGTCTACTACGGTTCTCGTCACTTGGTTTTCTTCTTACCGTTCCTGGCGCGCTTCTCCCTGCGGTATTCGTGAACCAGACGGGTTACATCGCCCTCGACGATGCCAAGGGCTTGTGCTTTGGGCTGGGCGATGGCCTGAACTCGCTGCCAATACTGCTCGGAAGCGACGCGTTTCAGGCCCTCACGCAAAACGCCGCTGAGGCTGCGGTTGGTGGCTCGGGCCAGTCGCTCGGCGACTTTCAGGTCCGCCGGCGACATCGAAATGGAAACGGTCCTAGTGGTTCGCATTGGGTCTTGCTGGTTAATACTGGGTGTTATCGCAGTTTTATTATAGCGCTTCGGCGGGAAGCCGGCTGAGCGCCGCTCCGCAGCGAAGATGGGCTACCCCTCGGCCGGCCAAACGTTTCAAGACACAATTGGACCCGCCAAAGGGCCTTTCAGCCGGCATCTTTCTTGGCGTCAGTTAACGGAGGTTGTATTGGCAGTGCCCAGGTTGGATACACCCTGGCATCCAGGCCCCGACCCGCCCGGCCCGCTGGCGCCAACCAGTACCACGCACCAGTTGTCGATCCCGGTTTCATAAGGGCCCCCCTTGGGTCCCCCGAGCCAGCTCGTCCCCACGGTATAACCGAACACCGTGGTGGTCGCCGGGTTGCTGAAGTCGGGATTTGAGTTGCAATCTAACGGCACGAAGTCCGAGGCGTTGGGTGGAACCGCACAGAACTGGGACGCGATCAGACCCGTATGGAAGAACGGGTTCGGCTCGTCCGCCCAACCCGTGTTACCAGCGATCAGACCGTCCTCGACAGTAGGATTGCCGGTAACGTATACCTGGCCATTCTGCTCGACCCCCATATTGTACCCTATAAAAGTGTAGCGCCCTTGGCCCTGTAGGTCATAGCTATAGTTGAGGCTGGCAAACGTGCCGGTGAAGGTGTTAGCCGGGTTGAACACCCAGAAGATTACAAGCGCGTTGGTGCCTTCTAAAGTGAACCTTTCACTTAACCAGGCCCCGGGGTTTCCGCCGCTGGGTCTCGGGGTCAAGGTGAGAACCGGAGAGTTGGTGTCCCCGGAAGCCGCTCCGGCCACCACGCTGGTCCAGCCGGAACTGAACGTCCCATCGGAAAAAGCGACGTTGGTTTGAGCGCTGGCGGTGGTGGCCAACGCGGCGGATAACAGCAGCGCTACTAGAACATGCAAAATCGTCTTGGATCGGTTTCGTTGGTGATACATTTTGTTTTCTCCTTTAGAGTTGCAGTTGGTGCGGAGGAGAGCTTCAAGTTCCCCTCTCACTCATCAAATGCGTGAATCCCGGAAAACGGGGTCATTTGCCCCGCAGCCGGCCATCGGCCGGCTGGACCCGAGCGGGCGTTCCTGGACCTGGTCTACAATGAGTGGCACCGCTTGGCGTCGTCCCTGCTACGTCACGAGCGCCCCGCCCATACCCTGCAAACTTCCGCGCTGGTGAACGAGGCTTTCCGGCGGCTCTCGGCGGCGCGTTCCTGCGCGTGGAGGACCGCCAGCACTTCCTGCGGATTGCCGCCCATTCCATGCGCCAGATCCCGATCGATTACGCTCGCGGCCGCCACACCCAAAAACGCGACGGCTTGGCGCGCGTCGATCTGGATGCCTGCCAGAATGAACTGATTTCCACGGAAAGGACGGAGGAATTCGTGGCGCGGGATGCCGCTCTCGACCGCCTGGCCAAGATGGATTCGCGGCAGGCGCAAATCGTCGAACTGCGCTTCTTCGCCGGGCTCTCGGTGGAAGAAACGGCGGAGAATCTGGGCATTTCGGAGAAAACCGTGAAGCGCGATTGCATCGCCCTCGACGATGCCACGGGCTTGGGCCTTGGGCTGGGCTGTGGCCTGAACTCGCCGCCAATACCGCTCGGAAGCTATACGTTTTCAGGCATTCACGCAAAACACCGCTGAGGCTGCGGTTTGGTGGCTCGCTCCGCGCCCCTCAGGTCCGCTGGCGACATCGAAATGGAGACGGTGCCGGTGGTTCGCATCTGGTTCTTGCTGGCTAATACTGAGTATTATCGCAGTCTCAGTTTGGCGCTTCGGCTAGGAATCCGCGCGGGGATGTCAGCGGGCACGCACGAAAGCGAATGGTGGCATTTCGACGGCACCATGGGGAACCCGGGACAACATAAAGGCCCGCCCCTTGCAAGCGGGCCTTGGCTTGGACGATCCCCGAATGGCCGATTCAGTCTACGGCTTGCATTGCCCACTCGGGCCAGCCTTATATATGGTCTTCATCTCGGCCGCCGTCAGCACCTTGTTGAAAATCTGCAGTTCATCCAGAGCGCCATTGAAATTGGATCCGCCGCCGTTGGCTGCGCTTTCCGCGCCGATACGCACCGGCACGCTATTTACTAGGGAGCCAGTCTGGGCGGGAGGTCCGCTCAAACTGGTATTGACCAGCGTCCCGTCGAGGTAAAACGCGATGTTTCCATTCGTTCCGCCCGGCCCCAGCCGCGTGACAGCGACAGCCACATGGTGCCAGGCATTCGCGGTGAGACCAACGCCCGGGCCGGGACCCGTGCCGGGACCCAGGGGCAACGATCCGTAGTTGGTGTAACCGTGTGTCGCGTCGCCCAACTGGAAACCCAGCCATGGATGGCCATTCTCCTCCCCGGGTTGGCCATAAAGGTACAAATTGTACCCGATGTCGTTGCCATCCCTGGCATCGATGATGTTATTCACGCCGCTTAGAGGCACGGTGGTGACATTGACCCACGCATCGATGGTAAAGTCGCCCTGACAGGTGGAGAAATTGCCGCCGCCGCACTTAGCGGCGTTGCTGGCGGGGCCGAAGCTTGTGATGATCGAATTGGGCGCATCGATGTAGCCGTTGCTGAAGTTTAATGCGCCGGCGACCTTTCCGGGCACTGGGGTGAGGGTGCCGCTCCACGTTACGAGGTTTCCCGTCGCGAGGTCGATCGACGGACTGGCAGTCTCGTCGAACGGGTACCAGGCGACCAGCGTGCCGCTAGGAGGCTGAATGCACTGCGCGCGGGCTGCCGACGCCGTTCCCAGCGTGATCGCCATTGAACAGACGGTTGCCATTTGCATCCCTGCAAAGATCTTTCCGAATCCTTTTTGTTGGTAAAACACTTGTTTATCCTTTAGAGTTGAAGTTGGTGCGGAGGGACATTTCAAGTTCCCCTCTCACTCATCAAATGCGTGAATTGCGGAAAACGGGGTCATTTTGTTGGGGCGGCCCGCGGCGGCGCATGGCGCCACCCTACGCGGCTTGTAACATTGGCGGGATTTGTGCCACTATCAATGGACGAGGAACGATGACTGGCCAGCCGGACTTGCTGCGAGACCCAAAGGGAAGCTCGCCGTCTGCCTCGGAGCCGGCGTTTCTGGACTTGGTCTACGACGAGTTGCACCGCTTGGCGTCGTCCCTGCTGCGCCACGAGCGCCCCGCCCATACCCTGCAAACCTCCGCGCTGGTGAACGAGGCCTTTCTGCGGCTCTCGGCGGCGCATTCCCTGCGCGTCGAGGACCGCCAGCATTTCCTGCGGATTGCCGCCCATTCCATGCGCCAGATCCTGATCGATTACGCCCGCGGCCGCCACGCGCAAAAGCGCGACGGCCTGGCGCGCGTCGATCTGGATGCCTGCCAGAACGAGCTGATTTCCACGGAAAGGACGGAGGAATTCGTGGCCCTGGATGCCGCTCTCGACCGTCTGGCCAAGATGGATGCGCGGCAGGCGCAGATCGTGGAGTTGCGCTTCTTCGCCGGCCTGTCGGTGGAAGAGACGGCGGAAAACCTGGGCATTTCCGAGAAGACCGTGAAGCGCGACTGGTCGGTGGCGCGCGCCTGGCTCCGCGGAGCCATCGAAGGCAGCGGCGGGGCATGAGCACGCCCGATTCGGAGGCTCCCGCCTGGCAGCGCGTGAAGGAAATCTTCGCGGAGTCGAGCGACCTGCCAGCCGACGAGCGGGCCGCGCACGTGCATCAAGCCGCCGCGGGAGATCAGGCCGTCGAACGCGAAGTTCTGCGCCTCCTGCG
>Ga0302326_10005351_pt1 | contig 29288 bp, 29 predicted proteins | sample Palsa_T0_3_FD_202264 | JGI IMG/M metagenome (GOLD analysis project Ga0302326, IMG submission 202264) | Peat permafrost microbial communities from Stordalen Mire near Abisko, Sweden - Palsa_T0_3 | ecosystem: Environmental > Terrestrial > Soil > Palsa > Peat permafrost | place: Sweden: Abisko... | reverse complement strand
GCGTCGCGGCCTGCACCGGCGTGGTCGCCGCTTCGGTGCCGGCAGCCGTTTGGGTGCCTGCTTCCCCGGTTGAGGTGGTCGACGCCGCCGCTTCAGCCGTAGAGGCGGTTGACGACGCCGATGATTCTCCGATCGTTGAGGTATCCGACGCGGTCGCTTCCCCGCCGGTCGTGCTCGTCGCGGCGATCGGTGCGCTCAGCGCGGCCGCGGCCTTGCTGATATCGCTCGCTGGGTGGGCGGTCAGAAAGCGCAGCGCGCCCTCGGGGATCAGTTCCATACCCGCGTGCTCGGCCTGGGCTTCGACCTGTTCGCCGGCGGCGACTTCGGAGTTTTCGGCGCTCAGCGTCGCGTTCTCGCGCTGCAGCAGCGTTTCGCGCACGAGCGAGCGGCCGATCCCGGCGTTCAGCTTCAGCAGCACCAGCTGCATCGTCACGATCCCGATCAGCGCGAACGCGATCACCCCGATCCACACGCGTCCCCGGATCAGGCGGTCGAGCATCCGGTGCGTCGCCACCGCCTCGGCGAGCCCGACGGCTTGTGCCGGACCGAACCAGCCACGCGTCTGATTATGTGTCGATCCCGCGCGCCCACGGTCTGGATTGGCGGGGCCGGAGACGCGCCGCGGCCGGCGCGTCGCGGGGGCGCGCCGCGGGCCGGTGCGTCGCGGCGCAATCGCGGGCGCCGCGGCGGCGCTGGCTGCGGGTGGGGTCATGCCGTTTCCTCCGTGTTCGTTGCAAGCTCCATGTTCTTTGCAAGCTTCCGGGCCGCACGCCACCCGGCCGCGACCCTGCCCAGAAATCGCCTCATGCCACACCTTCCGGGCTCGCGCGCAGCTTCCTGGCCGCCCGCAACCGGGCCGAGCCCGCTCGCGGGTTCTCCGCGACCTCGCCCGTGGAGGGCATGATCGCGCGGCGCGCGAGCAGCGCGGCCTCGGCCTCGCGCCCGCATCCGCAGACCGGCATCTCCGGCGGGCAGATGCAGCCGCGCGCGCGCTCGCCCAGGAAGCGCTTCACGCGGCGGTCCTCGAGCGAGTGAAAGGAGATCCCCGCCAGCACGCCACCCTCGCGCAGCAGGCCCCAGGCGAGTGGCAGCCCGCGGTCGAGTTGCCCCAGCTCATCGTTGACGGCGATCCGCAACGCCTGGAAGGAGCGCTTGGCGGGATGCCCGCCCGCAAACCGAGCGGGGATCGGGATCGCGGCGTTGATCGTATCCACCAGCTCCACCGTCGTCTCGATCGGCGCTTGTGCGCGCCGACGCACGATCATCCGGGCGATCGCCCCCGCGTGGCGCTCCTCACCGAAATCGCGCAGGGCGCGCGCCAGACGGCGCTCGTCCCAGCCGGCGACGATCTCGCGAGCGCTCAGCTCCTGCTCGGGGTCCATTCGCATGTCCAAAGGCGCCTGGAAGGAGTAGGAGAAGCCGCGCTCACGCGTGTCCACCTGCATCGAGGACATGCCGAGATCAAAATAGGTGATGTCGGCCTGCAGTCCCTCTTCGGCGAGTTGCTCCAGAGCCTCGGCGTAGCTCGCACGGATGAAGCGCACCGAGCAGGCGACCTCACCGGCCAGTTCCTCGAAGCGCTCTTCGGCCAGAGGATCCCGATCGATCCCGATGAACGTCCCCTCCGGCCCGAGGCGCTCAGCGATCAGCTCCGCGTGCCCGCCGCCACCGAACGTGCAGTCGATCACGGTCTGACCCGGGCGCGGGTCGAGCAGGTCGATCAACTCCCCGGCCAGGACGGGGATGTGCGTGCGTCTCATGTCAAGCAGGATGGTCGACACGCGCGGTTATCTCTGCGACGCCGCTGAGCAGCGTCGGTCGATGGTCATTCCAACTGCCTCTGTTCCACAGCTCCAAACGGTCGCCCACCCCGACGACGACGACCTCCTTTTGAAGTCCGGCGTGCTCGCCGAGAAAGCCGGGGACCATGATCCGCCCGGCCGCATCGAGCTCTGCGTCCTGCGAGGAGCCGTAGAAGAAGCGCTCGAGCTCGGTCAGCCGCGGGGAAAGAGGAGGCAACTCCGCGAGCGCGCGCTGGGTGTAGCGCTCGTAGTCCTCCGGGCGCCAGATCCCGACGCAGGGCTTCAGGTCCACCGGCATCGCGATCACCACGCCCTCGGCCAGCGTCGCGCGGTAGCGGGCCGGCACCGTGAGCCGGTTCTTCGCATCGAGCGTGTGGTCGAAGGTGCCGCGGAAGGGGACCATTGGAAGGCGGGGTGGGAGGGGATCGATTAATTACCGAGCCGAGGTGGAGGAGTGGGAGGAGCCCCTCCACCCCGGCTCGCTTCCGCGAACCTATCCCACTTTCCCCCACAATGCAACCCTAATTGCACATTTTTTCCCACTTACCCGTTCCAACGGCCTCGTAAACGGCGAAAACGCCCGCTCACGACCGCTTTTCGCGCCTGCGCCCGGCTGTCTTGCAGGCGGCCCCAATTGTGCACGCCTCGATGCAGAAGAGCCAAGTGCGATCCTTCTTGCAGATCGACGCCCCTCACCCAGGCCTCGCTTCATCGCCCGCTCGCCCCTGCGCGTGCCGCGGCGCAACTCGCCGAGCGACTCGGACCGGCCCGCAGATCCGTAGGTACTTGCGCGGGTGAGCGCCCGACGACTACGATCGCTTCATGCCGAGTCTCCCCCCGCGCCGCCGCGCCGCCGCGCTCACCCCCGTCCTCGCGCTCGCGACCGCCGCGATCGCGCTCGTGGGCTGCGGCTCCTCCTCCTCGCCCGGCAGCTCCGCCGACCCGGCCGGTGTGGTCCCAGCCTCCGCGCCGCTGTACGCCGGCGCGGTCGTGCGCCCCGACGGCACGCTGAAGACCGACGCTACCGCCGCCGGTACGACGCTCACTCACCAGCCCGATTCTTACGCCCGCCTCGCCTCGGTGCTCCAGGTGCCCGGCAGCCCGCCGCTTACCTACAGCCACGACATCGCGCCGTGGCTGGGCCCCAATGCGGGGATCTTCCTGTCGTCTCTCTCCACCTCTGCCGCGGCGACCACCCAGCTGCAGCAACTGCTCACCGAGGTTCTCCAGGGCAGCGCGAGCACGACGAGCGCGTGGCCATTTGGCGCCTCGGGGGCCCAGGGGGCGATCGTGCTCGACACCAGCGATTCCTCCAAGGCAGCCTCGTTCATCTCGACCGAGGCACAGCACGCAGGCGCGCATGCGGCCAGCTACCGCGGTGTTGACTACCAGGCGAGCACCGGCGGCGAGGCTTTCGGGATCGTAGATCGCCTCGCCGTGCTCGGCACCGTCACGGGAATGCACGGCGTGATCGACACCTCGCTCGGCGACCCCTCGCTCGCGCACGCAGCGAACTATTCGAAGCTCCTCGAGAGCGCCCCGTCAGGCGCGCTCGCTCATGTCTACTCGGACCCCGGAGCATCGGGCGGCGAGCGATCAAGCGGATCGGGGGGCTCCTCCGGCACCTCCGGCACTGGCACACAGGGCCTCGACAGCCTGATCGGACTGCTCGGCGGCACCCGTACGGTGAACGTCTCGCTCGTGCCTTCCTCGAGCTCGATCTCACTCGACGTTGACAGCCTCATCTCGAAAAATCCACCCACCTCGACCGGCGGCGGCGGACTGGCGGCCTCGGCCTCCGAAGGCGCTCAGGCGCTCAGCGAGCTGCCCGGCGAATCCTGGCTCGCCGCCGGCCTCGGCAACGTCGGCGTCACGCTGGCTGGCGACGTGCAGGCGCTTCATGGCCTCGGCTCGCTGATCACTTCGCTCGGTGGCGCTTCAGCCACGGGCTCCTCGACCGAAGAAAGCTCCGGGGGCTTCAACATCAAAGGCGTCCTCGAAGGGGTCCTCGCGCCGCTGTCGGCACTAAGCGCCCCCGGCGCCCAGAGCCAGCACAACTTCCTCAGCTGGATGAGCTCCGCCGGGATCTTCGCGGGTGGCAGCGGCATCGTCAACCTGCGCGCCGGGATCGTGCTCGACTCGAAGGACCCCTCGCTCTCGAAGGCCGCGGTCGCCAAGCTCGGCGCCGCGCTCGAAAAGTCCGGCGGCTCGGTGCAGGCGATCTCGATCCCGGGCACCGACGCGGCAATCTCCGCACGCGTGAACGGCCTGCCGGTCGAACTCGACATCGCCAACGGCGCCGGCTCGGACGGTCAGACCAAGTTCGTGATCGGCCTCGGCGAAGCCTCCGTGCAGGACGCCCTGAAACCGTCCAGCACACTGTCGAGCGCCGCCTCGGCGAGCGTCGCCGCAAGCACCCTCGGCGAAGGCATACGACCGAGCGTGATCGTCGAATTCGCCCCGCTGCTCACGCTCATCGAAGGCATCGGCCTCGCCGAAGACCCGAGCATCGTCCACGTGCTGCCCTACCTGCGCTCGCTCTCCACGCTCGTCGGCGGCGGCAAGAGCCTCGGCTCAGGGATCGAGCGCTTCCGGCTCGTCGCCGGGCTACAGCAGTCGGGCTAAGGCTCAGCGGACGTTCAGCACCTTGTAGAACACCGCTTCGCCGTCCTTCACCCTGTCCACGCCGTAGCGTGAAAGCGTGGTTTCGCCGTCGGGTTCGATCGAGTAGCGGCCGATCACCGAATCGCGATTGCGAATCGCGAAGAACTCCTCGACGACCGCCTGGCGATTATTCCCACGCACGCCCGCGTTGCGAATCGCCAGCAGCGCGACGTTCATCGCCTCATACCCATACAGCGCATACGCCCCGCCTTCGGCGCCGAAGCGCTGGCGATAGCGCGCGAGCACCTGCGCAGCCGGGGGCGGATACAGGTTCGTAGGGAGGATCGGTGTGGTCAGATATGTGTTGGCCGCCGCTTCGGGTCCGATTTCGGAGGTGAATTCGCTGTTGACCATGTCGCTGGAGCCGAGCAACAGCAGCTTCGGATCGGCACTGTGCAGCTGCTTCCAGAGCGCCACCGTCCCCGTCCCGGTGCCGCCGGCGAAGAACACAGCCTGCGCGCCACTTTCGGCCACCTTTGCGACCTCGCTCTGAAAGCTCGTGGTCCCATTCGTGTGGATCATGTCCAGGCTGTCGTGCTTCACCACGGCGATCCCGGCCTTCGCGGCGTCTCCCACAACGAGTTCCGCGAGCGGGACCTCGAACGGCCCTTCGTCGTCGAGCACATACAGCCGCTTCACACCCAGCCCTCCCAGCAGCTGCACCTGCGCTTCGGCCTGCGCCGGATCGCCCGGCTGCAGTCGTCCGAAAGTGCGTTTCCCGGAGGGATAGAAGCGTTCGGGCTCGTCCTGGCCGGCGTCGAGCGAGGATGTCAAGCCGACGTATGGGCTCGACGGGCTGACCTGAAGGATGCCCGAGGCGTTGATCAGCGGCAACGAGACTGCGCTCGCACCCGAGTTGTAGTCGCCCAGGTACGCGATCGTAGTGGTGTCCTCGGCGGCCGTCTTTGCGTTCGTCGCCGTCACGCCGGGGCTCCATTCCCCGGTCGTCGTATTCGAGTCGTCCATCGACAGGTAGCTGATCTTGAACGGCCCGATTCGCCCACCGGCCTCGCTCAGCGCAAGCTTCTCGCCATCCACGATCTGCTGAGAGTTCGACCCCGATGGCCCCTGCTGCGGCAGGCTCGAGTAGATCGTCAGCTGGTTGCCGATCGTGCTCGACGCGCCCGATACGCCCACGCCCCCGCAACCGGCGATGCCGAGGGCGGCGAGGAGGAGCGCCGTAGCGGCGAGCGCCGATGGTCCTCCGAGCCGACGCGCGCGCATCGAGTGCTCAGGTGCGCCGAGGAGACGATGCTCCGCATCTGCCAGTCGTGCCAGCCAGCGCGCGCGCACTGGCTACTCAGCTGCGGCGGCCGGGAAGGTAGCCGGCGAGGATTCTGACGGTGGCTCCCGCCACGATAATCAACGTCGCGAGAATGAACGCGTCGAAGCCCGTCGTGCCAAGCGCCCAGAGCACGACCCAGACAACCAGGCCGGCGGTTACGGTGAGAACCAATCCCATGCTGGCGGAATCCTAGCGGGCCAGGGCGAGGCCCGTGGCCAGTTCGCCCACGACCGCGCCGACGGCGCCCGCTGGATCTGCGGCCTCACCCGCGGCGCGTACCAGCCTAGTGCCGACAATCACCCCATCCGCACCCGCCCGCGCGGCCTGCAGCGCCTGCTCGGGCGTGCTGATCCCGAAGCCCAGTGCGATCGGCGCCCGCGTGCTCGCCTTCGCCCGCTCCAGCACCTGCGAAAAGCGCTCGCTCAGCTCGCTGCGCTCGCCGGTCGTACCCACGACCGAGACCGTGTACATAAAGCCCTGGGCGCTCTTGCCGATCTCCGCCAAGCGCTCCGGTGTGGTCGTGGGCGCTACCAGCGGCACGAGTGCAAGGCCATGAGCTCTACAGGCCTCCCCCACCTCGGGCGCCTCGCCGAGCGGCAGGTCGGGCACGATCAGCCCGCTCGCGCCGGTCTTTGCGAGCCGCTCCACGAACGCCTCCGCGCCGGGGGCGAACACCATGTTCGCGTAACACATCAGCACCACCGGCACGCTCTGGGCCAGCGTACGCGCCACCTCCAGCACGCCCGCGACGTTCGCTCCCGCCTGTAGTGCCTGTGTCCCCGCAGCGTGGATCACTGGTCCGTCGGCGAGCGGGTCCGAGTAGGGCATGCCCAGCTCGATGATGTCCGCACCCGCTTGCACGCAGGCTTCGCCGATCTCGATCGATTCCGCGAGCGTCGGATATCCGCCCATCAGGTAGGGCATCAACGCGGCTTGCTTACCCGTCTGCGCGAATGCGGCGGCGATCCGGTCGAGCCCATTCATGACAGTGCCGTTCTCGCTCACCCCCCCAGCACCTCCGCGAGATCCTTGTCGCCGCGGCCGGAAAGACAGACCAGGTCGAGCTCGCCTTCGCTCTGCGCGAGCGTCCACGCCAGCGCGTGCGCGGTCTCCAGCGCCGGGATGATGCCCTCCAGGCGCGCTGTCTCTCTGAAGGCAGCGAGCGCCTCGCGGTCGGTCACCGCCTCATAGCGCGCGCGTCCGCTGTCGCGCAGGTACGCGTGCTGGGGCCCCGCCCCGGGGTAGTCGAGGCCCGCCGAGATCGAGTGCGCCTCGACGATCTGGCCCTCCTCGTCCTGCATCACCGCCGAGCGCGACCCGTGCAGGATCCCGGCGCGCCCGCCGACCGTCAGCGGGGCTCCGTGTCGACCCCCCCCACCTGTGTCGATCCCCTCGCCGCCGGCCTCCACCCCGATTAGCTGCACCTCTTCATCGTCGAGGAACGCCGCAAACGTGCCGATCGCGTTCGAGCCTCCGCCCACGCACGCGATCACGCGCCCCGGCAACCGCCCCTCGCGCTCCAGGATCTGCGCCCGTGCCTCGTCGCCGATCACGCGCTGCAGATCGCGCACGATCGCCGGGTACGGCGCGGGGCCGACGACCGAGCCGATCACGTAATGGGTGCTCTCCACGTTCGTCACCCAGTCCCTGATCGCGGCCGAAGTAGCCTCCTTCAGAGTCCTCGCGCCCGCGTCCACCGGCTTTACCGTCGCGCCCAGCAGCTCCATCCGCTGCACGTTCGGCTTCTGGCGGCGCGTGTCCTCGGTGCCCATGTACACGACGCACTCCATCCCCAGCAGCGCGCTCACGGTCGCGGTTGCCACCCCGTGCTGGCCGGCCCCAGTCTCGGCGATAATCCTTTTCTTGCCCATCCTTCGCGCCAGCAGTGCCTGACCGAGCGCGTTGTTCAGCTTGTGCGAGCCCGTGTGGTTGAGATCCTCGCGCTTGAGGTAGATCGGCCGGCCGGCTTTCTCTGACAGCCTTTTGGCCTTGTACAAGGGCGTTGGTCTACCGCCGAAGTCGCGCAGCAGGCCGTTCAGCTCCTCTTGGTAGGCCGGGTCCTCCAGCGCCTGCACCCACGCCTGCTCCAGCTCCTCAAGCGCCGGCATCAGCGTCTCGGGAACGAACTGCCCGCCGTACTGCCCGAAGCGGTGCTCGACCGTGCTCACGCCGCGGCGCCTTCCGTGACGGATGCGTCTTCGATGACCGATGCCGTCCGCTCCACCGCCGCGAAGAAGGCCTTCAGCTTTGCCTCGTCCTTCTTTCCCGGAGCGCTCTCCGTCCCGCTCGCGCTGTCCACCGCGAACGGCCGCGTCTGAGCGATCGCCGCTGCGACATTCTCAGCGCTCAAGCCACCGCTCAGGATCAGCGGGACCTTCGAGCGCCGCGCGGCAAGCAGCGTCCAGTCGAAGGTCTCGCCCGTGCCGCCCCTCAATGCCTGCTTCTCTGGGGCCTGCGAGCGCGCATCGAGCAGATGGAAGTCCACGTGGTAGCGCTCCAGGTCACGTACATCTCCCGGGCCGGCGACCTGGGCTGCCTTGATCACCCGCGCACCGGTCCTGCGCGGCACCTCGCCACAGAACGCCGGGCCCTCATCCCCGTGCAGCTGCACGATCGTCAACCCAAGATCCTCGCTCGTCCTCACCACAGCCTCCAGAGGATCGTTCACGAACACCCCGCACAGCTCCACCTTCCGCGCCAGCGCCGCTGTGATGCGTTGCGCCTCCTGGAGCGAGCAACGGCGCGGGCTGTCCTCGTAGAAGACCATGCCGATCGCCCACGCCCCCAGCTCAACCGCCAGTTCGGCGTCGTGGAGGCTGGTGATGCCACAGATCTTCACCTTCGGGACTGTCTCGGACATCCCCCAACGGTAGCGGGGTGCCTGCCCCGCAGGCGTGGGGAGAGGCGCGCCTACCCTTCGGGCGTGTCCGGGTTGGGCACCGAGTTGGGACGTTCGCCGAGCTTCACGCTCACCGTCTTGTGTTCGTAGCCGCCCTTCCCGTTCGCCCGTTCCAGTCCGATGCTCACGATATCGCCCGGTTTCTCGGCCTCGATGTCGTTCGCGAGGTCTTCTGAGCTCGTAACGGCTTTGCCGTCGATCGAGACGATGATGTCGCCGCCGACCGCGACCTGGCCGCCTTCGACGGTGCCGTTGATGTTGCCACCGCGAATACCGGCTTTTTCGGCGGCGGTGCCCTTCTGCACGCTCTCCACCAGCGCACCTTGTTTCACCGGCAGGTTGAGCGCCGACAGCGATCCGTCGATCGTCAGCGAGGTCAGACCGAGGTAGGCGCCGCGGATCGTGCCGCCTTTCTCGAGTGCGGAGATCTCACTCTTGGCCGTGTTGATCGGCACGGCGAAGCCAATCCCGACGCTGCCGTCGCCACTGCCGCCAGTCTCGATCTGCGAGTTGATGCCGATCACTTCGCCCGCGATGTTTAGCAGCGGCCCGCCGGAGTTCCCCGGGTTAATCGGCGCGTCGGTCTGCAGCACGTTGTCGATCGTGAAGCCGTTCGGCGCCGTTATCTGGCGCTGGAGCGCCGAGATCACGCCGGTCGTAAGCGTCCGTTCCAGGTCGAATGGGTTGCCGATCGCCAGGACCGGGTCGCCCACCTGCGCGGTGCTCGAATCGCCGAGCGTGAGCGGATGCAGTGTCAGCCCATCGGTCGAGATCCGCAGCACCGCGAGATCGTTCGAGGGGTCCTTACCGACCACCTTCGCTTCGACCGCCTTGCCCTTTTCAAAGCTCACCGTCACCTTGATCGCGTTCTCCACCACGTGGTAGTTGGTCAGGATCGTGCCGTTTGAGTCGATCACGATGCCCGAGCCGGTGTCCTCACCCTGTTTCGCGGCTTCCCCGCCGCCGAACAGGTTCAACGCCGATTCCGATTTCTCCACGACCGTCGAGGTCACGAACGCGACCCCGGGGGCGTCGCGCACGTAGATGTCGTGCGGCGTCAGCCCTGAGGTCTTCTGCGAGGCGTTCGAGGGCGCGATCGGGGCGGCCTGGACCGTCGTCACGGTCTTGCTGGAGCTGTTCAGCCCGCCGAACGCCGCGACCACCGCGACGACCACCGCGCCGCCGATCAGGGCAGACAGGAAGGGAATGAAGAACGTGCGTTTCATCTGATGCAAAGAATGACCGGCTGCGATCAAGGCGATCTAAAGCGCGGACCCGCTCTTCCTAAAGCTATTGGAATCTCAGTTTTGCGCGGCGGTTGGCCTGGTCTATGCCACTTGGGTGGGGTCTACCGGGCACGATCTCCCTGCAGCATCCGCAAAGCCGCCTCGGGGTCTACCGAGCGCATCAGCATCTCCCCGACGAGCACCGCGGCCACACCGGCATCCTCGAGCCTGCTCAGCTGCTTGGCCTGCGCGATCCCCGACTCCGAGACAACCGCTACCCCGGCAGGGATCTCGCCCATCAGTCGCTCGGTGCGCTCCACATCCACGCTGAAGTCCCTCAGGTCGCGGTTGTTGATCCCGATCAGCTCTGCCCCGATCTTCAGCGCGATCCGCAGCTCGTCGTGATCGTGCACCTCCACCAGCACATCCAGGCCAAGCGTTGCCGCGCGCTCGTGCAGCGCCCTCAGCTGCTCTGGCTCGAGCGCCGCCACGATCAGCAGCACCGCGTCGGCGCGCGCAACCTTCGCCTCGTACAGCTGGTAATCGTCGACGATGAAGTCCTTCCGCAGAATCGGCAGCTCGCAGGCCCTGCGCGCCGCCCTCAGGTCCTCCAGCGTTCCGTCGAAGTTCGGGCCCTCCGTCAGCACCGACAGCGCGCTCGCTCCTCCCCGCTCGTACGCGCTGAGCAGCTCGTGCAGATCGGGGGCCTCATGCAACGTGCCCGCCGAAGGTGAGCGTCGCTTGAACTCGGCGATCACCGAGATCCCAGGCTCCCGCAGCGCAGCCGCAAAGCGCCGCGAGCTCGCCCCGCCTGCGCCGCCGATCGCAAACGCCTGGTACTCGAGCTCTCCCAGCGGCAGCTCCAGCTTGCGACGCTCGAGCTCCTCGCGCGTGCTCTGCAGGATCCGCTCCAACACGGTTGGTGTCTGTGCGGCGCTCATCGCGCCATTGCCTCTGTCGCGGATGCGTGCCGCCGATTCATCGCGCCGCCTCTGCAGGCGCGTAGCGCTGACTGGCCTCCAGGTAGCGCTCCAGGGCGCTTTCGGCACGCCCGTCCTCGATCGCCGCGCGCGCGGCCTGCACGCCCTCGACGAGCGTCTGCACGACGCCGGCGGCGTAGATCGCGGCGCCTGCGTTGATCAGCGCCAGGTCGGTGCGCACCCCCCGCTCGCCCGCCAGGATTGCGCGTGTCACCGTCGCGTTCTCCTCTGGAGTTCCCCCGTCATAGCCCCCTTCGGAGGAGAGCTCGAGCCCTACGTCCCCCGGGGTCAGCGTGTAGCGGCTCAGCTCTGCCCCGTTCACCTCGACCACGCGCGTCGCCGCGCTGATCGAGACCTCGTCGAGCCCATCCTCGCCGGCGACGATCAGCGCCCGGTCCACCCCCAGACGCGCCAGCGCCCCGGCGATCGTCTCCAGGAAGCTCGGATCCGAGACGCCGATCAGCTGCCGTTGCGCCCCCGCCGGATTGGTCAATGGCCCCAGGAGGTTGAAGATCGTTTTGACCGCCAGCTCGCGCCGCACCGGAATGACGAACCGCGTCGCCTGATGATGAGCCGGCGCAAACATGAAGCCGAACCCCGCCTCCTCGATGCAGCGCGCCACGCCCTCCGGCGTCAGGTCGATCCTCGCGCCCAGTGCCTCCAGCAGATCGGCCGACCCCGACAGGCTCGTGGCGGAACGGTTGCCGTGCTTAGCCACCGCGCACCCGGTGCCGGCGGCGATCAGCGCGGCCGTCGTCGAGACGTTGAACGTGCGCTTGCCGCCCCCCGTCCCCGACGTGTCGAGCAGATCCTGACGCCCGGTTGGAACGTGCGCGGCCAGCGCCCGCATCGTCCGTGCCAGCCCGGTGAGCTCGTCGACCGTCTCGCCCTTCGTCCTTAGCGCGATCAGGAAGCCCGCGATCTGAATCTCCGAGACCTCGCCGTTCATGATCTCCGCCAAGACCTCCGCGGTCTCATCCGCGCTCAGGTCACGGCGCGAGGAGAGCCCGTCGATCGCTCGCGTCAGGATCGCGTTAGGCATCGGCCTGTCCTTCGAGGAAGTTCTGTAGCAGCAGCTTCCCTTCGTCGGTCAGCACCGACTCCGGGTGAAACTGCACGCCCTCCGCCGGCAGTTCGCGATGACGCAGCGCCATCAGCACGCCGCCGCCCCGTGCGGACACCTCCAGACAGTCGGGCAGCCCCGGCTCCACCACAAGCGAGTGATAGCGCCCGACCGTCAACGGCTTTCCCAGCCCCCTGAAAATCGTACGTCCGTCGTGCTCGATCGTCGTCGCCTTGCCATGCACGGGCTCGTGTAGCACCACCCTTCCCCCGAACGCCTGCGCCAGCGCCTGGTGGCCCAAGCACACCCCGAGCGTGGGGATGCCGGCCTCGGGCAGCCGTCGCGCCGCCTCCAGGGAGATGCCTGCCTGATCGGGCGTACACGGGCCGGGCGAGATCACGCAGCGCTCGTAGCCCCCGTCCAACAACTCATCGACGCTCGCGCGGTCGTTTCGCACCACGCGCACGTCGGACCCGAGCTCACCCAGGTACTGGACAAGGTTGTACGTGAACGAGTCGTAGTTGTCGATCACGAGCACCCTCATGGCCAATCAACCTGTTCGCAAGCCAGCTCAATCGCCTGCATCACCGCGCGTGACTTCGCGACCGACTCCTCGTACTCGTAATCCGGCTTCGCGTCCGCCACGGTGCCGCCTCCCGCCTGCACGTGGGCGACACCGTCCTTGACCACCACCGTGCGAATGTGAATCGCCGTATCGAGGTCGCCGGCGTAGCTCAGGTAGCCGATCGCACCGCCGTAGCCGCCGCGCTTGATCGGCTCGAGCTCGTCGATGATCTGCATCGCGCGCACCTTCGGCGCGCCCGAGAGCGTGCCCGCGGGCAACACCGAGCGCAGCGCATCCATCGCCCCCACCTCCTCGCGCAGCGTGCCCGACACCGAGGAGACGATATGCATCACGTGGCTGTAGAACTCGATCTCCATCATCTCGTCCACCCTCACGCTGCCGTACTCGCATACCCTTCCCAGATCGTTGCGGCCGAGATCGACGAGCATCACGTGCTCAGCGCGCTCCTTCTCGTCGGCAAGCAGTTCTCCAGCTATCCGCCGGTCCTGCTCGGTGCTCGCGCCGCGCGGCCGTGTCCCGGCAATCGGGCGCGTCGAAACGCGGCGTCCGTTCACGGTCAAAAGCGGCTCCGGACTGGCCCCCACAACCTGGAAGTCACCGAAGTCGAGGAAATACATATACGGACTCGGGTTGACCGCGCGCAGGCCCCTGTAAATCGAGAACGGCGCCACCGGCACCTTGGCCGACCAGCGCTGCGATGGCACCACCTGAAAGGCGTCCCCCGCGTGGATGTACTCGACGATCCGCGCAACCATGCCTTCGAACTCGGCGCGCTCCATGTTCGATTGGAAACTGGGCATCTCCTCGAGTTGCTCCGTCCCATCCGTCCCGCGCTCCTGGCGCGGCACGGGGCCCTCCAGCCGCGCGCGCACCTCGGCGATCGTCGCTGCGGCGGCCGCGTAGGCCTGCTCGATCTCCGGCTCGGCGTCGAGGTCGGCGTTTACGAGAATCGTGACCGTGTGCTTCAGGTGGTCGAAGATGACGAGTAGATCAGAGAGCATCAGCGCCATGTCTGGGAGTCCCAGCTCGTCCGGGTTGGGATCCCCGAGCGGCTCAACCGTCCGGACCAGGTCATACCCGAAGTAGCCGACCGCGCCACCCATGAATGGTCCCCCACCCGCCCCGTCTTCAAGCGGCGCCTGGCGGTGCTCGGCAATCTCCGCCGCGGCCAAGGCATAGGGATCACCGCCATCGGCTAGCGACCAGCGCAGTACCGAGCGTGGCCGCAGGCCGATGAACGAGTAGCGGCCCATCCGCTGCCCTTGCTCGGCAGACTCCAGCAGGAACGACGGCTGTTGTGCGGACTCCATGTCGCGCAGCTTCAGAAAGGCCGACACGGGCGTCTCGCAGTCGGCGATGTAGCTGTGACGCAGCGGGATCAGGTTGTAGTCACCAGCCAGCGCACGCGCCTGCTCGAGGCTCGGTTCGAGCAGCACCGCTGTCCGCTCAGTCGCCCTGGCGCCCGCTGGAGTCGCGGAGGTTTCGGCGGCCCCTGCGGCCGCGGTGCCTCCTAGCGCCTCCGGAGCGCTAGGAGCGACGCTCATCTAGCACCCGCTCGGCGTCCGCCAGTGCGCGGCCACGGCTGTGTAAGAGCACGAGCAGGTGATAGATCACGTCGGCCGCCTCTTCGTCGACTCGCTCGTCGGACTCCTCGCGCGCGGCTCGGACGACCTCCTCGGCCTCCTCTTGCACCTTCTCGCCGATCCGCCCCGGATCTTCCAGCAGTTCGACCGTGTAGGAGCCCGCCGGGCGCTCCTTCGCGCGCTCCTCCAGCGTCCGCTCCAGGGCCGGTAGCGTCTCGTGCGGGGCGGGTGGCTCGAGCTCGCCCCGGTGAAAGCAGGTCCGCTCGCCCGTGTGGCAGGCGGGACCGGCCGGTGCCACCAGCGCGAGCAGCGTGTCACCGTCGCAGTCCAGCCGCAGCGCCTTCACTGTCTGGGTGTTGCCGCTCGTTTCGCCCTTCTTCCACAGCTCATCACGTGAGCGACTCCACAGGTGCAACTCACCTGTCGCCCGCGTGCGCTGCAGCGCCTGCTCGTTCATATAGGCCATCGTCAGCACCTCTCCGCTGCGCCAGTCCTGGACCACGCACGGCACGAGTCCGCGCTCGTCGTAGGAGATCTGTGCGTCGATGATTGCCTCGCCAGCCGGTGTGCTCATCTGCGGGATTGTAGGTTGCGTGAGGACGATGGCATCCCTCCTGGACCGCAAGCTGCTTGTGCTCACCGGCAAGGGCGGCGTCGGCAAGACGACGGCGTCCGCCGCCCTCGGCCTGCTCGCGGCGGATCGCGGCCTGCGCACGATCGTCGTCGAGATGGGCGAGCAGCGCCGCCTGCCCGAACTGTTCGACGTCGTCTCCGTACAGGCTGGCGCCCAGACGGAGCTGCGGGAGAACCTCTGGAGCGTCTCGATCGATCCCGATCGAGCGCTACTCGAGTGGCTGCAATCGCTAGGTGGACGCGTCTCCGGCCGTGTGCTCGCCTCCAGCGGCACCTTTCAGTACTTCGCGGCCGCCGCCCCCGGCGCCAAGGAGCTGATCAGCATGGTCACGATCTGGAAACTCACGGAGGGCAAACGCGGCGCAGGCAAGCGATCGGGCGGCTATGACCTCGTGATCCTCGACGCGCCAGCCACGGGACATGCCCTGGGGATGCTCCACTCGCCGCAGACCTTCGGCGCGATCGCGCGCGTTGGGCCGATCGCCTCCCAGACCCGACAGGTCGGTGAGCTGCTCTCCGATCCCGCGCGCTCCGGGTATCTGGCGGTCGCCCTCCCGACCGAGATGGCCGTCACGGAGGCGCTCGAGCTCCAGGACGGCCTACGGCGACAGATCGACCGCACGCTTGACGCGGTCATCGTCAACGGCACGCTGCCGCGACGCTTCTCCGCCGCGGAGCTCGATCGGATCAATGCTCTGGACAGGACCGGCCTCGCGGACGCAAGTAACCATCCGGACGGAAGCGACTCCGTGACGCGCTCAGCCGCTCTGGCCGCGCGCGCGGTGCACGATCGCGCACACTTCCAACACAACCAACTCGCCCGCCTGCGCCGTCGGGATTTTGAGGTTCACCCCGTGCCCTTCCTGTTCGTCGCCGAGCTCGATCTGCCCGCTGTCGAACGAATCGCCGGGTACCTGTCGAAGCAGCTGTAGTCCCGTGCCGAAAAGATAAAGACGGACGGAACGACGTATACAAAACACAAACTGCGTGTAACTATCGTGTTACGCACTCTGTTTCTCAGGTACAAGACCCTATCTTTATGTGGCGCGCTCAGGTAATGCCCAAGCGGTCGAGCAGCCCTTCGTCCCCGCGCCAGTCGCGACGGACTCGCACCGATAAATCAAGATGTACCTGAGCACCCAGCTCGCGCTCGAGTTCACGACGCGCGGCCACCCCGATCGCCTTGATCATGCGCCCGCGCGCACCGACCAAGATCCCCTTCTGAGATTCGCTCTCCACCCAGATCAGTGCCCTCACCCGCGCCAGGCCATCGCGCGGGTGTTCGATCTCCTCGACGATCACCTCCACGGCATGCGGCAACTCCTGGAAGGTGCGCTTGATCACCGCCTCCCTGATCAGCTCCGCCAGCAGCACCGCCTGCGGCTGATCGGAGCTCGCGTCCTCTCCGAACATGAACGGCCCCAACGGCATCGCCGCCGTCAAATGCTCCGTGAGCTCCTCCACGCCCGCCCCTGTACGTGCCGAGATCGGGAAGATCTCCTCAGACACCTCCAGTGCGACTGCCTGCTCCAACACGTCGAGCATCTGCGCCCGCGTCAAGCGATCGGCCTTGTTCACCGCAATCGTCACCGGCGCTCTTGCGCCCACGAGCGCCTGCGCGATGAACCGGTCGCCGGGGCCGACCCCCTGCTCGCCATTGAGCACCATCAACGCGGCGTCGCAACCGTCGAGCTCCTGGCGAACCCGCTGGGCCATCCGCTCGGTGAGCGCGTCACGCGGGCGTTGCACGCCGGGTAGATCGACGAGCACCATCTGACAGTCACCGGCGCTGCGCACACCGCGGATCGCCCTACGCGTGGTCTGCGGACGGTCGGAGACGATCGCCACCTTCTCCCCCACGAGCGCGTTCACGAGCGTCGACTTGCCGACGTTCGGGCGCCCGGCTAGCGCGACGAAGCCGCTGCGAGTCATGCACGTTCCCACCGATCGGAGCTCAACTAGATCTCCGATCGGCCAGCAGCTCCGCTTGCAGCGCCAGCATCTCACCGTTGTCGGTCTCGTGATCCAATCCAACCAAATGCAGCACACCGTGCACGATCGCCTCGCTCAGATCGACCGTGTGCTCGGGGCAAATCACCACGTCGCCCAGCTCCCGCGGGGAACCGTCGTGCTCAGTGGCGCCGTCGATCGGGAACGACAGCACATCCGTCGGGCCCTCCTTACCGCGATGCTCGGCGTTCAGTTGCGCGATCCGCACCGCATCGACGTACTCGATCGCCAGATGACCATCCTCGATCCCGGCCACGGCGGCCGCCAGGGCGCACAGGCGTCGCACCTGAGCCGGCGAGGGCGCGTCGGACTCGAGATCGGCGCCAAAGAAGACCTCAACTTCGAGCATCGCGCGGCGCAGCTCAGGCGCGACGGCGATCGGCGGCACGCAGCTCCGGGGCCTCACGCTGGGAGTGCTCGTCGTAAGCCTCGACGATCCGCTGCACGAGCTTGTGGCGAACCACATCCTCGCCGCCGAAGCGCAGGAACTCGATGCCCTCGATCGCGCCGAGCACCTCACCTACCACGATCAGCCCCGACTGCTGCTCACGGGGCAGGTCCACCTGGGTGACGTCGCCGGTCACCACCATCCGCGAGCCGAAGCCCAACCGTGTGAGGAACATCTTCATCTGCTCGGGCGTCGTGTTCTGGGCCTCGTCGAGGATCACGAACGAGTCGTTCAACGTCCGTCCCCGCATGAACGCGAGCGGGGCGATCTCGATCACGCCGCGCTCGAGGTATTGGGAGACCTTCTCCGGGTCGAGCATGTCGTGCAGCGCGTCAAACAGCGGGCGCAGGTAGGGATCTACCTTCGCCATCAGATCGCCCGGCAGGAAACCCAACCGCTCACCGGCCTCCACGGCCGGGCGCGTGAGAATGATGCGATTGACCTCGTGGCGAGCGAGCGCAGCAGCGGCCATCGCCACCGCGAGGAACGTCTTGCCGGTGCCGGCAGGGCCCACACCGAAGGTGATCGTGCTGGAGCGGATCGAGTCGATGTAGCGCTTCTGGTTGACCGTCTTCGGCGCCACGCGCAGACCGCGGTGCTGCCAGACGACGTCCTCCAGCACCCGCGCCGGGGACTCGTGCGCCTCCAGCGCGCCCGTCACGGCGGCGATCGTCTCAGCGTCGAGCTGGTGACCGCGCTCGATCAGCTTCGCCAGCTCGCGCACGACATGCTCGCCGGCATGTGTTTCGTGCTCATCGCCGTCGAAGGTGATCAGGTTCCCACGCATGAACACCCTGCACTCCAGCTGCTCCTCCAACGCGCGCAGCACAGTGTCCTGACTGCCCGCCAGCTCGGCGGCGACCTCGTTGGAGAGCTCGATCTGTGACCTCATCCGCTCAGTGTGCCTCGCACGAGCGCCGATACGCGCTTGCCGTCAGCGCGACCGTCGACAGCAGCCATCGCCTTGCCCATCGCGGCACCCATGTCCTTCACCGATTCCGCCCCGCTGTCGCGCACCGCCTGCTCCACGATCTCTTTGAGCTCGGCTTCGGAGAGCTCCGGCGGCAGGTAGCCGGCGATCAGCTCGCCTTCGGCCTCCTCACCACCAGCGCGGTCATCCTGCCCGGCATCGCGGTAGGCCTGTGCGGCCTCCAGACGCCGTTTGCGCTCGCGGCGCAGCACCGCCAACTCATCATCTGACCCCTCCTTCGCGGCCTTCTGCAGCTCGGAGAGCACGAGTCGCAGCGCACCGACCTTGTCCTTTTCACCAGCGCGCATCGCGCCGTGAAGGTCGGTCTTTACCTCGTCGAGTATCGCCATCTCAGATCAGGATACGCCGGTCAGCCGTCGTCGTCACCTGCCAGGGGCGTCGGATCGCCCAGGCGTCCCGGAGCGGAGGTGTCGCGACCGAACAGCAGCGCGACGTTCCAGTCCATCAGCAGGCGCAACTTGCGTCCCATGCCGGGCATCAGCAGCAGGTGATAGGTCCTGGCGATGAACCACGCCGGCAGACCGTGCCAGCGCAGCCCGAGCGTGAGCGCGACAGCCTCGGTGTCGCCGAGCTCGGCGACGACTCCTTTGGTGCGGTATCTGAACGGCCGCACTCTGCCGTTGCCGAGCGTCGCGGCCACGTTCCTGGCCACCAACCGCCCCTGGCGAATTGCGTGCTGTGCGGTCGGAGGGCACGGCTGTCCCTTCCTTGCCGGGTCGGGCACCGCGGCGCAATCGCCGATCGCCCACACATGCTCGTAGCCTTCGACCCGCATCGTACGATCTACTACCACGCGTCCGCCCTGACCGTATGGCAGACCAAGCTTGCCGACGGCGGGGCTCGGCTTGACTCCCGCCGTCCACACAACCGTGCGCGCCGGGATCCGCTCGCCGCCTGACAGCGTCGCGTCGCACCCGGTGACCTCTTTGACCGTCGTCTCGGTGCGAATCTCGATGCCCCGCGCACGCAGCTCGCGCGCCGCGAACTCCGACAAGCCTCTCGGTACCTCCTGCATGATCCGGTCCTTGGTCTCCAACAACACCCAGCGCATCCCCTGCGCGCGGCAGCGCGGGTACAGATCGATCGCCTGAGCGGCAAAGTCCTGCAGCTCGGCCAGGCCCTCAACGCCCGCGTAGCCCGCGCCCACAAACACGAACCCCAGGTACTCCGCGCGCTTGGCCGGATCCTCGAGCGACTCGGCGATATCCATGCAGCTCAGCACCCGGTTGCGCAGTGCGGTGGCATCAGACAGAGACTTGAAGCCGATCGCATACTCGGCCAGACCGGGAATCGGCAGCGTGCGCGAGACCGAACCCAGCGCCACGATCAGCTGGTCGTAGACCAGCTCGATCTGCTCCCCATCGAGTCTGCACACCCCAAGCGTTCTCTGCTCCGGGTCACCTCTCCTCACCGATCCGACCAGGAGATCGGTATGGCGTAGCTGCGAGCGCAGCGGAACGACCACGTGACGCGGGTCGAGCGTCGCACCCGCGGCGCCGGGGAGCAGCGGGGTGTAGAGCATGAAATTGGCCTCGTTGACGAGCGTGACCCTCGCGCTGTTCGCCGGCAGCGCTCGCTCTAGCGCGCGGGCGGCGTAGAACCCACCGAAGCCGCCACCCGCAATCGCGATCCGCCACGCCATCTTTCAGAGGCTAGTCCTGATCAGCGGTCGAGACCAATGGCACGAGGCGGCAACGGCCATCACACGAGATGGGCCACAGGCGATCATGCCGGCGGCGCGGCCGGTCATCACACGATGCGGCGAGGTGGCATGACGCGCGTCGTGAAACCACCCATCACACGAGCCTGGCGGCCAGCGAATATGGTGCGGGCCGTGAACGCACCATATTCCCTCTACGCCGACGCTCTCGCTCCGTTCCTGGCGGAGGTGGAGCGTCTGCGGCCCGCCGGCGCCGAGGTCTTCGATGCCCACACACACCTCGGGCTCGATGAGGACGGGCGCTCGCTCAGCCTGACCCAGCTGCTCTCCCAGCTTGACGATGCTGGCGCCCGCAGGGCCTGTGTGTTTCCGCTGCACGATCCCGAGCGCGCTCCCGCCTACCGCGTGCCCAACGACCGCGTGCTTTCCTGGGCGCAGGAAAGCGAAGGGCGGCTGATCCCCTTCTGCCGCCTCGACCCGGCCGAAGATCCCCTTGCGGAGGGCGAGCGCTGCCTCACTGCCGGCGCGCGCGGCATCAAGCTCCACCCCCGCGCCCAAGCCTTCGGGTTCGACAGTCTCGAGATGGAGGGCATCTTCGCGCTCGCCGAAGCGGCCCGAGTACCGATCTTGATCCACGCCGGACGCGGCCTGCCCCCACTGGGGGATGATCTCGTCGAGATCACGCTGCGCCACCCCAACGTGGTCCTGATCCTCGCTCACGGCGCGATCTGCGACCAGGGAATCATCACCTCGCGCTTGGCTGAGCACCCGGGCGTGCTTTACGACATCTCCTGCTTCTTTCCGCTCGATGTGATCGAGCTGCTCGCGCGCGCGCCGATCGAGCGCATCGTGTTCGCCTCGGATCCTCCCTACGGACTACCGGCCTCCTCGCTCTACATGGCGTTGCGCGTTGCCGCGCATGCCGGCCTCGACGAGACCGCCGTTCGCGGCCTGCTCGGCGGCACGATCGCCGGGATCTTCGACGGGCACGGACTGCCGCCTGTCACGGTCCCGCGCCGGGGTCCCTCGATCACGCTCTCCGGTCGCCTTGCGCGGGTGTATGGATATGCCAGCCTGGCAGGTCCCGCGATGTTCATGGGATCGGCCGAACAGGCCCAGGCGATGCTCGACATGGCGCTCGCAGCCTGTCGCGACCCCAATCCGGGAGACGTCGGTGAGGCACTCGAGACGATCGAGGCGGCTTTGAGTGCCGCCGGTGCGCTACTGCAGCAGCAAACCGAGGACGGCATGCGCGCGGCGATCGATCTGGTCTACCGCGCGAGCATACGCGCCGCCACCGAGCTGCCCGATCGCCTCTGATCCTCACTCCTCACCGTTCGTAAGCCACACAACTGCCCATTCCCCACGCTCGCGCCGCTCGCGCTCGCGCATGCCGAGCTCGCCGAACGCCTCCACCACCTCGTCGACCTGCTCCCTAAGCAGTCCCCCGGCCAGCAGATGCGCCGGGGCGCAGGGCATCGTACGAGCCAGGTCGAGCAGCAAGGGGCGCAGCAGGTTCGCCACCACCACAAGCGATCCCGCCTGAGCGTCCAAGTGTCCGTCCGCCAGAGTACCCATGTGAGCACCCTCGGTCTCCTGATCCAGCCACGGCAGCACCTGCGTGCGCAGGTCAAAGCGACGCACCTCGATCTTCACTTCGTTCGCCTCTGCGTTCTCCCGTGCCGCCGCAACGCTCTCACGCTCGTGGTCAAGGCCGAGCACCGGTGCAAACCCCAGGCGCGCAGCGGCGATCGCCAGCACACCTGAGCCAGTGCCGACGTCCAGCAACGACCCCGGCCGAGGCTCGAGTGCCGCCAGCTCCAGCAACAGCTCCAGACACAGGCGGGTCGTGGCGTGGGCGCCGGTCCCGAATGCCTGCCCGGGGTCGATCACGATCTCCTCGGCGCCCTCCCGATCGCTGGGTGACTCCCACGGGGGCCGCACATGCAGGGCGGGAAGTCCCAGCGGCGCCTCGATCAGGACAGGATGATGAAAGAGCTTCCAGCGCTCTGACCAATCGTCGGCGACCTCGGTGCTGGAGACCTGCACCGGCGTGTCCCCCACGGCCGCGTCCAAAGCCCCTAGCTCCGGCAGCTCACCCGGCGTCCCATACACGGCGTACTCGATCGTCTCCTGATCGATCTTCACCTCCTCCACACCGCTCGGCGCCAGCTCCAACAACTCCGCCAGGACGATCTCCGCATCCTCGCACCGCGCGCGAACCGCAAGTCGAATCACGCCAAGTCGCTCATCTCGCCTGTGTCCGGCCGGACACGACGGCGCTCAAGCCACTCTGTTTCGAACTAGCCCGATCCAGGTGAATGGCACTCACGCCGCATCGCCGCGCAGCGTACGGCGCAGCTTGGCGAACATCGTTTCCTCCGAGCGCAGATTCTCCGCTGTCAGCGTTCCATTCAGCCGCTCCAGCAGCTCACGCTGCTCCTCGTTCAGGCGGCGTGGAATCACGACGTTGACAACCACGCGCAGGTCCCCGCGCCGGCCACGACGCAGCCCGGGCATCCCCTCCCCCCGCAGCGTGAGCACCTCGCCCGGCTGCGTGCCCGGCGGCACCTCGACCTGAGCCATCCCATCCAGCGTGGGCGTCTGCAGCGTCGCGCCGAGCGCCGCCAGCGGAGCAGCAACATCCAGGGACGCGATCAGATCGTCGCCTTCGCGCACGAAGCGCTCGTCCTCACGCACTCTCACAAGCACGTATAGGTCGCCCGCGGGAGCACCCGCTTCGCCCGCGTGCCCGCGCTCGGAGAGCCTGATGCGCTGAGAGTCGGCGATCCCCGCCGGCACGTCGACCTCGAGCTCGCGCCGCGCCGCCTTGCGTCCGCGGCCGTGGCACTCGTGGCAGGGCTGCTTGGGCACGCGACCGTCGCCGTGGCAGACGTCGCAGAGGACCGTGCGCGCCATCTGCCCAAACGGGGTCCTGGTCACAGCCTGCAGCTGCCCATGGCCCCCGCAGCGCTCGCAGGTCTCGATCGGCGTTCCCGGCTCGGCGCCATTGCCGTGGCAATGCTCACAGCGCTCGACCGCCTCGTATTGCACCTGCACTTTCGCGCCCTGCGCCGCCTCCGCCAGGTCGATCTCGACCGCCACCGCCAGATCGCCCCCGGGATTCGGTCCCCGCCCGCCCCCGGCGCGTCCACTGAATGCGCCCCCACCTCCGAAGAACGTATCGAACAGATCGCTGATCGAGCCAAACGCATCAAAGTTGGGGGCATAACCGCCAGAGCGCAGCCCCTCGTGGCCGTAGCGATCATATGTCGCCCGCCGCTCGGGGTCGGAAAGGATCTCGTTGGCCTCGGCGGCCTCCTTGAACTTCTCCTCGGCCTGCGGGTCGTGCGCATTGACGTCGGGGTGCAGCTCCATCGCGAGCGCGCGAAAGGCTTTTTTGATCTGCTGCTCGTCGGCGTCACGCTGCACGCCGAGCACCTCGTAGGGATCGCGTGGGGTGGATGTCTGGCTCATGCCCTGGTGTCTCGGTGGTGCTCAAACATCGCGGAATCCAAGTCAGTTCTCGGCGTAGGCATCTTCGACAAAGCGCGTCAGCTCGTGCGCGGCCTCGCGCACCGTGACGATCGCACCGGCATAGTCCATCCGCACCGGCCCGATCACTGACACAGCGCCCAGATTACGACCCCCAACCCCGTAGCCGGTCGCGACCAAGGCGAGCGAGCGCATCGCGGGAATCTCGTTCTCATGCCCGATCCTCACGTACACCCCGGATTCACCGAGCACCGCCCGCAACACTCCCAGCAGCGCGACGCGACGCTCGAGCAGGCTCATCAGCTCGTTGATCTGCGCCGTGTCCTGGATCTGCCCGGCCGCGAACAGTCGCGCCGTTCCATCGACATACAACGCGTCCTCCGCCTCGTAGGAAACCTCGCTGAAGGCCGCGGCCAGGCGCGCGAGGAATGCCAGCTCCGTCGTCGACAGGCTCGGGTCGACCATACGCTGGTTGAGCATCCGTGCCCGGAGACCCAGGCCGACGAGCCGCTCGTTGAGGTACTCCCCCGCCCACGCCACGAGGCCCGGATCGACGGCGTGCTCGAACGCCACGAGCATCTTCGATACACCACCCGTTGAGGTGATGACCACCACCATCACCACCTGCGGCTGCAACGCCAGCACCTCGATGCGCCTGATCGTCGCCGTGTGCATCGCCGGAGCGGAGACCACGGCCAGCAGGTTGGTGACCTGCGAGAGCGTCTCGGTGGTCGCGCGCATCGCCTCCTCCACTTCACGGCGGATCAGTGACAGCTCCAGACGCCGTGCCGGCACGAGACCTTTCCCGGAGGCGAGCATGCGGTCGACCACATAGCGCTGACCGGCATCCGTCGGGGTCCGGCCCGCGGAGACGTGCGGATGGGTGAGTAGGCCGTGCTCCTCGAGCAACGCCAGCTCGTTTCTGATCGTCGACGGCCCGCAGTCGAGCTCCGTATCGGTGGCGAGCGCCTTCGACGCGACCGGCTGCCCGGTCTGCAGATAATCGTCCACCACCTTGGTGAGGATCAGCTCCTGTCTGGGAGTCAGAGCCTGTTTCAAAATAGGCGGTGCGGTCGGGGCGTTCATGGACCAAGCTGGGCGACGCGGGACGGTGAAGGCTGTGTTGGTAACACGGCCAAGCCGGCACGTGGCTGGCCGATCCCGGACGATCGGTCAGCGCCGCGTACAGGGACGCATCCGGGCGTGCCGATCTTTTTGAAACAGGCTCTTAGCACGGCTTTGATTCTACGAGCCGCGTACGGGCGCCAATGCCTATGCGATCTCCAGCTCGGCCTCGGCGTTGCGGATGATCTGCTTGCCAGCCTGCTCAGCCACAGTGTCGACGATCACGCGCCGATCGCTTACCTCGCGCACCGTGCCACTCACCACGACCTCCTGCTCGGGCACGCCCATGCCACGAAACTGCACCTGCAGTCGCTTCAGGTGCTCGGGGCCACCCGCCGCCTCGGTCTGCGCGCGGGCCACCTCAGCCATCGTCCACAGGCCATGCAGGATCCTCCCGGGCAGACCGACAGCTTTGGCGAAGTCCTCGTCGATGTGGATCGGGTTGAAGTCCCCGGAGGCACCCGCATAGCGAGCGGTGAGGTATTTGTCCGGCGTGACCCTCACCTCGGGAATCTGTGCTCCCACTGTCAAATCTGCCATTTCAGATCACACTCCTCGAACGATGTTCGTCCAGGTTCCGCGACACACTTGCTCGTCGCGCTGGTTCTTCGATACCGACTCGAACACGTAGTACCCGCGACCGTCGCTTTCGTGGATGTCCTTGACGCTGGCGACCGTCGTGATCTCATCGCCGGCCACGACCAGAGGCCCCCACTGAAACTCCTGCCCGCCGTGCACCATCATCGCGAAGTTCAGTTCGATCTCGGGATCGAAGATCGGTGGTCCCACCGATGGGGCGCTGTAGACGACGACGAACATCGGCGGCGCCACGACGTCTGCGTGGCCGGCCGCGCGGGCAGCCTCCACGTCGAGGTAGACAGGGTCGGTCTCACCGACCGCCCGAGCGTACTCCTTGATCTTCTCGCGGCCCACCGCGTAAAGCGTGGGCTCGTAGGTCTTGCCGACCGCCTGGCTGTTGACTGGCACCGGACTTGCTCCTCGTGCGCGGGGACGATTGCTTGGGTTTCGAGCTGCTGCGTTGCTCTGCTGCCTGGGAATGTCGCGGCGCGCCAGTTTACGCGGCCGGCAGGCCGCGCGGCGTGCGGCTCGCTGTCAGAAGGTGGGGGCGTCGTTTTGACGCCCCCACCGCAATGCCCGCCGTGATGCGGGCCCGATCCGATCAGAAGATGAGACCGTCCTCCTCGGCGCCCGCGCCGACACCGACCAGCTCGCCGGCCGATCCCTGATCGAGCTCCTCGCCGCCGAAGCTATCGCTCCGCTCGCCGTCCCGCGGCCGGTCCATCTCAGGATGCTCGCTGGGACCGTCCAGGAACATGACCGTGTCGGCGACGACGCTCACCGTCTGGCGCTTTTGCTCGGCTGAGGTTTCCCATTCGCGCCATTGCAACCGGCCGTCGATCGCCACACGGCTGCCCTTGTGTGTGTAGCGGTTGACACCCTCCGCCGTGCCACCGAAGGCGCTCACATCGAAGTAGTTGGGCTTGTCGTGGTACTCGCCCTCGGTGTCGCGGCGAGTCGAGTTGCAGGCCACCCTGAGGCTGCACACGCTCGAGCCCGAGGGCAGCGTGCGCAACTCGGGGTCCTTGGTGAGACGCCCGATCAGGACGACGCGGTTGATGGTGAAGCTAGACATTTGAGTCTCCGTTCGTCGATAGTTGACCCCCCGCCGAAAAAGCTACCCCGCGCTTGGGACGGTTCGCTCGATCGGGTCCTCATGGCCCATCTGGGTTCGTCTCGCCGATCGTTGCGAGGTCAGGTCAGCCGGTAGCCGATGCCCCACACGGTGATCACCCAGCGCCCGCTGCCGTCCATGTTGAGCTTGCGACGCAGGCGACTGGCGTGACTGTCGACCGTGCGGGTGGCCACGTCCGAGCTGTATCCCCAGACCGAGCGCAGCAGCTCCTGCTTGCCGAACACACGCTCAGGAGCGCCAGCGAGCTGGACGAGCAGCTCGTATTCCAGCGGCCGCAGGTCGAGGTGCCGGCCATCCAGGCTCACCAAGTGAGCATCGGTGTCGATTGCGAGCGTGCCGACCTCGATCACCCGCCCGTGCCTCACAACAATCTCGCTGCGACGTAGAATCGCTCGCAGCCGCGCCCGCAGCTCGAGATACCGAGCCGGGCGAGCGAGAAAGTCGTCGGCCCCTGCCTCGAAGGCCCGCAGCATGTCCGGCTCGTGCACCAACGAGGAGACGACAATGACCGGCAGCTCGTGTCTCCACGGAGCGCGTTCCCGATTGGCCTCGCGAATCTCTCCGAGCAACTCCAACGCGCCGCGCGGGGAGTCGAGATCGCCGATCACAGCCAGCTTCGGCACTCGCTCTGCAGCCAGGGCCCGGGCGTGTTCGGCGGTAAGCGCCAGCTCAGCGCGAAAGCCGTCCGCGGCGAGCTGCTCGACGAGCGCCTTGCCGATAACGGCATCGGCCTCGACCACGAGGATTGCCGCGGGTGCAGAGTCGTAGCCGGTGAAGACGCCGTGTCGCGGCATCCCCGGCGGAGCGCCCATCGTTTGACCACCGGTGTGCACTGGCGCCAGATGAGCGTCCAGAGTCCCGGCGCCCGATCTTGCAATCCAGTCAGGCCACCCGTCCCGCAACCTGGGAGATCGCTCGATGAGGGCGGCGTGGGCGGTCATCCGAGCTCCACCTCGCGCGGGCTGATGCCCAGACCGCGGCGCGCGATCAGCGCCAGCACGTCAGTGTGGATCCACGGAGTCGGCGTGCTCTTGCCACTCTCCGGCGCGATCCCCAGACGTCGTGCCAGCCAGCTCGTCTCACCGCTTTCCTTGCCCTTGGAGTCGTGTTTGACTTTCCCGCAACGCAGTGCGATCTCGCTCATGCTCAGATCCTGCGCCGCGGCGGTGGCGAGCGCGGCCCGTCGCAGTCCACGGTTGAGGACGATCTGGCTCGTTTCCATCCGCGCGTGCTCGGAGCGAAGCATCGCGATCGAAATCACCGGGTCATCGTGGTGCAGGGCGAGCGCTCTGCACGTGAGCGTGCGCACCGGCTCATAGCTTTCGAGGCTTGCGATCACCTCGCGCACGCTGACGGGCTCTGCCGACTCCGCCTCGGGGGAGGGCGAGCGTCGGTACCAGCGCAGCTCTCTGATCGACAGCTCAGCAGACCCGAGCTCCAACCGATACGTGCGTCCCTGCTTATCGGTGAGCGCCGTCATGCTCGGTGTCGCTTGCGCTTCGGAGTCCTCCTCTTCGGCCTCCGCGAACGGCACCACCTCGAGGTCCTCCGCTGTCACGCACCTGCACCAGCGGCCCGCCGCATCCCCCAGGTATTGCTCGCATACGAGCGCGGCGTTCTCCGGTGGCTCGTCGGCGGCAAGATGCGCCACCAGACGACAGTCGCCGAGGGTGGTGGCGTCGCGGTCCACGACGAGCACGCTTCCCCGGGCTCCCGGCAGGGCGATGACCTGCCGAAGGCGAGCCCTGGAAGCGATGTAGCGGCCCAGCAGGCCGGGCTCGTCGCTCCCGGAGCCATGCTCGCCGCGCCCAGAGGGGGCGTCTTTTGGACTTACGCCGGCAGGCCCCGCTTGGGATGAGGCACGAGTGATTGACGGCAAGCCGGCTCCTCTGGTTCGCGATCTGACGCGTGGTTCGGAACACACGTCGGCGGAGCCGGTTCGCGACGAGGCGCGAGCCTTTGGCCGAGTCGCTTGGCGTGCGGCGGACGGCGGGGGCGAGATGGTGAGGGTCATGGCTGGTCTCCTGGCCGGTCTGGTCCGGGCGGCTGCCCGAGGACGTTGTGAGGAGGCCTTGTAGGAGCAGAACGCGGTGCCGTCAAGTGCCGGCACTCGAACGTGAATGACGTGACGTGGCAGTCCGAGACCCCCCCTTTAGGGGGTCTCGGAGATTTTCTTTTGGCTGTGTCTCTCTCGTCAAAGTTGGCGCCAAAACGCTCACCATCACGAGGACGGTCCAGGCGACGGCGACAGGTCCTGGGGGCGAACATACGGCGCGATCACGTCCCGAGTCGATGCAACACGGGACCGCGCATCTCCTACAGCGAAGAGCTATTCGCCGACGGGCGAGGGAACCCGAGCAGCTCCCGCGGCTCGGCCACGGCCTCACGCGCCCGTGGATCGCCGTTCGCAACGGACACGCGCACGTCCGGGGGCAACCGGGGTACGCCGTACCCGCGCAGGAGCCCTTGGTGCGCGTCGCGCTCGGCAACGAACATGACTCCCTGTCGACCCGGGTACTCCCAATCGGCGGGGTACTCGCCGGCGTAAGCGCGGCAGGCGGTCAGCATCGCGTCGGCTCTACGGGCGCACTCCCGGGCACGGGCGCGATCGCGGCACACGAACACGACCGATGGGGGCGCCCCGAGGCGGCGGCCATAGCGGGTTGTGTGCACCGACCAGCCCGCCAGGAGATGGTCGTAGCGCTCGAGCTTGCCAGCCGCGCGGCCGGTGGGCAGACGGTCATCGAGCTCCACAAGCAGATCGAGTACGGTGCCCGCCCGCTCTCCCAGCTCGATCGTCACGTCGGGGCGCACCGTCTCAAAGCGCTCCACCGGCACCCTCTCCCCCGTCGGATCGGTCCTCAAGAACTCGTGCGGTGAGCGTCCGCCCGGCAGCGTCAGGTCAGCCGGCCCGAGCGTCGTGCGCCCTTCCGGAGTCGAGCGCGATGGCGGCGAGAGCACCGACTCCCCCGCTCCGCGCAGAATGAGCGGAGCGCTGTCCACCGCGTGCTCCAGCGCCAGCACCCAGCCGGCCACGTGCACATCGTGGCGCGCCTGGCGCAGCAGCCGATCACCCTGCACTGGGGCGGCCGGCGATGGGGGGCCAGGCAGCGTGTCGACGTCC
>Ga0302326_10005350_pt1 | contig 29296 bp, 22 predicted proteins | sample Palsa_T0_3_FD_202264 | JGI IMG/M metagenome (GOLD analysis project Ga0302326, IMG submission 202264) | Peat permafrost microbial communities from Stordalen Mire near Abisko, Sweden - Palsa_T0_3 | ecosystem: Environmental > Terrestrial > Soil > Palsa > Peat permafrost | place: Sweden: Abisko... | reverse complement strand
GCCGTGACGGAATTGAAAAAAGGAAATATTTAAACTATTCAATCAACAGAGCACTTAAAAAATAGTACATATGAACAGAAGAGACGCATTAACCCGGGTGGGTCTGATATTGGGTGGCACGATCGTAGGCGCCGAGCTATTCCTGTCGGGCTGTACGAATCCGCCTGCGACAGTTCTCGGCGGCGCCGGTACCAATTTCACCAATGACGACATTGCTTTTCTGGATGAAGTGGCGGAGACTATCCTGCCGGCGACCGATTCGCCCGGAGCGAAAGAGGCAAAAGTCGGCACCTTTATGACGGTCATAGTGAGAGACTGCTATACGGAAGCCGATCAGAAAATATTCCTGCAGGGCATGCAGAAGCTCAACGATGCCTGTAAGCAGAAGAACGGGAAGGTGTATTTGGATTCCACGCCCGACCAAAGGCATGACCTGTTGGTAGCTTTGGACAAAGAGCAAAAAGACTATATGGCCGCTAAGAAGAAGGAAGACCCGTCGCATTATTTCCGGATGATGAAGGAGCTGACGCTTTGGGGTTATTTTACTTCTGAGCCGGGTGCGACCAAGGCTCTCCGTTATGTGGCCATTCCCGGCAAGTATCAGGGGTGTATTGACTACAAGAAGGGTGAAAAGGCGTGGGCGACTAGCTAGATTACTTGATCACCTCGCTGTAGTCTTTTGATATTTTGCTTTTGATCATGCCTGTGGTATCGGTACCGTTCGGGCGGGTTAGTTTTACTTTGAATTCGCAGCGATACCAGAGGCCGATGGGAAAATAGGCGACGTCCAGGATTTGAAAATGGAAGGGTGGGGCATTGGCCGGGCGATCTTTTTCCAGCTTTTGGGTCATCGCCTTGATGAGATTGTCCTTAACGTCGTCTGCAGTGGATGGTTTCCGTTCGCAGCCGCCGAGGAGCGCGGCGAGTAATAGCAGCAATACAGGTATCGTCTTCATGAGAATGAAGATACAGGAATCCTGTGAAGTGAGAAAAAACTGTACATTCACGGCATCGTGAAAAAATTCCTTCCTTGCATCTTTTTGTTTTTTTCCTGTAGGTCTTCCGTCAGAGATATGAATGGCAAGCCCCTTGCCGATTCCGCCATGCGAAGTGGAAAGGCCCTGGCGGCGACCTATTGTCAGGGTTGTCATCAGTTGCCTGACCCGGCGTTATTGAATAAGGGGTCCTGGCAAAAAGGAGTATTGCCGGCGATGGGTCCCAGGCTGGGGATATTTGTTCATATGGGGGTGCGCTATCCGTCTTATACGTCTGATCCCTATGTGGGAAGCAGTTTTTATCCGAGTAAGCCGTTGCTGACCGATTGGCAATGGCAAAACATCATTGATTATTATGCGGGGGCGGCGCCGGACTCTCTGCCGCCGCAGCCGGAGCATGCCGCAATAAGTATGGATCTGTCGCTGTTCCGGGCCGTTTCCGTGCGCAGTGGTCATACTCGTCCCGTCACCTGTTATGTGCATGCCGACACTGCCGGCGGAAGGCGGGAGGTCGTTGCGGGGGAGTTGTTTCCTGGCGCGCTGTTGTGGTATGACTCGCTGATGCGGCAGGTGGATTCCACTCCTATATATGGGGGCATCGTGGATATGCAATTCACGGGAGACTCTGCCGTTGCCTGTAACATCGGTGATCTCTTGCCCAATAATGCCTTGTTGGGAAGTCTTAGCAGGCTGCATATCGGTCCCCGCGGCAAATGGGTGATGGACAGTGTGCCGTTCATCAGGGATCTTGCGCGGCCCGTGCAAGTGACTAGTGCCGATTTGAATGGGGATGGGCGGATGGACTACCTGGTCTGTGAATTCGGGCATCAGAAGGGGGCGCTCTCGTGGTTTGAACGGAAAGCGGATGGGAGCTATGACCGGCATGTTTTGCGGGCCCAGCCGGGCGCGATCAGGGCTTATATTCAGGATGCCAATGGGGATGGTTTGCCGGATGTGTGGGCGCTTTTTTCGCAGGGGGACGAAGGCATTTTTCTTTTTATCAATAAGGGGAATGGGCGATTCGAGGAGCAGCGGGTGTTGAGCTTTCCGCCGATGTATGGTTCGTCCTATTTTGAATTGGCCGACATGAATAAGGATGGCCATCCGGATATCATCTATACCTGTGGTGATAACGGAGACTACTCTCCGGTGTTCAAGCCTTATCATGGCGTCTATGTTTTTTTGAATGACGGCAGCAATCATTTTAAGCAGCGTTATTTTTATCCGATCAATGGCTGTTATAAGGCTGTTGCCAGGGATTTTGACGGGGATGGGGATGTGGACCTGGCCGCCATTGCCTATTTTGCCGACTATAAGCGGCATCCGGAAGAGGGTTTTGTGTACCTGGAAAATAAGGGGGAGATGCAATTCCAGCCTTTTTCTTTGCCGGAGGCCAGTTCGGGGCGGTGGCTGACGATGGAGGCGGGCGACCTGAATGGAGATGGGAGGCCGGACCTGCTGTTGGGTAATTTCACTTTCGGCCCGACCATCAGTAAGGGATCGACGGACTGGAAGAAGGGTCCCACGTTTATTTTGCTGGTAAATAAGGGTCAGCTAAAATAGATGGCTAAAAAAGTATAAGGAAGTGTTAAAAAAGTATTAATTTATCTAGATAAGTGAATGTAGTTTCGAGTGTCGATTTAAAAACCATTCACAAACTACTACTCGCTTTATGCCATTCCAAACTAACGGAGCTTGCAAAGGCTATGGCCTTACTGTACTCGCAATGCTATTGAGTTTTAGTCTCTTCGCTCAGAAAACCATCACCGGCAGAGTTATTGGAAAAACTGACAATCAGCCAGTTCTAGGCGCCACGGTGGTGCTAAAAGGGACCCATGCGGCGACCTCTACGGGGTCCGATGGGATGTTTTCATTAAAGATCCCCGACAATCAGGCAAGTGGCACGCTCGTGATCACCGCGATCGGCTTTGAACCATTCAATGCACCATTGAACGGTACCGGCATGATGGGGGACATTGTCCTCGCTCAGTCGAATTCCACGCTGAACGATGTGATCGTAACGGGTTACACGGCGCAAAAGAAAAAGGACATCACAGGTGCTGTGTCCGTGGTCGATGTGAAGGCCATGAACAGTGTTCCGGGTACTTCCACGGAGCAGTTGCTCCAGGGCCAGGCGTCAGGCGTTACGGTTATCAACTCAGGCTCGCCGGGTGGTACCAGCAACGTGCGCATCAGGGGTATCACTTCTATCGGGAACGTGGATCCGCTGGTGATCGTGGATGGTGTGCAGAGCAGCATGCACGACATCAACATGTATGATGTCGAATCTATCCAGGTCCTGAAGGATGCAGGCGCCACTGCCATTTATGGTGTGCAGGGGTCCAACGGGGTTGTCATCATCACCACCAAAAAGGGCCACGGGAAGGCGACGATCTCGTACAACGCTTTCTATGGTACGCAGCGTCCGCTGAAAGACGGGTTCAAACTCGGGGGCAGCCAGAACTTTGCCGATGCGCGTTATCTCACCTATTACAATGACAACGCCGTCAACGGTACCGCTAACTATCCCAGCGATCTTTGGTTTGGTAACGGCGGCACGAGTTATGCGCCGCCGACACTGCCGCAGTACCTGTCTCCGACACCGTATTCCCAGAATACCGCGGGTGCGATCGTGACGAATCCCGATTATCAAGCCCTGCAGAATCCGGCCACTTATAATATTGTGACCAACCAGATCACGAAGACCAATTTGGTTGGTACGGACTGGTTTCATGAGATCTTCAAACCGGCGCCCTGGCAGAATCATAGCATCGCGGCCAGCGGAAGCAATGATAAGTCGAGTTACTATTTCTCCCTCAACTATGTGAACGACCAGGGTACGCTGATCGACACTTACCTGAAGCGCTACGCGGTGAGGGCCAATACGACGTTCAACGTCAAGAATCACGTCCGGGTGGGTGAGAACGCTTATATCTTCTACAAGGAGAATCCGCAGATCATCAACCAGTCGGAAGGCAATGCGATCAGTTATGCTTATCGGATCCCACCGCTGGTGCCGGTATACGACATCATGGGCAATTACGCAGGTACGCACACCTTTACGATCAATAACTCCGACAACCCCGTAGCGGACCAGCAGAACCAGAAGAATAACCTGGGGAATGACTGGCAGATCAACGGCAATGTGTTTGCCGAAGTCGATTTCCTCGACCATTTCACGGCGCGGACGAGCGTTGGCGGCAATGTTGAAAACTATTATTACTATTATTTTACGCCCACTCCTTATCAGAATGCGGAAGGCAGTACGGCGGCCAATACGTTCACGGAAGGCGGCGGCTACAACAGCACCAGGGTTTGGACCAATACCCTGAACTATAACCAGACTTTTGGCGAGCATAGCGTCAAGCTGCTGGTTGGTACGGAATCGAAGAGCTATAGCGGACGGGGCCTCGAAGGTATCCGTTCCGATTATTTCTCCACGAGCCCGGATTACTGGACGCTGAATTCGGGTTCTCCCGGTTCGCAGCAGAACGAAGGGTTGAGCGGTGCTTATACCGAAGGCAATCCTTATCACAGCACGCTTTGGTCTTATATCGGTCGCGCGGATTATGCCTTTAAGGACAAATACCTGTTAAGCGGTACGCTTCGCCGGGATCAGAGTTCCTTGTTTGCCACGGGTCATCAGACTGGCTGGTTCCCCTCCGTATCGGCAGGCTGGCGGCTGAGTCAGGAATCTTTTATGAAGGATGTGACCTGGCTGAACGATCTGAAATTGAGGGGCAGCTGGGGTAAATCGGGTAGCTTGTCGGATGTGCCCGGTACGAACCCCTATACCTTGTACAATTCGCTTTCCTATCAATCCTACTATGACATCAATGGAACTTCCACCAGTTCTGTCCAGGGTTTCTACAACAGCAATTTGGGCAACACGACCACGACCTGGGAGCGGGACGTGCTGTCGGATGTGGGCGTGGATTTCAGTGTTTCGCATTTTGACGTGACCGTGGACTGGTTTAAGAAGGCCATCAGCGGCTTGCTTTACCAGGCGGCTTTGCCAAATACGGCAGGTGGTGCTGCCGCTCCTTATGTGAACTTCGGGGATATCCAGAACGTCGGGTTTGACGGGTCTATCACCTATCATGGAACGGTGAACCGCGATTTCAAATTCGATATCACGACTACCTTCACCCACTACAAGAACACGGTCAAGAGTCTGCCTCCCGGTCTGCAATATTATAGCCAGGTATCTACGCTTTCCGGCGCCGGTTCCACCCGTCTGCCGAATTTCTCGCAGTTCCAGCCTGGTCAGCCCGTGGGTGAATTCTATGGCTACAAGGTCATCGGCTACTTTAAGGATTCCAACGATATCGAAAAGTCCCCGACCCAGGCCAATGCTTCTCCCGGCTTCTTTAAGTATGCCGACATCAATCATGACGGCCAGATCACGGACAGTGACCGTGCCTATATCGGCAATCCGAACCCGAAGTTCACCTATGGGTTGAACATCACGGCGAGCTATAAGGGTTTTGACCTGAGCATGTTCTTCTACGGCGTTTATGGGAACGATGTCTTCAACTATGTTAAGTACTGGACCGACTTCCCGCAGGTGTTCGTAGGGAATGTGAGCAAGGACATCATCGCGAATTCCTGGTCGACTACCAATCTGAACCCCAAATATCCCCGGTTGTCGCAGACTTCAGGTTTCAGTAACACCAACGTCATCAACAGCTGGTATATCGAGAAAGGGTCTTACCTGCGGATGAAGAACCTGACCATAGGTTATACGCTGCCTAAGAACGTTCTCAAGGCGGTGGGTATCGACAACCTGCGGTTCTATATCCAGGCGGCGAATCTCTTTACGGCCACAAAATACACGGGTCTGGATCCGGAATTGTCGGGTTCCAATATCGGCGGCGATCAGACCAATTTCGGCATCGACTTCGGGAACTATCCTGCTAACCAGAAAACCTATGCATTGGGCATCAACCTCAATTTCTAAACAGGATCTAGTCAACCTACGAATAAAAAATACGCTGTATGAACAAGCTAAAAAATAACTTTAAATTATTGATCCCGGCTTCGCTGGCACTTGTCGGGCTCTTATATGCGTGCGGAACAAAATTTCTTGACAAACCGCCTATCGGTACGTTGGATCCCAGCATCGTTGCCAATGCTGCGGGTATCCAGGCTATCCTGATCGGGGCTTATGCCGGTCTGGACGGACAGGGTCTGAATGGTTCGGGCTGGGGCTCGGCTGCGGATAACTGGCCGTATGCCGAGGTGGCGGCCGACAACTCCTATAAGGGGTCTACGCCTTCCGACCAGGGGGATATCGTGGGTCTTTTCCAGTGGGACTGTATCCCGACGAATAGCTATCCGGCCATGAAATGGTCGGTCGAATACGATGCCATTCAACGTTCCAATGACGTGATCCGCACATTCCGGATCGCCACCGGCGTCGGAGCGGATACAACCGAATGGAAGGCTGAAGCGCTGTTCCTGCGTGCCTTCTATCATTTCGAGCTGGAGAAGGTCTTTCAATATCCACCCTATGTGGATGAAACCATTACTTATAACAATGGCAACCTGAACGTCCCGAATGTGACCGCACCGAACGACTATATCAGTATCTGGCCGCGTATCGAAGCTGACTTTGAATATGCAATGGCCAACCTGCCTGCTACTCAGCCGAACAAGGGGCAAGCCAACAAGTATGCTGCCGAGGCCTTTTTGGCCAAGGCTTATATGTACCAGGCTAAATATGATTCGGCCAAGCCGCTGTTGTTGGATCTGATCAACAATGGTGAGACTGCCGCGGGTACGAGATATGGGCTGGATGCCAACTACTCCACGCTGTTTGACCCTGATCCATCCGCCAAGAATGGTTCCGAGAGTGTGTTTGCCGCGCAGATGTCGGTGAATGACGGATCGGCCAGTGGCGGTGGCAGCGGCAAGGCTTACGGGGATGCGCTGAACTTCCCTTATGGAGCTGGTCCTGGCGCCTGCTGCGGGTTCGATAATCCTTCCCAGGATCTGGCCAATGCTTATAAAACGGATGCCAATGGTCTTCCGCTGATAGGATGGGCCAGCACCAATCTGCAGAATTTTCAGACCGGTTTGAGTGTGAGTGATCCCGCGGGTGCCTGGACGGGCAATGTCGATCCCCGGATCGATATCGTGATCGGCCGTAAGGGTATTCCCTATCTAGACTGGGGTCCTATGCCTGGTGATTCCTGGATTCGCAGCCCGGCAGATGACGGTCACTTTGTTCCTAAGAAGAATGTGTATGCCAAGTCGCAGCAAGGTTCACTTTCGGATAATGAAAGCTTCTGGGCGAACGTCGAACTGGATGCCAACAACATTAACCTGATCCGTTTCGCCGATGTACTGTTATGGTATGCGGAATGCGATGTGCTGGGCTCCAGCCAGAATCTGGGCGAGGCTGAGACCTATGTCAATATGATCCGTACCAGGGCTGGTAACACCGCCTGGTGGGTGTATAGCGATGGTACCTTCGACGGACCAACCTGGACGTATAAAGGTGGTACCACGCCCGCCGACAGCTATAAGGTGTCTCCTTATCCCGCGGGATATTTTACCACAGCTGAGATTGCTATGGAAGCCATTATCATGGAGCGGAGGATCGAACTGGCAGAAGAAGGACATCGTTGGTTCGACCTGGCGCGATTTGATGCCACTGTCGCTGCTGCCGGCGTGCCGACGAATGGTGGAAGCTACATGAGCCTGATCCTAAACAATTATCAAAAAATTCAGGCGCCGATACATCCGACGCAATATTCGGGTGTCAGCTTTGGAGTCCACCGGCAATATTTCCCGATCCCGCAGACGCAGATCGATGCGGAAAATTCATCCGGGAAGGTCAACTTGCAACAGATCCCGGGTTATTAACAAAAGACTGTCTAGCTTTATTGACTATAACAAACAGGCGGGGCTCGTGCCCTGCCTGTTTATTTTTGACCTATATTCGTTCCATGATTGCATGTGCAAAAGCGCAGACGAGGGGATGGGTCCTTTTGTTGTGCATAGCCTTCGCCTCCTGCGGCAAAAAGACCCTCTTCCAATTTATAGGTTCGGATCATTCGGGTGTACATTTTAACAACAGCATTGTCGAGAATGACAGCATCAATCCCATGGACCTGGTGAATGTCTACAATGGCGGCGGGGTGGGGATTGGAGACTTTAACGGCGACGGGCTGCAGGATATTTATCTGACGGGCAATACGGTGTCCAATAAGCTCTATCTGAATAAGGGGGATTTCAAGTTCCAGGACATTACCGATGTGGCGGGGGTGGGTGGTCAGGGTGAATGGTGCCGCGGGGTATCGGTGATCGATATCAACAATGACGGCCGGCCTGATATCTATATCTGTACCAATATTCTTACGGATCCGCGGCATCGGACCAATCTGCTCTATATCAATCAAGGCAATGACAAGGATGGGATACCTCATTTCAAGGAGATGGCGGCCGAATATGGGCTGGCTGACACTTTGTATTCGACGATGGCGGAATTCTTTGATTATGATAACGATGGGCGACTGGATATGTACCTCACGGTGAATGAGGTACCAAAGGGGTATAATACCAGTTATTTCAAGCCCATCGTGACGGACGGGTCTTTTTTCAGCACGGGGCATTTATACAGGAATATATGGAGCGACAGTTTGAAGCATCCGGTCTTTGTGGATGTCAGCAAGCAGGCCGGGATCACGATCGAGGGTTTTGGGCATGCCGCGACCATTGCAGATATCAACCACGACGGCTGGAAGGACATCTATGTGACGAATGACTTTATCGGGAGCAATATCCTGTACATCAATAATCACGATGGGACCTTTACCGATAAGAGCAGAACTTATTTCAAGCATACATCGGCGACGAGCATGGGGCAGGACATCGAAGACATCAATAACGATGGGTTGGCCGACATCGTAGAGCTGGATATGAACCCGCCGGACAATTACCGGAAGAAGATGTTCCTAAGCACGAATAACTACCTTATTTATCAGAACTCTGATAATTTCGGCTATCAGTATCAGTACGTGAGGAACTGTCTGCAGCTCAACCTGGGGCCGCGGGTGAATGGCGCCGATTCCATCGGTGATCCGGCCTTTAGCGATATCAGTTGGTTGAGTGGTGTGGCAGAAACCGACTGGAGCTGGACGCCGATGGTTGCGGATTTTAACAATGACGGATACCGGGACATGATCGTCACGGGGGGGTATCCCAAGGACGTCACGGATCATGATTTCAAGATGTTCATGCGGGAGGCCAATAACATTGTGTCCAAGCAGGACATTCTCAAACAGATACCGCAGGTCAAAATACACAACTTTGCCTTCTGCAATAATGGTGATCTTACGTTTAAGGATGTCTCTGCCGACTGGGGTTTGCTGACGCCCGGCTTCTCGAATGGCGCTGCGTATGCGGATCTCGATAATGATGGCGATCTCGACCTGGTGATCAACAATATCAATGATGAGGCACAAATTTACCGCAATATGAGCCGGGAGCGGGATGCGGAACACCACCATTTCCTGCAGGTAAGCTTTAGCGGTGACAGCCTGAACAAGGGCGGCCTCGGTGCCTGGGTTGAGCTGCACTATGACCATGGGAAGCAGCAGGTCTATGAGAACAGCCCCTATCGGGGATATCTGAGCACGATACAGAATGTGGCGCATTTTGGACTTGGCGAGACGAAACTTGTCGATACGGTACTGATCAAATGGCCGAACGGAAAGATGCAGGTGATGAAAGATGTTGCCTGTGACCAGGTGGTCAGGGCGGACTGGCGGGATGCGCGTATTCCTTATTCGTTTGGCCGGGCGGTTATTGATTCGGCAGCGTTGTTCCGCGATGTCACCGATTCGCTGGGTGTGCATTTCCGGCAGCAGGAAAGGGATTATATCGACTTTAATATTCAGAAGCTTTTGCCGCATAAGTTCTCGCAATATGGACCGGGGATGGCGGTGGGGGATGTCGACGGCAACGGGATGGATGACCTGGTGATCGGCGGATCGGCTTATCATCCTGCGGTCGTCGTTTTGCAGCAGCCGGATGGAAGGTTTGTTTTTTCCCCCTTGCAGGCGGACTCGGTGGCCGCAAAAAAAGAGAGTGACGATCTGGGGATACTGCTTTTTGATGCGGATGGTGATGGGGACCTGGATCTGTATATCGCGAGCGGCGGCTATGAGAACAAGGAGAACAGCAACGCTTACCAGGACAGGCTTTTTATCAATGATGGAAAAGGCCATTTTACGCTGGCCAAGGGCGCATTGCCGGTGAATCTGACGAGCAAGTTCTGTGTGCGGGCGGCAGACTATAACCACGATGGGAAGCCTGATCTGTTTATTAGCGGAAGGGTGGATCCGGAACATTATCCGAGACCGGTGTCCAGTTTTATCTACCGGAATGATTCGAAAGACGGGAAGATACTTTTCACGGATGTAACGGCCAGCGTGGCGCCGGATCTGCAAAAGATCGGTATGGTTTGCGATGGAGTATGGACGGATGTGGATAATGACGGGTGGCCGGACCTGGTGCTTGCCGGGGAATGGATGCCTTTTACTGTTTTCCACAATGATAAGGGCGTGCTAAAAAATGTAACGGGCACGACGGGAGTAGCCGGGCAGAAGGGTTGGTGGAACAGTATTGTGGCGGGCGATTTTGACAATGACGGGGATATCGACTATATCGTTGGGAACCTGGGGTTGAATTCGTTCTACCGGGCGAGTGATGCGTATCCTGTACGGGTATATGGCAAGGACTTCGATAACAATGGGATCTATGATATGCTGACCTCTGTTTATTTACCTGATAAGAATGGTAAAATGGCAGAGTTTCCGACCAACTCCAGGGACGACCTGCTCCGGCAAATGAATTCCATGAGAAAAAAGTTCCCTACCTATAAATCCTATGCCGTTGCTACTATGGATCAGGTTTTGACGCCGGAGCAGCGGCAGGGGGCGACCATTTTGGAAGCCAATCAATTCCGGAGTTGTCTGTTTCGCAATGATGGCGGCGGGAAGTTTACTATGATACCGTTGCCGATGGCCGCACAATTTTCGATGCTCAATGGTATGGTGGCGGAAGATTTTGACGGGGATGGGAATCTGGACCTGGTCATCAACGGGAATGACTATGGCTCCGAAGTTTCTACGGGCCGTTATGATGCATTGAACGGGCTTTTTTTGAAGGGAGACGGGAAAGGCGGATTTGTACCGAAGACGATCCTTGAGAGCGGGATATATATTCCGGGTGATGGTAAGTCGCTGGTGGCGCTGCGGGGCGCGGGCGGCCACTATCTGCTGGCGGCGGGGCAGAATAGGGGAGACCTGAAGATATTCGAGACGAGGGCGCCGTCGCGGCAGATACCATTGCTGCCTACGGACCAGGCTGCCCTGGTAACGCTGAAGGATGGGCGGGTGCGCCGGGAGGAGTTTCATTTCGGGGAATCCTTTCTATCGCAGTCGGGCCGATCCTTTTTATGGAATCCTTCGATCCTTTCTGTTGCCATCATCGGCGAGGACGGGAAAAAGCGCATGATTGCGCGCTAGGTCACGTCCTTCGGCTGAGGAAAAGGCGAAGATTTTGGTGATTTTAACTGAAAATAGCGGGATAATAGGGTGTGAACGGGATTATCTTATTATTTTTAATTATAGAATCCTGATTATACATGTTGTCGATCAGCAGGCCGAACCTGCTCCTGTTTAATGCTAAACCAATGTTGAAAAGCCGTGCCTTTTGAAGCGATATATAATGAGCGAGAGCTGCTGCGGCAGATATCCGATGGAGATAGGGCCATCTTTAAGACCCTGTATACGACGTATTACGGGGATGTTCAACGTTATATCTCTCTTTTTGAGCCGACGGGCAATAGCCTGGATGAGCTGACCCAGGACGTCTTTGTCCGTATTTGGGAGAAGCGGAGTTACCTGGAAAGTGTTGATTCTTTCAAGGGCTATCTGTTCATGGTCACCCGGAATGTGGTGTTCAACTATCTTCGCGGGTTGAAGGTCCAGCAGAAGGTGAAGGAGTTGAGTGAAGTGGAGGGATCTGGCCGGAATGAACTTGAGGAGCAGCTTTTGTTCAAGCAATATTACCAGATTGCGCTGGAGGCTATTGAGAAGCTGCCGCCTGGGAGGCGTAAAGTGTTGAAAATGAGCGTAGATGACGGGTTGACTTTGGATGAAATTGCGCTCGAGCTTAATATATCGCGGGCGGGCGTAAAGAAGCAGCTCTATGCGGCCACTGCTTTTGTCAGACAGTATCTGCAGGAGCATGGCGAACTGACTTTGTTGTTGTTTGTGTTCCTCTCTCTTTTTGAGCAATAAGCTGCCCCGGAAAAAATTTCCAACTATTTTTTTGTGTTGAGGTATCCCGGAGCTATTCTCCCGTGTCTTTAGGATAACACCTTGTTTTATGAGTTTACAGGAAGCCAAGCAATTCGTCGCCCAATTCGTCACAGGGGATTACACCCCGGAAGAATATGCGACTTTTCTGCAATGGTTGAGGGTGGCTACTGTAGACGAGATGAATGTGATAGCCGATGAGCATGAAGCCTTGCATGAAAGCTGGTTGTTGGCGCCGGGTGGGCCTACTCCATTGTGGGTGGCTGAACTGGAGCAAAAGTTAGATGCAGCGGTCGAGCGGCGAGAAGAGGCTCCGGTGAGGGCGATGCGTTTTCCGAGGCGGAGGGTTTGGGTTGCAGCGGCGTCTGTGATCGCCATTTTGTCGGCCGGTGGTATTTGGTATACAAGGCAGCAGCATGAAGGTGGTCATGAGAAATCAAATATAGGCAATCAGGGTTCGGGGTTTTCTTCACTGTCTCAAGTTATAGTTAATCCAAGGGGAGGAGGTCAAAAGCAACAAACGCTGGCTGATGGAAGTACCGTTTGGCTGAATGCGGCTTCCACGCTGAAGTATCCGTCGGCCTTTAGTGGTCCCGAGCGGGTGGTTGAATTGTCGGGAGAAGGTTTTTTTGAAGTGGCAAAGAATTCATCCATGCCGTTCCGGGTTCGGATCAAGGATGCGGAAGTTGAAGTGTTAGGAACGCACTTTAATATTATGGCCTATGAGAACGATAAGGTTAGCAAGACTACATTGATCGATGGGTCGGTTAAGTTGATTGATCGATCGGGTGGATCGATTGATGGATCGGTTAGCTCGGACGGCCGGTCGGAGCAGAAGGAGCTGAAGCCGGGGCAGCAGGCGGTGATGACGTATCCGTCGCCGGGAGATCATGAAAAGAATGGGGAGAATATAAATATCGTGACCATAGCGGATGCGAGTTCGGTAATCGCCTGGAAGGATGGTTTACTGCAGTTTAACAGCGCTGACCTGACGACGGCGATGCATACGGTAGAACGGTATTATGACGTTGATGTACAATTTGATCCAAGCATGTCGGGGAAGGTTTTTACGGGAGGTTTTGGTCGTCAGGATAAGTTGGAACGCGTCATGAAGATCTTAGCTGGGTTTTTCAAGTTACAATATAAGATAGATGGAAAAAATGTGACAATCACACATTAGCAACATAATTGTCCATAACCATTGAACCAAGTCCGCAGTTACAGCCGCGGTCATGGGAAAGTAAGAATAAATATTTTAATAAGTATTTATTTTATATTTTTTCATGATTTGTAGGCTGTAACTTTATTTGTTAAACCTAAGGGTCAATGCGGACGCCAAACCTAGCTGTTTTTCTTTTGTGTGTTTGCCTGATAAAATGTCGTATTGTCTTTGCGCAGGGCGGTGTTTTGATCAGTTTGAGCGAAAGGAATGCATCCCTTGAGAAAGTGCTGCAGGATATTCGTGATCAGACGGGGTTTGCTTATTATGGCGAGGGCGGTTGGCCGGAGATTGCGCGTCCGGTGAGTTTCTCGTTCAAGAATGTGACGTTGGAGCAGTTGCTTGATCTTTGTTTTAGGGATCAGCCGCTCGTCTACAAATTAGATATTCCCAATAGGACCATTAATGTTTTTCTTCGTCCGAGGCAGGAGCGGGTCATCAATGGTATTATCCAGGATGAGAACCTGGAGCCGATAGGCGGCGCCAATATCATCGCCCCGGGTGATGCCAGTGCCATCAGCAAGGACGACGGGCAATTTGCTCTCCATACCTATTATTCCGATCCCCGGCTGTTCGTCACGAGCATCGGGTTTGAGTCGCAGGTTGTGGCGATGCCGCCGGATGGGCAGAAATTGGTGCTCACGTTGAAATCGAAAGTGGGTGAGATGAAGGAGGCCGAGGTTGTGCATACGGGTTATCAAACGATGAAGGATAATGCTGCTACCGGGTCTTTTGACTTCGTGGATAATGACCTGTTGAACCGGCGCGTTTCCACGAATATCATGGACCGGATCGACGGTGTGACGAGCAGCGTGCTCTTTAACAAGAATGTCGTGCTGGGCACGAATCAATCGACGATCACGGTTCGCGGCCGGAGTACCATCTATGGGAATCCGAACCCGCTTGTAGTGGTGGATAATTTTCCTTATCCGGGCGACCTCAACAATATCAATCCTGCCGATGTGGAGAGTATCACGATATTAAAGGATGCGGCGGCGGCGGCGATCTGGGGGGCTTTTTCGGGAAATGGGGTGATCGTGATCACGACCAGGAAGGGCAGGCTTAACCAGGCGCCGAAGATCAGCTTTAATAGTAGTGTGACGACGGGTTGGAAGCCTAACCTGTATTATCAGCCGATCCTTTCGTCGAGTGATTATATTGATATCGAGGAATATTTGTTCCAGCAAGGGTATTATAGCCCATCGCTGCCTGTTCCTAATGGTCCGGCGCTGACGCCGGTGGTCGAGCTGCTGGGGCAGGTGGCGAATGGGACCCTCGATTCGGCCGATGGCTATGCGCAGATCAATGCGCTGCGGAAAGTGGATACGCGCAAGGATTTGGACCGGTATTTTTATCAGCATAGTCTGAACAGCCAATATGCGTTGAATGTGAGCGGTGGCGGTACCCAGGATCAATATTATCTCTCGGCGGGCTACGATCAGAACCAGGCCAACCTGGTAAGAAATGAATACGACCGGGTTACGCTCACCGGCAAGAACAGCTACCAGGTAATTCCTTCGAAACTAGAGCTGACCACGGGGTTTGCGTTTACGGCCAGCAGCACCTATCTTAACAATCCGGCCGGAAGCGACGTGATTTATCCCTATGCGCAATTGGCCGATGCGCAGGGTAATGCGTTGCCGGTGGCCTATCAGCTGCGGCTACCCTATGTAGATACGGTGGGCGGAGGTCAGTTGCTGGACTGGCATTACCGGCCGTTGCAGGAGCTGCGGAATGCGGACAATAAGTTAACCCTAACCGACTACCGGATCGATATCGGACTGAGGTATGCTATCGTGAAAGGCCTGGATGCCCGGATCTATTACCAGTTCGGACGCGGCGATAGCGATTTGGTCTATTACTATAGTCCGCAGACCTGGTTTGCGCGGAACCTGATCAATGAGTATACGCAAAACAATGGTGGAGTATTTTCGTTTCCGGTACCCCGGGGTGGTATCCTGGATGAGACGATGAACACGTATACTGCGAACAATGTACGGGCGCAATTAAATTACAATGACTCGCTTTTCAAGCATGGACGGCTGAATATGATCGGTGGGGCCGAGGTCCGGGATATCGAAGGCAGTGATCGTACGAATTGGTTGTATGGGTATAATCCCGGGATGGGCAGCAGTGTGCCGGTAGACTATGTGGACCTCTTTCAGCAGTATACGAGCGGCGCGTATCAGCAGATCCCTTATGGGGATGCCAAAATTGGCACTTCGGAGCGCTATCTTTCCTATTACACCAATGCCGAGTACACTTATTTTGGGCGCTATATGGTTTCGGGCAGCGTGCGCCGGGACGAGAGTAATCTGCTCGGGGTAAGGGGGAATCAGAAGGGGGTACCGCTTTGGTCGGCGGGGCTGGGCTGGGAACTGTCGCGGGAGAAATTTTATCATTTGGATCAACTGCCGTATCTGAAGCTGCGGGTGACCGATGGGTATAACGGGAATATCGACCGCAGCGTCTCGGCCTATACGACGGCATCGATCAATACTGCCCCCAATAGATATAATGCGGTGTTCTCTAATATTGTGAATCCGCCCAACCCGGACCTGCGCTGGGAAAGGGTGCATATTGTTAATGCCGGGTTGGATTTTGCCACGGCGGGAAACCGGCTGGGCGGCAGCCTGGAATATTATATCAAGTCAGGGATCGACCTGATCGGGCTGAGCCCGGTGGATCCCACGACGGGCGTCAGCGTGTTCCAGGGGAATACGGCCAATATGCAGGATCATGGGGTGGACCTGACGTTGCATACCGACAATGATCTGGGAAAGGTGCATTGGAATAGTGTCGTTCTTTTTAGCTATGTGCTGGACCGGGTGACCAAGTACAATGAGAAACTGGCGGATGTCGGTTATTATTTGAGCTCTTCGACGATCAATCCACTGGCGGGTAAGCCGCTTTATTCCGTTTATGCCTTGCGTTGGGAGGGGCTTGACCCGGATAGCGGCAATCCGCAAGGATTGCTGAATGGGAAGATCAGCCGGGACTATGGCAGTATTTTGGGCTCGGATAATTTCCATGACCTGGTGTACAAGGGTCCGGTGAATCCGCCGGTCTTTGGCAGCTGGCGCAACAGCTTTTACTGGAAGCAGTGGGGGCTTTCGGCCAATATCCTGTATAAGTTCGGCTATGTATTCCGCCGGAACTCGATCTTTTATTATCTGGTGTATACGGGCGCTTCGCAGGGGTCGCCGGATTATGAAAAGCGTTGGCAGCATCCGGGGGATGAGCAACATACCAATGTACCCTCCATGACTTACCCAGGCGTTGCCAATCGGGACGAATTCTATCAGAATTCGACGGTGCTGATCGAAAAAGGAGATAATATCCGGTTGCAGGATGTGCAACTGAGCTATGACTGGACAAAAAAGGCGCATGCGAGACTGCCGGTGCAGTTGATCCATTTATACGTGTATGGGAATAACCTGGGAATCCTCTGGAAGGCCAACCATGCGGGGATCGACCCGGATTATGTAACCGGGATGCCCTTGCCGCGTACGCTGGCGGTTGGGGTGCGGGTGGACTATTAAAAAAATGATCATGGATCTTGATAGACAACATACGGTCAAACAATTGCTGCTCCTGGTCATTTTGGTAGGAGTGCTGCAGGCCTGTCACAAAGGCTTTCTAGATGCGAAACCCAGCACCAACCTGGAAGTTCCGACCACGCTGAACGATTTTCAGGCCATACTTGATAATACGACCGTGTTTGGGTTGGTGCCGACGCTTGGCGAAGCATCGGCGGACAATTATTTTTTTACCTATCCCTATTGGCTGACGCTCGACACGCGCGAGAAAAATGCCTATGTCTGGGCGGTAGATATCTTCCAGGGACAGGGCGGGCAGCAGGACTGGAATACCCCGTATCAACAGGTATTTTATGCCAATGTAGTGCTCGATGGATTGGGTAGCAAGCCTGGCCCGGATAGTGTGGCGCAGTGGAATGCGCTGGAAGGCGCGGCGCTTTTCCTGCGGGCCTTTGCGTTCTACAATATTGCGCAGGTTTTTGCACCCGCCTATGATACCTCGCTGCTCAATGTGCCGCTCGGGATACCGTTGCGGCTGCATGCCGATATCAATCCGCCCTCGAGCCGTTCAACCATCGGGCAGACCTATCAACAGATCATCCAGGACCTGGACTCGGCGGAGTTCTTTTTACCGTCGGGCGAACCCAATGCCTATCGCAACCGGCCTGTCCGGATAGCCGCACAGGCAATGTTAGCGCGGGTCTATCTGAGCATGCGCAGCTATTCCCAGGCCCGGGCCTATGCGGACAGCGCGTTGCTTGCCTATTCCGCATTAATCGATTACAACACCTTGGACACGACAATGGGGGAGCCTATCAGTCTGCTGAATGCTGAGACGCTTTACCAGGCCAGTTTCCTGAGTGGAGCCGTCGGTTCGACTCCTTATCTACTTGCGCTTGCCGGTGGATTCTATCCGAGTACCCGAATCGATACGGGGCTGATGCAATCCTATGATCCGAATGACCTGCGGCGGGTGATCTACTACAATTATAAGCCTCCGGACTTGTCCGACCTGAAGGGCAGCTATGCGAACAGCTTTGTTCCATTTGGCGGGCTGGCCACGGACGAACTCTACCTAATCCGGGCGGAGGGTGCGGCCCGGGCAAAGGATGCGATTTCGGCCATGGCAGATATCGATACGCTGCTGAGTAAGCGCTGGCGGACGGGTACTTTTCCCGGTTATATCGTCGGCTCGTGGCAGGAGGCGCTCGATACGGTGTTGCTGGAAAGGCGGAAGGAACTGGCCTTCCGGGGCCTGCGCTGGACCGATCTGCGGCGCCTGAATGCGGAAGGCGCCAATGACACGCTGATCCGTAATCTGAACGGGACATTGTATACATTGGCGCCTAACAGTGATCTGTATGTCTTGCCAATCCCACCCGATGTGATCAGCCTGAGCACTATTGCCCAGAATGTTCGGGACTAGGGACTGGCTTTTTGGGTTTGACCGGTTTGAGGTTTCCCCTGGTCAGGCAATTTTGCGTGCAATAGACCCCGGATTCACAACTATAGTAGTGGATCTTGTCGGTTGTATAGTAGGTACAGGTGCCGCTCCCCGAATCGCAGACATAATTGGTGCCTATGATGCCGGCTTCACTATATCCGCCCCCGGCATAATAGTATTGCGTGTCGCCTGTACAACTCTGGTTGTGCACACGGTTGGCAAAGGCGCCGCCAACGCTGATAATAACTGCAAGGGACATCAGGGTCCATTTTACTTTCTTCATACTAGGCTGTTTTTGTTTTTGGTGATGATTATTGAATTGAAGTACTTCCTACGTTGAATGATCACACCACTGAGCGATAGCGCCACGAAGAACAGATTCATTGCGAGATGCTGTGGCCAGGTCAGCTTCTTGATGATCCCGCCGCATGAGCAGGGGACGCGGGGAAAGAAATGCAAGAGGATGAGCATCGCATAGACAGTGAACAAACCCATCAACACCACGGAGCCATAGAGACCTAACAGTCTTGTACGCTCGAAGATCAATGCAATCGAGAGAACGATCTCCGTACAAGGGATGAACCAGACAAGGAACGGGGTCCAGGACTTTGGCAAGGGCTGATTATTCATCTCGCCGATAAATGTCTTAAAGTCCATAAATTTGCTGAGACTAGCGTACAGGAACAACAGTATCAGTAGGGCTGAGACACACTCCAGCATTACCTGTTTTTTGAACATAGTTAAAATGGTTTACACACAGTAAAAAGCGGCTAAGCCAACAGTTGTGATTAATGTAATCAAGAGCGGATAAGAATAGGCGGGCGTGTTTCGGGTCGGGATAGGAATCCCATGAGGGATAAAAGATAGGAATAGGTTGTTCGTTTTTAAAATTCGGGAAAAAAGATTAGAGTACAATGATCGGTGCGAATTTTTTTTATTGTTCTTTAACAAAGAATTTTATCAAGATCGTTTACACATAAAAGAAAAAAAAGCAAACTATGCGAGTTACAACGTTGTTCGTATTCTCTATGATCTTTGCCTTGAAGGGTTATACACAATCCGCGAAGGTTGTCTACAAAGACAGTGGATTTATCTCATCCATTCTGGAAACACACAATAGCTACAGGAGCCCACTGCAGGAGCCTGCGTTGGTGTGGTCAGCGGATCTTGCTAAAGATGCTTTAGCATGGGCGCAGCACCTGGCTTCCATTAATAAAGGTGAACATGACATGTCTATTCGCGGACAGGAGGGAGAAAATCTTTGGTGGGGCACGGCCAGTTCATTTTCCTACACCGATATGGTTGGCATGTGGGGCAATGAGAAGCGTTCGTTTAAATATGACGTGTACCCCAACTGCACGACGAAGCGGTCCGAAGTCGTTGGTCACTATACGCAGATCGTTTGGAAGAATACGCAGTCCGTTGGGTGTGCGCTTGCAAGCAACGGACAGACAGATTATCTAGTTTGTCGTTATTCCCCGCCCGGCAATATCATCGGCGAGAAGCCTTACTAGGTTCGGGGCTCCGCGGGGACGGGGCCGTCTTCGCCGTTGCGGTAGAGGAAGCTCCGTGGATACAGGCGACGCCGGTTCATTGGCGCCGGGCGAGTTCGTCTGTGATGGCGATCACGAGCAGGGCAGCGTTGTGGGCTGCGACGCGATAGAATCGGTGGATATCTTTTTCGGCGTCGGCGTCGGCGGCGTCGCTGAGGCTGCGGATCACGATGAAGGGGATGCCTCTTTGCCAGCAGGTCTGTGCGACGGCGGCGCTTTCCATATCTGTCGCCTCCGCGTCTAGTTGTTGCCAGAGGCGTTGTGTCGCCTTTTGGGAGGAGACGAAGACATCGCCGGTGACGATGATGCCGCTGACGACATGTGGGGCCGGTCTTCCTTCGATGGGCTTCTCCAGCGTTAATCCGCGGCTAACCCTCTCCGCTATTTCCACCAGGGTATCATTTGAGCCGAAGAACAACGGATTGTTCTGACCCGTCACCGGGTTGCGGGTGGGGTCGCGTAAGAGGCTGTCACCGAGTGTGCCATAATCATGATAGGCGATCTTTTTGCCGATGACCAGGTCGCCGGGCGACAGGGCCGGGTCGACGCCGCCCGCGATGCCACTAAACAAGACCTCCGTTGGATGAAAGTGTTCGATCATCAGGGTCGTAGTGATCGCGGCGTTCACTTTTCCGATGCCGGTGAGGGCAACGACCACGTGTCTTCCATCCAGTTCGCCTTCTGTGAAGGGCAGGCCTCCGACGATCGATTGTTTTTTGTTTTCCACTTTTCCAAGCAGGTAGGTGATCTCGTCGCCATAAGCGCCAACGATAGCCGTGACGGGCCGGGACCTGGTTTGGGCTTTCGGATCGCAGGGATGTAAGAGGAGAAGGCCGGCGAGAAGGAGGCGGAGTTGGCACATGGAGAACTATTTTAGGCGATGAATAATGAAAGCAAGGCAAGGGCATCAATGACCAGGAGTGGCAGCGTAAGCTCTTTGTGCCGGCCGCTCCCGATCTTAATGAGCGTCCAGCTTAGAAATCCAAAGATGATGCCCTGGGTGATAGAATACGTAAAAGGTATTAATACGAGGGCGAGGAACGCGGGGATGGCTTCGTCAGGCTGCTGCCATTGGATGCGGCTTACGGGCCGGAGCATGAAAACGCCGACCAGTACGAGTGCGGGTGCGGTGGCGATGGCCGGGATCGTGGCGAGCAAGGGAGAGAGAAAGAGAAAGGGGAGGAAGAGCAGGGCGGCTACGACGGCCGTTAACCCCGTGCGTCCACCGGCTTCGATGCCCACGGCTGATTCGATATAGGCCGTACCCGGGCTTGAGCCCAGCAGACCCGCTATGGTTGTGGCTACCGCGTCCGTGAGCAATGCGCGCTTTACATGGCGGGGCTCACCTTTCTCATCGAGTAGATCGGCCGCTTCGGCCAGTCCCACGAGGGTGGAGAGGCTATCGAAGAGATCGGTGAAGACGAAGGAAAATATGACGGGGATAAAGGCCCAGCGGAGGGAATGGACCAGGTCGAGGCTGAATACGAGGCTGAAATCGGGTGCTGCCCACCACCCGGAGCCCTTTACCAGCGGGATGCTTGCTGCGGCGGACCAGGTGTCGATGCCCCACCAGCGGCCGAGAGGCCAGGCCAGGGCCGTGGTGACAATGATGCCGTAAAGGATGGCGCCTTTTATTTTTCGGGCGATGAGGATGGCGGTGAAGAAGAGGCCGACCAGGAAGGTGAGGGTGGCGGGGCCAAGATGGCCTATACCGACGAGGGTGGCAGGCCGGTGGACGATAAATCCGGCATTGGTGAATCCGATGAGGGTGATAAAGAGGCCGATGCCGCCGGCGATGGCATAGCGCAGGGGGCGGGGGATGGCCCTAAGGATCAGCACCCGGATGTTCAGCAGGGTCAGGAGCAGGAAAAAGATGCCGGACCAGAATACGGCTCCCAGTGCTTCCTGCCAGGGTATCTTGAGGGCTGCCACGGCTGTGAAGGTGAAGAAGGCATTGAGGCCCATGCCTGGGGCCACCAGTATGGGGTTGCGGGCGTATAGGCCCATCATGAGGGTGCTGAAAAACGAGACCAGGACGGTGGCGGTGAGGACCCCGGAAAAAGGCATGCCCGTCTGGCTCAGGATGGCGGGGTTGACGACTATAATATAAGAAGTAGCCAGAAAGGAGGATATCCCGGCGATGATCTCGGTCGAGATAGACGTCCGGTGGCGATCCAATTCGAAAAAACTGTCCATGGCAGTAGTTTGGACCGGGAAGATACGATTTTAGCCGGGCCATGCGCAGCCGGCTTCGGGCGGCGGCAGATTTGGGCTGCGGGCTTATCTAGGCGGCGGCGTCTACGATATCGGCCATGGTGATGCCCATATGGCTTTCGTCATAGATGCACTGGCCGTCGCGGATCAGCAATACCTGCGGGGATTCATGGTCGATGCGGAAGAGGTCGGCCACTTTATTGGACACGGGGCGGTAATTAATGAGGTCCAGGTAGTAGAAGTCGATGGCCTGGGGCTTTTCGCCTCTTTCCAGCCTGCCTTTTACAACTGCGCTTGTTGAGCAGCGGGTACTGTGTTTGAAAATTAGCTGGGGGCGTCCGGCGGATCTTTCCCGGATCTCCTGCAGTTGGGTCTCGCTTTGTAAAGGAATCCAATTCATGATAGTCGTAGGATGTTTTAGTGCTATAACACCAATAAAAGAAAAAGGTTATCGTAAAACGATAACCTGACAAAAAAATTGGGAAAAAGATTAGGGGTAAGCTTGCTGCTCCGGGATTACCGTCCAAGGATCGCGGAGCAAACCGTTTAGCGGTTCGTGCTATGACCATATCCTACGTATCCGGCGCTCATCGCACAGCCGCCTCTCGAAGAAGCGCAGGAAGTAAATGAAGTTGCAACGGCCATGGCGATCACCAGAAAAATAATTGTCTTTCTCATTTTGTGGAGTTTTTAACTTGATGTGGTATTTAGGATTAAAACGATAAATTGCCTGGTTGAAATGCGGATATGAGACCAGGTAATTCATCCGGAGAAAACGTCTTTTCAATGGTCGGATGGAACCTGAGAGGGTTTCAAAGGAGGGGATACGGACAGTGACGCAGTTCGTTCTGGGGTTTCTGCCGGTGGTAATAAGAGATTGGGAGAGGCTTATTTCGAAGGATAGAGCGTACGGATAGTCAGTGAACTGGTACAAAGTAAGATAAAATATTCCAATTGTGCAAGCCTTCGGTCTGCAAACGGAAAGTTTTTGGCTAATAAATTGAGGTTGAATACATTTACGGCGCTATGAACGTACATTTTATCGCCATTGGTGGCAGTGTCATGCATCAGTTGGCCATTGCCCTCAAGCGAAAAGGATATGTGGTAACCGGCAGCGACGATGAGATCTTCGAACCGGCCAGGACAAATCTGCAGCAGGAAGGCCTGTTGCCTGCGGTTATGGGTTGGCAGCCTGCAGGTATTCATGCGAGCCTGGATGCCGTCATCCTGGGCATGCATGCCAAAGGGGACAATCCCGAATTGCAGCGGGCGACCGAGCTTGCCTTACCCATTTATTCTTTTCCGGAGTACATCTACCAGGAAAGCAGGGACAAGAAGAGGGTCGTCGTCGGCGGGAGCCATGGCAAGACCACGACGACGGCTATGATCATGACGGTGTTGCAGCATGCGGGATTCGACTTTGATTATTTGGTCGGGGCCCGGTTGGACGGGTTTGCTCAGTCGGTCAATATTACCCGCGCTCCGCTTATTGTTTGCGAAGGTGACGAATACCCGGCCAGTGTGCTTGAGAAGCGGCCAAAGTTTCATTTTCTTTTTCCGCATATCGCCGTCGTTACCGGTATTGCCTGGGACCATATCAATGTCTTCCCTACTTTTGACAATTACCTGGAACAATTCCGCATCTTTTTGGATAAGATCGAGCCCGGCGGGGTATTGATCTACAACGAGACGGACGCCGTGTTGAAAAAATTGGTCGGCGAGCATCCGACCTCCATAAGGAGGGTAGGATATGGGGTGCCGACGCATCGCATTGAAAACGGCATAACGCTTGTTGAGTTGGGTGGCCAGACGGGGGCATTGAAGGTCTTCGGTGAGCATAACCTGTTGAATGCCCATGCTGCTTTTCTGGTTGCCAGAGAGTTAGGCATGGATGCCGGCAAATTTCTGGAGGGTATGGCCGGTTTTACCGGAGCTTCCAAGCGCCTGGAGTTGATGGCCTCGCACCCCGGGGTCCATGTGTACAGAGACTTTGCGCATGCTCCTTCCAAGGTGAAGGCTACGATGCAGGCGGTTAGAATGCAATTTCCGGACAGGAAGTTGATCGCTGTGCTGGAATTGCATACATACAGTAGTCTGAACGAACAGTTTCTTCATGAGTACAGGGGAGCGCTTGATCTGGCTGACGAAGCAGTGGTCTTTTACTCCCGGCATGCGTTGGAATTGAAGCGGCTTCCGGCATTGCCGGAGGAGAAGGTGGTGAGTGAATTTGGAAAGCCGGGACTGGTGGTGATCCAGGAAAAAGACAAATTAAACAATTGGCTGATGGAACGATCTTACAAAAATGCTAATTTGCTCTTGATGAGTTCGGGTAATTATGATGGACTGGATCTTGTTTCCCTGGTCGATCATATTACAAAGTAGGAGATTTTATAATATCAAATTCATGTTACAATTAACTCGGCCCTTAGCGATCATCGATCTCGAAACGACGGGGATCAACCTGGGCACTGACCGCATCGTTGAAATTGCCATTGTGAAGATCATGCCAGATGGAAAAAAGCTGGTCAAACGGAAGCTAATCAATCCCGAGATGCCGATCTCGCAGGTATCTGCTGATATACACGGTATTACCAATGAAATGGTGAAAGACGCGCCGAATTTCCGGCAAGTCGCCAATGAACTAAAGCAGTTTTTGGATCATTGCGACCTTGCGGGGTATAATTCCAATCGTTTTGACATTCCAATGTTAGTGGAAGAATTTCTGCGTATCGGAATGGAATTTGATGGTAAAGGCCGGAAATTGCTTGATGTTCAAAAGATCTTTCATATGATGGAGCAGCGGACCTTGAGTGCGGCCTATCGGTTCTATTGCAACAAGGAGTTGGAGGGTGCCCATGGGGCCGAGGTGGATGCTTCGGCGACCTGGGAGGTGTTGGTTGCGCAGGTCGTAAAGTATCCCCAGCTGGGAACGAATATTGATACGATCCTCAAGTGCATCGGGGAAGAGCCCGTTGTGGATTTTGCGAGGCGATTCATTATGGAGAATGGCGTAGAAGTATTTAACTTCGGCAAACATAAGGGAAGGTCCGTTGCCGACATACTGAAAGCGGAACCGCAGTATTACGACTGGATGATGAAGGGCGATTTTCCTCTTCACACGAAGCAAAAGCTGACGGAGATTTTTAACAGGACTATGTTAAAAAAAGGGTGACGAAGGGAGGGGCCGGTGAAAAGTCTTATTTTTGTATCTTAACTTATAATCAGGCAGTTGGAAAAGATCGTCATCATACCTACTTACAACGAAAAGGAAAACATCTCCAGTATCCTGGAAGCTATTTTTCAGCTTGGCCAGGGGTATCATGTGCTTGTGATCGACGATAGTTCACCTGATGGAACGGCAACTATCGTCAAGGAGCTCCGGCAGAAATATCCCGGGCAGCTATTTCTGGAAGAACGCCAGGGAAAGCTAGGATTGGGAACGGCGTATATCCATGGATTCAAGTGGGCTGTCCGTAACAATTACGATTTCATTTTTGAAATGGATGCAGATTTCTCCCACAATCCGAAGGATCTCGAGCGCCTGTATGAGGCTTGCAAACGCCAGGGGGGTGATGTGGCCGTTGGGTCGCGGTATGTGCGGGGCGGCGGAAATGTGAACTGGCCGCGTAACCGCATTCTGCTTTCGAAGGGTGGTTCAATTTATACCCGGCTGATCACCTGGATGCCGGTGGCGGATCCTACCGCCGGGTTTGTATGTTATAAAAAAGAAGTGTTGGAGACGATCAACCTCGATCAGATACGATTTGTAGGCTATGCCTTCCAGATCGAGATGAAGTTTGCCTCATGGAAACTGGGTTTTAAGATAAAGGAGGTTCCGATCATTTTCGAGGACAGGAAATTTGGCGTCTCGAAAATGAATAAGGGCATTGTGAAAGAAGGTATCCTGGGGGTTTTGAACCTGCGTTGGCAGGCCTTGTTCAAGAATTATCGCAACCGGGTAAAAAAAGATACGGTAGCTATGCCTTCCTTCTCCGAAGAAGCTATAGGCAAATGAAGAAGGCGTTCATCCAATTACATATTGCTGTCCTGCTCGCCGGGCTTACCGGAGTACTCGGTAAGTTGATCTCCCTCAATGAAGGTTTGCTGGTCTGGTGGCGGCTATTGCTGGCTGTCCCCCTCCTATGGGTGCTGGCATTGATGCGAAAGCAGGCCGTGGGTATCGACCGCCGGGATATCTGGCGGATAATCGGCGTCGGGGGCATTGCGGCACTGCATTGGGTGGCTTTTTATGGCAGCATCAAATATTCGAATGTTTCCGTTGGGCTTTTATGTTTTTCGGCGATCGGGTTCTTTACGGCGCTTATCGAGCCGCTGGTGCTGGGACACCGGATCGATATTGTCGAGTTGATGCTGGGGCTGCTGGTGATCGCCGGTATCTTTTTTATATTTCAGGTGGACCCGCATTTTAAGACGGGGATTGTTATCGGTCTGGTCTCGGCGTTGCTGGGAAGTCTTTTTCCTGTGCTGAACAAGCGCATATTGCAACGTGTATCGGCTGTGAATGTCACTTTGTACGAACTGAGCGGCGGCTTCCTGGTTTTAACAGTTTTGATGCCTTTTTATCTGCATTATTTTCGAGCTTCTTCCCTGATCCCCAGCTTGGTGGATCTGGGTTGGCTGCTGATCCTGAGTTGGCTTTGTACGGTCCTGGCCTTTAACCTTTCCATGAGCGCGCTGCAGCGGATCTCCGCGTTCACGGTGAACCTCAGCTACAATCTTGAACCGGTGTATGGTATCCTGCTGGCCTTTTTACTTTTCAGGGAAGACAAATACCTGAATCCTGGTTTCTATATTGGCTTTTGCCTGATCCTGTTATCGATTATCTTACAAATGCTGCGCCTTAGGCGTAAGCAGCAGCAACCAAAACTGACCTGATGCGTTCCTTTCTTTTAGTGATCCTGGTTTTCGTGATACAAATCGGTTTGCATGCGCAGCGCCGCTATGTTTGTTATTATTCGGCTCAGCCGCCGGTCATCGATGGAAAGGGCGATGACCCTGTCTGGCAGCGTGCGGCCTGGGCGGAGGATTTTGTAGACATCCTGGGCGACAGTTTGCCCAAGCCGGCATTACGGACGCGGATGAAGCTGCTTTGGGATAGTACTATGCTCTATATCTATGCGGAACTGGAGGAACCCAATGTCTGGGGTGAGCTGACGCAGCACGACGCGGTCATCTATCACGACAATGATTTCGAGGCGTTCATTGATCCGGATGGAGATGGGATGAATTATTTTGAACTCGAGATCAATTCCCTGGGGACGGAGATGGATCTTTTTTTGCCGAAGCCCTATCGTCTCGGTGGTAAGCCGCTGCTGAGCTGGGATGCGCAGGGGTTGCGCAGCGCGGTGCATGTTTCGGGTACTATCAATCATCCGGGTGATACCGACAAGAATTGGTCGGTGGAGATGGCGCTTCCGCTCAAGAGTGTGCTTTTTTGGGGTGATAAGCCTGTGAAGAAGGGGGATGTTTGGCGGATCAATTTCTCCCGGGTGGAATGGGACCTGGATGTCCGGGATGGAAAGTATGCGCCGCAGGTGGATGCTGCCGGAAAACGTAAGCCGGAACACAACTGGGTGTGGTCGCCGCAGGGGGCGATCAATATGCATATCCCGGAGAAATGGGGATACCTGGAGTTTGCGGCCATGAACTAAGCGGCTTTGCTACTGATGTACCGGACAAGGCTTCTTTTAGCCACGGGCAAGAGGGTCTCGTCCACGGGAAATTTTAGTTCGGTCTCTATAGAGTAGACGGCCGGATTCGGGAGACCGGTCTTTAGGCGGATGAGTTCGGCCTTGATATTCTCGTAGGTGTTGACGATGTTGCGGGCCCAGCTGTCGATGTATTCCGTCCGGATGCTGCGGTATTTCTCATCGTGTTTTTCGAAGAAACTAAGGCGGTATTGGTATACGCGGGTATCTGAGTTGGTCCCGGTGCTCAGGAAGAAATATCCCTCACAGTTATCGAGGGGGATCAGCCCGACCGGGAAGATGATCAGTTTTTCCTCCACGAACTCGTATATCTCGGTGCCGTTGCTGATCGTTTGGCGGATCTCCTGGGCGGCATAGTTGATGATGTCTTCGAGTTCCTTCATGAGTTCATCGTCCTCTATCATTTGTTCGTAAAGGATCTGGAGTTTTTCGATCTGAAGGCCGGTCAATTTCTTTGGGAATTGTTCCTGGAGATATTTTTTATTCTCCCGGAAGGCCGCGAGGTTATTATAGTGGAAGATGATGTCAGCCAGCTGCGGGTAGAGCTTGTTCTGCACGAAATGCTGGTGTATCTCCTGCAGGTAGGCGAGGAGGGTGTACTTTTTTAGTTCGAAATCGATGTAGCCGTCTGCGAACCAGGTCTCGGATAGCGTCTTCATTTGGATCTTCTTTTAATGGGGTAATAAATTGAATTTACGAAGATCCGATGAAAAATGCAAGCGGCAGCCGGACAAGCGCGGCAGCCGGACAAGCGCCCAAGGCAGAGGGGCGCTGGCGGTCCGGCGGGAAAAAGGGCGCGCTTACGGTCCGGCGGATGGCTCTGCTACGGCGGCCGGCCGGATGTGGAGGAACAGATGTTCCTGGCGCGGGGTCCTGGTATTGGGCCTAGAATTGACGGTCGAGGGGGAAGTTCTCGAGTTCGCGGGCCACGGCAGAACAGAAGGTCGCTCCCAGGCTGCCGTCGATGATCCGGTGGTCATAGGAGAGTGAGATATACATCATATGCCGGATAACGATCGCATCGCCTTCGGGTGTTTCCAGGACGACGGGACGTTTTTTTATGGCTCCGACGGCTAAGATGGCTACTTGTGGCTGGTTGATGATCGGCGTGCCCATGAGGCTGCCGAATGTTCCGACGTTGGTTAGGGTAAAAGTCCCCCCCTGGGTGTCTTCCGGTTTCAGCTTGCTTTGCCGGGCGTTATCGGCCAGCGTATTTACCTGGCGGGCGAGGCCGGTAAGGTTCAGTTGATCGGCATTGCGGATGACGGGC
>Ga0302326_10005349_pt1 | contig 29302 bp, 21 predicted proteins | sample Palsa_T0_3_FD_202264 | JGI IMG/M metagenome (GOLD analysis project Ga0302326, IMG submission 202264) | Peat permafrost microbial communities from Stordalen Mire near Abisko, Sweden - Palsa_T0_3 | ecosystem: Environmental > Terrestrial > Soil > Palsa > Peat permafrost | place: Sweden: Abisko... | reverse complement strand
TCCGTTTCCAGGATATTTTGCGCGACCGCGTTGAGGCGATCAATCAGGCTTTCGCGGCGTCCATCGCCGAATTTAATTATCAAAATACCTATCGCGGGGTCTTCCCCATCAAGGTCAACCAATTGCGCGAAGTGGTGGAGGAAATTCTCGACGCGGGCAAGCCGCATCAGTTCGGCCTGGAGGTCGGCAGCAAGCCGGAGCTGTTCGCGGGTCTGGCGCTGCAAAGCCAGCCTGGCTGCCTGATTATTTGCAACGGTTACAAAGACGCCCTCTACATCCGCATGGCCCTGATGGGCATCAAGTTGGGCAAGAAAGTCATCATGGTGGTCGAAAAGTTGGAGGAGTTGCGGCACATCATCACGATCTCGCGGCAGATGGGCGTGGAACCTCTTGTTGGCATTCGTGTGCGGTTGATGAGCAAAGGATCGGGCAAATGGGCCGACAGTGGCGGGGAAAATGCCAAATTCGGCCTGAACACCGCCGAGTTGGTCGCGGCCTGCGAGATTTTGCGCGCGGAGAAAATGGAGCGTTGCTTCAAATTGCTTCATTTCCACATCGGCTCGCAGGTGCCGGATATCGTCACGATCAAGAAGGCGGTGCAGGAGGCGGCCCGCTTTTACGCCAAGCTTTCCAAAATGGGATTCGCCATCGAGTCCCTCGATGTCGGCGGCGGTTTGGGTGTGGATTACGACGGCAGCCGCTCGGCCTTTGACAGTTCGACCAATTACACCTTGCAGGAATATACCAACGACATTGTCTTTTACATCGGCGAAGTTTGCACGCAGGAGCAGGTGCCGCATCCGCAAATTGTCAGCGAAAGCGGACGGGCCATTGTGGCGCATCACAGCGTCCTGCTGGTGGAGACGCTGGGCACTATCGGCAAAATCCGGCCGGGCGAGGCCATTCAGTATGGCGAAAACGAACACGCGCTGGTGCGCGATCTTCTGGACATCCGCAAAAATCTGCCGCGCCTCAGCAAATTGGAAGCCCTGCACGACGCGACCGACCGCCGGGAAGAGTCGCAGCACATGTTCGCGCTGGGCCTGCTGGAATTGCGCGACAAGGCCAAAATCGAAACGCTCTACTGGGAAATCGGACGCGAGGTCGTGCTAAGTTTTCGCGGGCAATCCTATGTGCCGGAGGAAATCCGCAAACTGGAAGACAGCCTGGGCGACCAGGTCCTGTGCAATTTTTCGGTCTTTCAGTCTTTGCTGGACCATTGGGCCTTGGGCCAGCTTTTCCCGATCATGCCCGTGAGCCGCCTGAATGAAAAGCCCACCCGCGAAGGCACGCTGGTCGATATCACGTGCGATTCCGACGGCGAGGTCAAAAAATTTATTGACTTGACCGACGTGCGCGACACCCTCCCCATGCACGCGCCCCGCCCCAACGGCAGCGGGCTGGAGCCTTATTATCTTGGGTTCTTTCTCATGGGCGCCTACCAGGACATCATGGGTGATTTGCACAATCTCTTTGGGCGTGTCAACGAATTGCATGTTTTCCTCGATCCCGACGAAGCGGCCGGCTACTACGTGGAGGAAATCATCGAAGGCTCGACCATTGTGCAGACGCTGACCTCGGTGCAGTATGACGAGCACGAATTGAAGCGGCAGATGAAAATGCAAATCGACGAGGCGATCAAATCCGACCGCCTCAAACCGTCGGAAGGCATGAGGTTGCTGGACGACTACGAACGCGGCTTGAAGGATTACACCTATCTGGCCATGTAAATTGGGATGGACGCCGCGAAAGCCGATCTGATGCGCGCGCTGGGGCGGCTGGCGCGGGGCTTGTCCACGCTTTTTTGGGGCATTCCTCTGGCTTTGGCGGCGGACGGGGAAACGGCGCGAACCAATTGGCTTGGACCTTTGGGCGCGCTGACATTCGCTCCCGCCTTGGTTCTAAGCGCCTTGCTTTGGCACGGGCTGCGCCAGTTGCGGGGTTTCCAGCGTCAGGAACGCGTCTGGCAGCAGGCCTTGGATCGCGCCGAAATATTCGCCATCCTCAACACCGGCCTGGCGCCGTTCCTGTTTTGGTGGCACCGTTTTCCTGCCGTGCTCTTTTATTGTGTGTGCGTCCATTTCCTGGCGGCGTCCGGCTATTTTTTCCTGATGCAACTCAACCAGGTGCTGCGCCGTCTGGCCGCCATGCTGCCCGATGAGACGTTGCGGACGGAAACGCGCACCTTTGTTTCGATGAATACCTGGTTGTTCGCCGCTGCGCTCGGAGTTCTGGCCCTTTACCTCGTGTTGACGGATTTTCACGGCGCGCCCCGATCCATTGGACGGCGTTTCGTGGACCTGCAAACCATCGGTGAATGGCTCGTATTATTCTTGACGCTGATGCCAACCGCCGTGACGCTCGCGCTGCTGTGGAAAATCAAGGAGGCCATTTTCACCAGCTTCTTCGAGATCGAACGTTGATGCCATGACGGATGAATTTTGTGAACGGTTGCAATCCTGGCTGGCTGTTGCATAGTGAAGGCCGATTGCGGCGCAAGCACGCCGATCCAATGAAAAAAGCATCAATTTCAATTATATTTCTGACGGTCTTGATCGACCTGGTGGGGTTCGGACTGATCCTGCCCCTCATCCCCATTTACAGCGAAAATTTTCACGCCAGCGGTTTCATGATCGGGGCCATCATAGGTTCCTATTCGCTGATGCAATTCGTTTTCGCCCCGATATGGGGGCGTCTCTCGGATCGGGTGGGGCGCCGTCCCGTTTTGCTGGGCAGCACGGCGTGCGCCTGTTTGTCTTATGTGATTTTCGCCATCGGTTCGGGGTTGGAGGGCAATACGGCGCTGCTGGTGATGCTGATTTCCCGGCTTTTTGCCGGAATATGCGGGGCCAACATCACCGTCGCCCAAGCCTACATCGCCGACATCACCTCGCCGGAAAAACGCTCCGCCAAAATGGGCCTGATTGGGATGGCCTTTGGACTGGGTTTCATTTTGGGTCCGGTTCTGGGCGCGCTCAGTTCCAAATATTTTGGACTGACGGCTCCGGGTTGGACGGCTGCGTCGCTGTGCGCGTTGAATTTCATTTGGGCCTTCATGCGCCTGGCGGAAAGCTGGCGGCCGGCGGAGCACTCCGTGACGCAGAGGCCGCACCTCCAGCAATGGCTGCACATCATGCGCATGCCGCGGCTCAATTTGCTCATCGCCATTTTTTTCCTGGCCACCTTCTGCTTCACCTGTTTTGAATCGACCATCGGACTGCTGGTGATGAAGAATTTCGGAATCGACACCAAGAAAGGTCTGGGAACGGTTTCCTTGCTCATTGCTTATTGCGGGGTAATCGGCGCGGGAGTGCAGGGTGGCGCGGCGGGCCGTATGGTTAAGAGAATGGGCGAGCCAAAACTTATCGCGATGAGCTTGTTTATGGCAGCTATCGGCATTGGCCTTCTTCCCTACTTGACCAGATGGGGAACTTTGCTGGTCGGTTTGGGGATTTTTTCCATCGGCTCCAGCCTCACTCGGCCGCCGGTTTTCGGAATGATTTCCATGCTGACACCGGCGCACGAACAAGGGGCGACGCTGGGCGTGGCGCAAGGCGTGGGGAGCCTGGCGCGAATCGTCGGGCCGGTGTTCGCAGCCAGCCTTTTTGTGCTCAACGCGCCGCTGCCATACCTGATCTGCGGGGCGCTCTGCCTGCTAACGTCCCTGGTGGCGATGCAGTATTTGACACACATTGAACCGGCGCCCGCCCCCACGGCCAGCTCCGTGGCGCCGCAATAGGAATATTTCCGTCAACCCATGAAGCGCAAGGCCCCGAACACGAAAATAGCCGCGACTGCGACGGCCACCAGCCACCAAAACCAATGTATCCGCCGGGGCATGGGCCTTTTCGCGGGGTCCAATTCGCGTTGGACGAATTCATCATAGTCGAACGAGTCGTCCGGTAAATTGAGGCTGCTGGCGTAGGCCTCCTCCGACCAACCGGTATGCTCGTCGGCGCCGCATTCCGGGCAAACTTTGGCACCGGCGGGAACGTCGGAGCCGCAATTGGGGCATATCTCGGGGGATTTCAAATTTCGAATTTGAAAAGGCCTAGTGCGGCTTGGAGTGGGAGAAAGCGCCGACGATGCCTCGGCCACGCCACATTTCGGGCGGGATGGCCCCCGGATCAATGCTCCAACGCGCGGCCAGTTGATTGACTTTCTCAGAATTGGCCGACAATGCCTCGCGAAGGGTAAAGGGGTTTTGTTCGGAGGCGTATTCCAGGCAGAGCATGTCCAAGTCTTTCTCCGCCGCAGTGAGCGGGCCCTGGTTCCAGAGGGTCTCGCCCCCCCAGGCATAAGCGCGAAAGACGCGGCCCCTGTCCAACAAAGCCCAGCAATGATAATGAACGACGCGGCTGACGCTGAAGAACTGCACGTGGCCTAGCTTCCTGCTCAAAGCCGTCAAAAAATGGTAGCACCGATCGGGGTCCTCGGCCGGTTCAGGCAAACCCGAACCCACCACCAACACCCAACCGGCCAACGGCGGGGAAATAAAAAGCTTGTCCTCGCGCGCCTCGGCCAAACCTTCCTCCCACGAACAGGAGGTGGGCCGATGCAGGTTGAAGGCTGCCTGCACGACCGACGTATTCACGCCTTTGACGGCCAGCCACCTGGCAGGTTGCTCGAAAGCGGCTGAATGGAACGGCGTGGAAAACCTGGCGCTGTGTTCCTCGTCATCGAAGAGATGGGCGCGGCGCCAGGCAATATACATGAAAAACCCTCCAACCCCCAAAACGATTCCGAATGGAATCAGCATCAGGAGACATGCAATTTCCTTTGCTTCGACCTGGCTCACGCTTCTCGAATGTAATCCAGTTTTTTGTCAGGTTCAATGGAAAATCTCGTTTTTCGGCGTGCCACCCTGTAATCTCTGTCGTTTTATTTGCCATGCACAAATTGCTTTTAATTCTGGCGGCCCTGACGGCCGCGGCCGCACGGGCGGAAAACTTTGATCTGCACGACGGCGACCGGATGGTTTTGCTGGGCGACACGTTGATCGAGCGCGAACAAGAATCCGGCTGGCTGGAAACAATCCTGCACACCTCATTCGCCGATCGCCACGTGATCGTGCGCAACCTCGGCTGGAGCGCGGATACGCCGGCCGGCCAAAGCCGCGCTTCCTTCGATTTCGACGTGGCGGGAAAGGGGTTCCAGTTGTTGACGAATGAGGTGGCGCTGGTCCGGCCTTCGGTGGTCATGCTTGATTACGGCATGGCCAGTTCCTTCGCGGGGGAAGCGGGCCTACCGGAATTTAAAGAGGAGATGGAACGCCTGATCGACGCCATTCAGCGCGGCGCGACGGGGCCGGTGCGGTTTGTCATCCTCAGCCCGTTGCGGCACCAGAAGCTCGCTCCTCCCCTGCCCGATCCTGCCCGCCACAATGCCGCGCTTTCCCAATATACAGAGGTTCTGCGTCAAATCGCCCGGGAGCGGAGCTTTCCGTTCGTGGACCTTTTCGATGCCCCTCTCGCGGCGCGCGCGCAGGACCTGACCGACGATGGCATTCACCTCAAGCCGCAAGGTTACCATTGGATGGCCTTGGAGACGGCGCGGCAATTGGGCTGGAAACCGCGGCTTAAATCGGTGGACAAGAACACACTGGAGCAGTTGCGTCAGGAAATCGTGCGCAAGGACCAATGGTTTTTCGACCGCTGGCGCCCCGAAAACCAGACCTACCTCTTCGGCTTTCGCCAGCACGAGCAAGGCCAGAACGCCCGGGAAATCCCCGAGTTCGACCCGTTGATCAAAGCCGGTGATGAGCGGATTTTCCAATGGCAGCAATGTCTCGTGACGAAGAAAACGAAACCTCCCGCTCCATTGCCGGCCGGCATGCCCGTCAAAGGTTCCAATGCGCCGCCCTTGCCGGATTTTGACGTCGCGCCTGGCTTTGAAATCAGCCTGTGGGCATCCTCTCCCTTACTGGCCAAGCCCACGCAAATCAATTTCGATCCACGCGGCCGTTTGTGGGTGGCGGAGTCGTCGATTTATCCGCAAATAGCTCCCGGACAAAAAGCGAACGACAAGATCGTGATTCTAGAGGACACGCGACACTCGGGCCGGGCCGACCGTCCGACGGTATTTGCCGATGGTCTCTTTCTGCCCACGGCCGTCGAGCCGGGCGACGGCGGCTGTTACGTCGGGCAAAGCACCGAATTGCTCTATTTCTCCGGCGACACGAAGGCCGAGTCGCGGCGCGTGGTGTTGTCGGGCTTCGGCACCGAGGATACGCACCATCTTGTGCATACCCTGAATTGGGGTCCAGACGGAATGCTTTACTTCGATCAGTCCATTTACATCCACAGTCATCTGGAAACGCCCAACGGAGTGGTTCGGCTCAACAGCGGCGGCGTTTTCCAGCTCCGTCCGCAATCAATGCAATTGGATGTCTTCCTGCGCGGCTTTTGCAATCCGTGGGGCCATCAATTCGACGCCTTCGGGCAATCCTTCGTCACCGATGGGGCGGGGTATCAGGGCGTTAGCTGGGGCATTCAGGGAGCGACTTATTTCACATACGCCGATATGCGGCGCGAATTGGCCAGCATAAGTCCTGGGTCGTATCCGAAATTCTGCGGCCTGGCTATCGTGGCTAGCCGGCAATTCCCCAATGATTGGCAGGGCGACATGCTCACGGCCGATTTCCGGGCGCATCGGCTGGTCCGCTTTTCCGTCAGCCCGGATGGCGCGGGATATGTCACGTCGCAAATGCCCGATTTGCTGCGGACGACCAACGACACCTTCCGTCCGATTGATCTGAAATGGGGTCCCGACGGCGCGCTTTACGTGGCCGATTGGTGCAATCCCATTATTAATCACGGCGAGGTTGATTTCCGCGACCCTAGGCGCGATCACGATCATGGCCGCATCTGGCGCATCACCGCCAAAGGCCGCCCGCTCGAAACCTGGCGGGATTTGACGCACGACGGCGACCGCGCCCTGCTTGACAACTTGCTTTCTTCCAACAGTTACGATGTGCAGCAATCCCGCCGTGTTTTGACCGAGCGCGGCTCGCGCATCCTCTCCACATTGGGAAAATGGACGGCGCGCCACACCAATGAAAACGCTCTCCTGCAAGCTCTTTGGATGTATCAATCCATCGATTCCCGCAACAATTCATTGCTGGATCGGCTCCTGGCCGCCAGCGATGGACGCATCCGCGCTGCCGCCACCCGTGTTCTGGCCGCGTGGCCGCGCACTCACAGCGATGCCGCCGGCCTGGAACCGGACGATTCTTACGAGCGCCTCTTGAAGGACCCTTTTCCGCGCGTGCGCGTGGAGGCGTTGCGGGCCATCGCGGGCATCCCGTCGTTGCGTTCTGCGGAGGAGGCTTTGAATACTCTGAATCAAACGAATGATTCGTTTGTGGATTATGCGCTCTGGCTGACCATCAACGACCTGGCCCGGCCGTGGTTGGAGGGCGTTAAATCCGGCGCGTGGAACATCTCCGGCCGAGAGAGTCAGGCCATTTATGCTTTCAAGGCAATTGACCCGGAACTGGCCGGCCCCGCCCTGGACGAATTGCTCAGGAAATCGACAGCGTCAGGCAAAGGACTGGGGCCGTGGATTGAACTCATCGGCCAGATCGGAAAGGCTGGCGAAGTCCAAAAACTCTACAACTCCATCCTCACTGGGGCGTTCGCCCCTGCGGAGAACCGGCGTGCGTGGGCCGCCCTGGGGCAAGCCGCCGCCCGCAACGTCCAACCCGACGAAGACGAAAGTAAGAAAAAATTGGCGGCCTTCTTCGAGAGTGGCGATGAGGAGACGCAGATCGACGCGGTGAAGTTGGCGGGCAATTGGAAATTCCATCCTTATGCTTCGTACTTAAGTTCGCTTGTCGAGTCGCCAAAGGCAAAATCCTCCGTGCGCGTGGCTGCTTTCGATTCACTTCGTAAAATCGGCGGCGCGGAAGCCATCGCCACTTTGCAACCCTTGGCGCAACGAGGAGAACCCATGGAACGCCGCCAACCGGCGGTGCTCGCCCTTGCGGCCATTGATTTGCCTAACGCCGGGCCGCCGGCCATTTCCTTGTTGCTGGATTTGACCAACCAGGAGACGGAGTTATCGGTTTGGCGCTCGCTGCTGGGCAACACCGGCGCCGGCGCGGTCATGGCCGCGGCGCTGCCCAAGAGCGGCTTTCCTTCGGCGCAAGCCAAGGCGGGCTTGCGGGCCGAGCGCGAAGCCGGCGGCAAGGAACCCGAGTTGGTCGTCGCCTTGATCCGCGCCGCAGGATTGCAAGGGGGCGAGGCCGAGCTGAGCAAGGCCGAACTCATGAAAATGGCCGAATCGGTCCGCAAAAACGGCGATGCTGCGCGCGGAGAAAGGATTTTCCGCAGTCAGCAACAAAGCTGCGCGACGTGCCACGCCATTGGCGGCGTCGGCGGCCACGTCGGGCCGGATTTAACTTCCATCGGAGCGAGCGCGCAACTTGATTACTTGATTGACTCGGTCTATTATCCCAATAAGGAGATCAAGGACGGCTTCCAGTCCTGCCTGATCGAAACCCGCGACGGCGAGGAACTGGCCGGCATCCCGGTGCGCGAGAATGACCGCGAATTGGTCTTGCGCACCGCGGCGGACAAGGAAGCAGTTATCGCCAAGAGCCAGATCGTCAGCCGCAAAACGGGCGGTTCGCTCATGCCATCGGGGCTGGCGGACAATCTGAGCATGAAGCAGCAATTGGATTTGTTCCGTTTCCTGTCCGAACTCGGCAAGCCCGGCCACTTCGACGCTTCCTCCGGCAACGTGGCCCGATTTTGGAAAGTCGCATCTTCCGACGGCGACCCCGCCTTGCTCGCTTCCGGCCTGGCGGGAGATCGCTGGCACGCCGTAACCTCATTGGTGGATGGCAATCTGCTGCGCGACGACATCCAAAGTCATGCTCCGCAAGGCGCCGGACTTCTGCTGGCCGGCGCGCGCTTTCGCACCGCGACGACTGGCCCCGTGCATTTCGACTTCACGGCGACGGATAACGTCATGGCGTGGATCGATGGGAAAGAGACGACTCTCCGCAACTCTACCACTATCGAACTTCCCGCCGGCACGCATGTGGCCATCGTTAAGTTAGAGGCGGGGAAACTCCCTGACTTCATCCGCCTGCAATCGGCGGACGCGACGTTTCTGACGGATTAAGAAATCAATGCGCCAAGGCGCGCACAGCGGGCAAAGCCACCTCGCAACCTTCGCGGGCCGCTTCGATGATGATCGGGGAGTGGGCTTGCTGGGCCATATCCCGCGCGTGCGCCAACATGCGCGAAATCTTCTCGTCACCATGGTCGGGATCGTGGTGAAACATAAAGAGCCGCTTCACGCCCCCTTGCATCGCGAACGTCACGGAGTCTTCGAAACAACTGTGGCCCCAGCCGATCTTTTGGTTGTACTCGGCGGGGTCATACTGCGAATCGAGAACGAGCACATCGGAGCCTCGGACGAATTCCAGCGTGCTGCGGTCCTCTTCTGGGACGGCGCCTAATTCCTGCGGCGGTGCCCCGCCGGAAGCGGTCTTCCATGAGGTGCGACGCTGTTGGAACAATTCGACATCCGGCAGATACGAAATTGAGCCGGCGGGCGTGAAGATGCGGTAGCCAACGCAGACGCCCGGATGATTCACGAAATGGGCCTTGACCGCAAGAGCGCCGACGCGGAAGCTCATTTCCTTGAGTTCGCGGATGGCGATATGTGCCGGCATTTGCCGCATGGCGATCGGGAAATTCGGGTTTTCCATCTGGCTGGCGAGCGTGGATTGCAATCCCAGTTGCGCCCCTTCATAGCCGTAAATGGTCAAATTGAAATTTGGATCATACGCGGGCTGAAAAAACGGAAAGCCCTGGATGTGATCCCAATGGGAGTGCGAAATCAGCAAGTTCAAGTGGACTGGCCGGTTTTTGAATTCCTCCACCAGCGCCCGTCCGAGTTTGCGAATCCCCGTGCCGGCGTCCAGGATAAGAATCTCCCCGCCAACGCGAATTTCGATGCAGGAAGTATTGCCGCCGTAATTGACCGTCTCCGAGCCGGGAGAGGCAATGGAACCGCGCACTCCCCAAAATCGCAGACGCGTCTCTGAAGCGCCACCTTTGGCGCCGTTTAATTTCGGGGTATCGCCGTTCTTTCCGTTGGCGGACAAGCGCCCGAGAAACTCTCCCAACGCCTGCGAATCGACCGAGTTGGCGATGTACTCGTCGGCGCCGGATTCCAGGGCGGCGATTTTTTCGGCGATTTTACCGCTACCCGTGGCGATGAGGATCGGCGTGCGGATGGAGGCCTCATTCTGATGGGCCAGATTGCGGCAGGAGCGTCCAATGTCCGACCAGGGGTGTTGCCAGTCGCAAAGGATTAATTCGGGCTGATGTTGGCGAGCCAAGGCCAGGGCGTGATCTTGGTCCTTGGCATCCAGAACAAACCATTCCTGTGCATCCAGTCCGGGTGTAACCCGGCTGCGAAGAGCCTGTTGGGCCTCGATGACTAGAACGGTTTTCATGGCGGAAAAACCCAATTTGACACGGTCGCCAGAAAAACTCAAGATATTTGCTGACACTTTTTACTCTCTGCCCTAACGACCACGAGGCAGCCTTTCTGACCAAGTGTCGCAGCATAAAGTATGCCCACCCCAAATGCAGGGGGGGGGGAATTCGCTTTGGTTGCGTCTGATGGGCAATAATTGCCTGTTTTGAACCCCCGAAGATCTGGATCAAGAGTGCTCTTTTGATCGCAACTCGAAAAGAGGCGTCCCAGGAGTCTTATAAGGTTCGGCGTGAGCCAAGCGGCCGGTTTTTTGGCTGGTTTCCTCCCTGTCCAAGAGAGCCGTCGGCGCTCGTTGAGGAGAGTTGCGGAGTTGGAAAAGTCTGGCGGCGAGTTGGTTGGCCTTGCGGCGGGAAATGCGGATGCGCAAGGCGTTGCGGAGAAATCTCGGATGGAATCGGTCCTCGTAGCGCAAGGCGACAATTTCGGATTTCGCATCCTTCCAGTCCTTCGCGTTTCCAAAACCTCGAATGAAATGATGATCACGCTCGAACAAGGCGGGTTTGACCAAACGAAGAAGGGCCGCGATCACTCTGGCATGGGGATAAAGACACTTCCAGAAAACCCGCTTTTCGAAATCAGCGGGAGCACACCTGAACTGTTCGCAGAAAAGGGATCTCAATTCGCGATTTGCCGGAGTATCATTCATCATGGCTCCTATCTGGGAAAAGTTTTATAGCAATTTCGAAGGCCCATTGCAACAACTTTTTCCGGCTTATGGTTCTTCATCCGATTCCTCCCGAATGGCTAAATGACGCAAGCCATCGCTCTCGACAGTAGGCGGCGACCTAAAACGGGAGGACCGCCCTTGGATTCAGGCAGTTAATCGGGTGTTAAACCCTTCGTACCGTGCATGGTGGATCATCCGTCGCCTCTTGTATATGGGGTAAACACCCCATTGACAATGCAATTGCTTTGTAGTAAAAGCAATCAGAGTTCTTGTTTGCCGGAAATACCGCGAAATAGATTGATCTAAATCTGGGCGCGTGTTAGCACCAAACACGATGATTGACCGTTCCGAACGTTACGTTAAATCTCGCTTCTCGAAAAAAACTTCTTCCGATGGCCGCAATTCTTCGCGAAGATTGCTCTTGCCACTCCGGATGCCTGCTCCTACGTTTACGCTGGTGTTCATCCAAAATAATGATTGAACTGATCCAAATTCATTGGAGCCCTTTCTGCCTTGTGCAGCGGCGAATCCTGGAGTATTCCGGCGTCCGCTTCAGAACCACCAATATCCCAAGCACGGATCGCGCCCTGATCTGGCGTCTGACCCGCCAGCGCTATTATTTCGTTCCCATCGTGCGCGATGCCGGCACGGTCGTCTTTGAAACGGAGGAGGATTCCCAGGTCATCGCCAAATACATCGATGGCAAACTCCAACTGGGCCTGTTCCCCCCGCAACTTCGCGGCGTGGATCGCATCTTATGGCGTTTCATTGAAGACCAAATCGAAGGGGCCTGCTTCCGGCTTAACGATATTTATTGGCAGGAGTTCGTGCCCAAGAAGGAGCACATGGCCTTTCAACGCCACAAAGAGCGGAAGTTTGGACGTGGATGCCTGGATCAATGGCGCGCCCAACAGGCCCAATTGCTTGCGGACCTGACCCAAAAGCTCACTCCTTTTGAATGTATGCTCGCGGAACGCCCGTTTTTGCTTAAGTCCGAGCCTCATTTTGTCGATTTCGATCTGTGGGGGATGCTGGCCTGCTTCCTCAGTACGGGCCATTACTCAATGCCCGCCGTTCATACTTGCTTGTTGGAATGGTACGGGCGCATGTCGCATTTAAAGAAAGCCGATGTCTCTGGTGAAAAATTACATTCTTGATACCAATGTCCTATTGCACGACCCCAATTCCATTGTGGCCTTCAAAGGCAATAATGTCCTTATCCCCATTGAGGTGATCGAGGAGATCGACCGTTTCAAACGGGAGTCCTCCGAATTGGGCCAGAACGCCCGCACCGTCTCGCGCACATTGGACGCCCTGCGCGCCAAAGGCCACCTCAACAAAGGCGTCAAGCTGGATAATGGCGGTATGTTGCGCATCATTTTCCACGAACCGAACGGCCACAACGGCACGCCCTTCGGCAATAACACGGTAGATAGCCGCATCGTGGGCCTTTCGCTGGCCGTCCACAAAGCCGAACCCAAAACGCCCGCCATCCTTGTGACCAAGGACATTAACCTGCGCATTAAGGCTGACACGCTGGGGTTGCCGGCCGAAGATTACGAGACCGACCGGGTTCTCTTGACAGAGCTTTACACCGGGATGATTGAGATCACCGTCTCGGCGGAGAAGATGTCCCGTTTCCGCCTGGAGGGGGAATTGGATTTGAACGGCCACGGCAAGTATTTCCCCAACGAGTACTGCACGCTGACGGAGGAGGCCAACCCCAAACGGACGGCCCTGACCAAAGTCGATGCCACGGGCACGAAGGTGGTGCCGATTTTGGATTGCCGCGAGGGCGTCTGGGGCATCAAGCCGCGCAACCGCGAGCAACATTTCGCTTTCGATGCTTTGCTGGACGACCGCATCAAATTGGTCACGCTGATGGGCAAAGCCGGCACCGGCAAGACCTTGATGGCCATGGCCGCAGGACTAAAACGGACGGTGCTGGACCGGGAATTCCGCCGCCTGGTGGTGGCGCGGCCCACGGTTTCGATGGGGCGCGAATTGGGTTTCCTGCCAGGCTCGCTGGAGGAGAAGTTGAACCCGTGGATGCAACCGATCCACGACGCGCTGGAATTATTGAGCGATTTGAACATGGGCACCGACCATCGCCGCAGCACCGATTTAATGCGCTCGGGCACGATCGTGGTGGAGGCCTTGAGCTACATTCGCGGGCGAAGCATTGCCCACCAATTCATGGTTATCGACGAGGCGCAAAACCTGACGCCACTGGAGGTCAAGACGATTATCACGCGGGTCGGGCAGGGCACCAAGATTATATTTACGGGCGATCCATATCAGATCGACAACCCATACGTGGATTCATCCTCCAACGGATTCAACTACATCATCAGCAAATTCCGGGACCAACCGATCGCCGCGCATATAGAATTGCAAAAGGGGGAACGGTCGGAACTGGCGGAACTGGCGGCTAATATTTTGTGAAAGGGGTCACTTGTTCAAGATCTGCTCGTAAGTGTCGTGCCCGCCGATCCAAAACCAAGCCAGGCCTTCCTTTCTTTCCTTGGCCAATGCCCGATGCCGAAGTCCGATGCGGACGGACCAAAAGACGCCAATTTTCTTGAGGCGAAGAGACGGGTGACGGGGATCTGACTTGAGCAACTGAAATTTTGCGTCCGCCAATGTGCGCAGATCCGGCGTGAGCCGACGATAGTGAAACCAATATTCAGGAGTGGCAAAGTGCTTCAAAGGGGAGTGCATCGGCCCGCCTCAAATTGCGCATCGGCCTGCTTGGCGAGGTGATCGAGCTTGCCGTTGGTAATGTCGGTTTCGATCCCCTTGTCCCACGAATCTGCCACAAAATTCTCGAACCATTGAGTGAAAGCCTCAAGGTCCGGCTTCGACAAACCGGCAACTTCGGACTCTAATTCCTGCACGCTCATGTAAAAAGGGTAACGAGAAGAACAACCCCAGGCAAGATCGAAAGATATCTGCATATTTTTGAACCAATATGATTCAATTTCCTGTTTCCATTTTCAGGGATACTGGTAAGGTCAACGACACCTATGGCACAATCCTATAAATTCTGTTTCGGCCCGTGGAACATCAGCGAGGGCGGCGATCCTTACGGACCTCCCACGCGCCCCGTCCAATCCTTCGACTGGAAACTCTCCGCCATGAAGGACCTCGGTTTCGACGCCATGATGTTCCACGATGATGATGTGGTGCCTGACATCGACACAAAATCGCCCGGGCAAATCCGCCGCGAAGCCGAAATGGTAAAGAAGAAATTGGACGACGCCGGACTGGCCGCGGAAATGGTCGCGCCCCGCCTCTGGTTTTCGCCCAACACCATCGACGGAGCTTATACGAGCAACAACCCCGCCCACCGCCAATATGCCATTGAACGCTCCCTGCGCTGCATCGACATCGCTGGCATCCTCGGCACGGACCTGATTGTGCTTTGGCTGGCGCGGGAGGGGACTTACATGCGCGAATCCAAAAACGGCCGGCACAGCATCGAGCTGCTCGTCGCCGCTTTTGACAAAATGCTGGGAGCGGACAAAACCATCCGCCTGGCCATTGAGCCGAAACCCAACGAGCCGATGGACCACGCCTATTTACCCACCATCGGCCACGCGCTAGCTGTGGCGCAGTTGACGTGCGACGCAAAAAGAGTCGGATGCGTCATCGAGAGCGCGCACGCGATTTTGGCGGGGCTTGATCCGGCGGATGAAATTGATTTTGCCATGAGCTTTGGCAAGCTCTGGTCGCTGCACCTAAATGATCAAAATGGATTGAAGTTCGACCAGGACAAGCCGTTTGGCAGCGCAAACTTGCGCGTAGCGTTCAATCAGGTGCGCGTGCTGGAGCGTAACCATTATGGGCGCGATGGACAGTATGTCTGCTTCGATGTGCATCCCTTCCGCACGACCACGCCGGAGCATTGGTTGAGCCACCTGGAAAACAGCCGCCGCACCTTCCTGCGACTGCTCGAAAAAGCGCGTAGCTTCGAGGAAAAGAAAGCGCAGGCGCTGATCGCCGAGCGCAATTATCAGGCGCTCGATCAGTTGGTGCTGGAACACTTGTTGGGACGGTGAGGCTCCCAGTATCAGAGCGCTTTGGGAACCAGCATAATTCCCCAAGGGCTGGCGCCGGCTTTAATGCGCTGCACTTCCTTCTCCGTTGCCAGGTCAATGACCGATATGTCGTTGGACGGTCCGTTGGCCGAATAAAGAAATTTGCCGTCGGGCGATATAATGATGCCCCAGGGGCGCGCGCCAGCCTTAATGTAATTCAGCACTTTGTAAGTGTCCGCGTCCAGAACGCAAATCGTCCCGGCTCGGCCCGTGCCGGCGTAAACCTTTTTCCCATCCGGGGAAACTTTCACGCACATAGGCCGCGAACCTTTGGCCAGGACGACGGTTTCCAACTGCTGGTAATTCGCTGTGTCAATAACATGAATCTGCCCCGCCGATTCGGAAGGAATAAACGCGCGCGAACCGTCCGGCAGAAAATCGACGGACCGCGGCCGTCCGCCCACGTTGAACTGAGTGATCACTTTGAAAGTGGAAGCATCGGCCGCGAAGATTTCTCCGTCGGTTTCGCAGGTGACGAAAAAGACCTTGCCGTCGGGCCGGATGCCCACGCCCTCCGGCTCTTTATGAGTAGGAATAATCTTTTCCACCTTGCCGCTGGCGATGTTGAGTACGCTGGCGGTGCCGACATCCTCATTGGAAATAAACAGCCGCGTGCCATCCGGGCTGACGGCGAATTGTTCCGGATCCGAACCCGCCGGCAATTTCCCGACAAGCTTCCGTTGCGCTACATCGATGACCGCGATGCCATCGGCGGATTTGTCAGAATTCTTATTGTCATCATCATCATCGTGGCCCTTTTGGAAGATGGGATTGCCATTGGCATCAAGCTTGGGCGGCGGCTCCGGCGGCGTGCCGCTGACGGCGACATAAATCGTCTTGCCATCCGGGCTGAGGTGGATGCCGCGCGGCCGTTTGCCCGCCGGAATAGTGGCCACCGGCTCGCGCGTCACGCCATCGATCACCGTGACGTTATCCGACCGTTCGTTGGAGACGTAAATATCGTAGCTTTGTCCAGACTGGCCTCGCGCCGCCGGCCCGAAAAGCACGAGGCAGCCGATCATCATGGACACCCCGCAAACCGCAGCAAAAGTCTTCATAGCCCAGAATGCTAAAGCCAGAAGGCAGTAGGCTAAAGGCCAAAATTTCAGTGATTGAAGCGATTGAGACCTACGCCCGCGAATTTGCAATTGTAATGCTCTATGGGGAGACCTTTGAATTATTGAATGTTGAGTTACGATCAACATCAAAATTCATTTTGACTTTTTGGGTGGCAGTTCGCGGATGAATGCCCAAGAAACTTCCGCCACCTGCCCGTTGTTATAATGGACAAAAAACCCTTCGTGAAATTCCGCGTCCATCTCAACGCGCTCAACAACCGCCTTTGCAGAGATACGATTGGCCTTACGGATGGTGGAATGGGGTTCGAGAAAAGTCAGACCATCGGCAAAATCCACCTCGAAGGCGTCTTCCCACGCCAGATAATGGACAGCGGTCAAGTCAACCATTTTGGCGGTGCCAAAAGGCTTTTTCATTCGGGATAACGTCGGCGTCATAGTCGGCCTTTGTCTCTTAATTCTACAATTATATTTACCAGATTTCTTGGTGGCGTCCAGTTTTCCAAGCCTTGCAGTGTTGCCACGTTCACACGGCCAAGCGGTTTGCCTCTCGCATCGCGGATGTGAACATGGCGCGGTTCGTGATCGCCAATCCACCAGGTGATAATGTATCCGCCTCTTCGGATGCGCCCCATAATTTTATGGGGTTATCCTTTCACGTTTGGCTTTTCCGCGACCTTCCGGCGTGGCGTTCCAAACCGGCGTTAAAAACATGTTGATCCCAAAATCATGATGCACTCAGCAACGATACGCAACCATGCTTGTTTGGCCATGTTTTTGTTTACCGCAACGTTGTGTAAATGGCAAAACGCCCATCCGTCATGGTGCGTCTCCTGACTTGGCGGGTTTGCCGTTGGATTGGCTCAGGTAACGGTTGACGGCGTTCAAATAAGCGCGCGCGCTGGCTTCAATCACATCCGTGCTCGTCCCTTTGCCTGTGACCAGATTGCCGCCGCCAAAATCCACCTTCACCGTCACTTCGCCCAGCGCGTCCTTGCCCTGCGAGACGGCGCGCAACGCGTAATCCATCAACTTCCCGTTCGTGCTGGTCAGCCGGTCGATGGCCTTCAGGGCGGCATCCACGGGTCCATCGCCGATGCCTGCGTCCTGCACGGAGACGGGCTTTTTGTCGGCCAGTTTTTGCAGACGCACGGTGGCCGTCGGCACGGCGCGGTTGCCGCTGGTGACGGCAAGGTAATCCAACGTCCAGGTTTCGGGCACTTCGGTGATTTGGCCCTCGACCAAGGCGGAAAGATCGTCGTCATAGACGAATTTCTTCTTGTCGCCAATTTCCTTGAAGCGGGCGAAAATGGCGGCCACGTCGCCGTCGCCCATTTTGAAGCCCAAATGTTTCAGACGGGCGGCCACGGCGGCGCGTCCGCTGTGCTTGGTCAACGGCAATTCCGTCCCGCCCCAGCCCACAATCTGCGGATCGATGATTTCGTACGTTTCTCGCTTCTTCAATATGCCATCCTGGTGGATGCCGCTGGAATGGGCGAAGGCGTTTTCGCCCACGATGGCTTTGCTGCGCTGCACCATCAGGCCGCTCATACGCGAGACCAGCCGGGAGGATTTGAGGATTTCGCGCGTGTTGAGGCCGCAGTCGAACCCGCCGTAGAAATCGCCGCGCGTTTGGATGGCCATGACGATCTCTTCCAGGGCGGCGTTGCCCGCGCGCTCGCCGATGCCGTTGACGGTGCATTCGACTTGACGCGCGCCGTGGTGTATGGCGGCCAGCGAATTAGCCACCGCCAAACCCAAATCATCGTGGCAATGCACACTGATGATGGATTGGCCGGATTTAAATTCGGGCACGGCTTCGTAAAGCTGCTGGATCAACGCTCCGTATTGATCGGGCACAGCCCAGCCGACGGTGTCCGGGATGTTGACCGTGGTCGCGCCGGCTGCCACGACTGCCCGGCACACCTGCACCAAAAAATCCGGTTCCGTGCGCGAGCCGTCCTCGGGCGAGAATTCGACGTCATCGACAAACGATTTGGCGCGCTCGACGCCTTCGACCGCCAGGCGGAGAATCTCGTCCCGCGCCTTGTTCAACTTGAATTCGCGGTGGATTTTCGACGTGGCCAAAAAGACGTGGATGCGCCCGCGTTTGCCGGCCGGTTTGATGGCTTCGCCGGCCGCGTCGATGTCCTTCGCCACGCAACGAGCCAGGCCGCATATAACCGGGCCTTTGATCTCGCGGGCGATGGCGCGCACGGCGGCGAAATCGCCGTCGCTGATGACGGGAAAGCCGGCTTCGATGACATCGACGCGGAGGCGGGCCAATTGGCGGGCGACCTCGAGTTTTTCGCGCAAATTCATGGAAGCGCCCGGGCATTGCTCGCCGTCTCGCAACGTTGTATCAAATATAATGATGCGTTCGTTCTTCATAAATTGTCTTGTAAACACCAAAAACCCCACCGCCGAAGCCGGCGATGGGGTTTGAAAATTCTTATGAGGGAAAATTAAACCACGACCGCCGCGCAGCCAAGAAGCAGCGCGCCAAGCAACAGTCGCAGATTCAAATCATTCATCACGGGCTAATGGATAGCCTGGATTGCCTTGGGCGTCAAATGGTTTTTCTGCTTTTTTTCTGATTTGCGCGGCGACGGGCGGGGGAAAATGGATTGTGCGACCTAACTTGCTCCGCGTATGGCATGGTGTTACCCTGAATCGTGTTCACCGAAATTTTCGCCGAACGCAAAATAATGCAAATGCTGAGCAAACTTGTCGGTGCTGACGTTGCCGTGTCCATCGTTAAAGGCCAACCACTCGCCATTCCGAGAATTCAATCGCGCCGGATTGAGTTCGTCTTTGTTTTGATTCGCGCGGACAGCCCTGAGCAGCTTTCGAAGCGCATTGGACTTGTAACAGATGCAGGGCTTAAGCATGGCGCTGTAGTTCACAGCGTGATCGGTCCGATGGTCGTTATGGCTTTCGGCACACTCAGATGGGCACAGCCCGCCGACACGTCACGCACGAACCTCGTAAATTACATGCAGGAGCGATTTGGCAACGACATTAGGATTGCTCACGGCGCGGCTGATGGGCATTTCGGTAATTTTGGCGGTGGCAAGAGCATCCATCTCACTTTTTCCTTTCCACGCTTTGAAGCGGTTCTGGCTGCGTTGGGGCGGTTGGAATTTGGCCAGACGGAGGAGTTGCCATAGTCTATTGCCTCGAGACGAAGATGAAGTCTAGAAATGGGTCAGTCTATCCTAACCTCGTATCGATTTTATGCCCGAAAAAGCGTAATCTCAAGAATCAACGTAAGTGACTCGCCATCAATGCCCAAGACCGCTCAGACGGTTCGATAAAAAACGTACTGACAACAAGAAATGGCCTTTTTTTGGGCGTTTTGGCAGAAAAACGAGGGGGGCGCGCAAAAAAAATGACATCTTATTTTGTTTTTTTTGGCTTTTCGGGGGTTTTCGGTTTTCAAACCTATTGATGGCCAGTAACTTGCAAAAATCGGTACACTCCAAAAAAAATCGTGCCAAAAACCGTAGAAGAATGAAACCATCGTCACGGCTCGCAGCCGAGAGTCCCATCATTTGCATTCGCCTCGAATCACGGATTAGCCATCCGGTAGAACACATTCGTCTCGCCCGGGCCAATCGTGATTTGCACGCTGTTGGTTGTGGCTGAACCTGGCACGGCGAACCAGTCGTTGCCGGCTGCCAGACTGGACGAATTGGATTGCAGAATCCAGCCCGCGTAATTCCCCGGCCAGCTTAATTGCAACTGATTGCCGGCCACGCTGTAAGTGATATTGGTTCCATGCGCCGGCACAGGAATCAACAACACAGCGCTGATAGTCGGCACGATGACCGTCAATTGGCCGTTGGTGGCGGAAATGACCGACTGCACGCCGCCATTCCACGAACCATTGACGTTGATCTGAGCGCCGCCGACCGTGTAACCGTTAGTGCTGTCGAGCGCCGGTCCTATCAATTCTATTAATTGCGCCGCGGTGACACCCGGCCCAAGATTGACGGTCACTTCAACTTCATCATTCGTTTCCTTATTGTCAAGCAATGCGCTGATTGCGCCGTTGGTCTGGCGCACGCCGTAAGCGGTGAAATTAATGTTGGAACTTAGCGTAACGGTGGAGGGAATCGCGTTGCCTTGAGGGAGGAGCGAGAACATTTTAAGTCCATAAAATTCGGGGCGAGCCTGCACGACTGTGCTGCCATTGTCCGCGATGGGCGTGTATCCGGTGCCGTTACCGCCGCCATGGAAATTCACGCCCTGGCAACCGTTGGTCGCCAAGGTAAACATGAAGTCTAATGCCCACAGGGCGGCTCCATAAGCATCGCTCACGTTGGGTGCGCCGCCGTTATAGAAGGAACCGCATTCGGCCATGCGGAATCCCAGGGGCAGCCTTGCATTATTGGCTGCGGCGACGATGTTTTTCACCGTGCCGGGCAGGTTCGCATCGGGTTGGAGGAGGAGAGCCAGTGTGGAGGAAGGACTTTGCCCATTAGCCCGGTAGTAATGTTGCGTCACCATCGAAATGACTCCCGCTTCGTTGCCGGCAAACGGCACGGTGTAACCCTCCGTATTGCCAGCCGCGGCCGGCCCGGTGAGGATTGATCCCGGAACCGCATTGGTGATTGCCGCGGCGAAGGTTTGCCATTGTGAGAGGAATTGGGCGTAAGTGTAATTGCTGGGGCGGATGCCATTTTCGTAATACAAATCGGGCTCATTGCCGATCTCGAACCCCAGCAGGCTGGAACCCAGCGCATTGGCGGCGTAGGCCGCTTCGGCCGCGCCATTGGTGGGCGAGTTGACGGACATGTTGATGCCGTAAATGACGTGCCAGTTGGTGGGCAGCGCCTTCACGAAGCCCGCGAATGCATCGACTTCCGAAGGCGTGACCGGCGTTTCGTTCGAGATGCCGCCCCAACAAGTCGTATTGACGCTGTTACCTCCAACCCGCAGGACCGCTGGAGCGATCTGGGCGAACATATTGATCAGGGCAGTATCGTTGGAAACAAATAAATTGCCCGTCAACTCTGACTTCTCATAGCTCAACCCACAAAAGGCGGGGTTCAAAACCACGCCCGCATCAGTGGCGGAGAAGCCAACTGTCGCTTGAATCACCGCGGGCGGTCCGGCGGTCAGTGTGAGCACGACGGCGTTTCCGCTTTTGCTGACGCTCCCGGCGTAAGAGGGATTCTGAGCTGGCAGCGTGCCGAGGACAAAGTTGTATCCATCGATAGTGGTGGCGGATTGAAGGAGGGTAAAATTCGTCGGGTAATTGAACAGCACGCCCGGCAGCGCGGCGACGTTGATGATATTGCTCGAACCGCCCAAATTCAAACCCGTCACGCTGACCGTCGCCGTCCCAACGTTGATGGCACCGTTGGTCATGTCCAGGTTACTCAGCGCTGTCGCTCCGGGGGCGCCAGAAACATCCAGCTTCGCATGGCTGACAACAACATTCGCGCTGTTGGAGATGGAGCCGGAACCAATCAACGCCAGCGTGCCCTGGAGAACAAAAGTGTTTCCGGTATAAGTATTGACACCGCTCAACTCAAGCGTCCCGCCGCCATTCTGTGTGACCGAGCCGCCTCCTGAAATGGCCGTGGACACCAAATCCGTGATCGTCTGGCTGAACACCAGCGCGCCGTCGTCGAAGACCGCGCCGACCGGCAAAACGCCACTGGCATCGTTCTTGCCGATTTGCGCCGTCGCGCCGTTGGCGATGCTCAAGCCGCCGGAAATCGCGCTGGCGGACTCGTCCAGGATCACCGTTCCGGCGTTGACCGCGATGCCGCCGCTGAAACTGTCTCCACTTTCAGAAAGCGTCAACGTCGCCCTGCCGAATTTATTCAGGCCAACGGAACCGCCAACGCTGTTCGTGCCTGCAAAATTGTAATTCAAAACATTATTGGTGACAGTCCAGCCATAAGGCGTGTGCGGCGCAGACCCGACAAGATTGACCGTGCCGGTTTGGGCCGAGTCGTCAAAAAGGACTAAATCATTCTCATGGTATGCCACTACGACGCCATTGTTCGTCCAGTTCACGGTATTTGTGTCCCAAAGATTATTGACACCGCCGCCCCATCGAAGACTCGCAATGATGGGACCGTCGGTGACAACCAGCCAAATCGTGCTGGTGTTGTCGTTGGAAATGTAACCTTGGTAAGCGCCCGGCAAAGTTCCGGCGGCAAAAGACACCGCGCCGCCGCCGCTCTGATAAGAAAGGATCGGAATGGGTTGGGACGGATAGTTCGTGATGTTGGGGAGCGAACTGATGTTGATCACGCCCGTGCTGTCGCTGGAAAGATTTTTTACCTGGGCCACGGCGACGCTGTTGGAAATCGAGAATTGCAGCGTCGAGTTGTTGAAAACCTTCAAGGAAGACAAAGGCGACGCCACCGAACCCATCGTGTTGCTGACCACCAGCGCGCCGTTGGTCAGATTGATGGAACTGGCAACGCCGCTGGCGCTGGTGAAGATGGTGTTGGCCAGAATACTGCCGCCATCAGTAATATTCAACGCGCCGGTGGCTATGGCAGTCGCTCCGGGATTGTAGCCCAGAACCAGGCTGGTGTTGACCACGAGCGTCCCGTTGGAGACGTTTACGACGCCGGTTACGTTGCCGACGGCCGTGTTGACGCTCGCGTAACCCACATTCAGCGTATTCACATCGAACAAGCCGTCGCCCAGGCTCAATGTGCCGGTGGACGTGCCCGCACCGCTGCCTGTCTGACCGATACCGACCGAGCAAGTGTTCACCAGCGCATTGACCGTGCCGCCAGTCAAATTCACGGTGCCGAATGTCGTTGAAGCACTGGTGGACTGGGGGGAAAAGTCGCCAATCGCCAGCGTGGTCACTTGCGAATTCGTATTGCCTCGCAGGTAAAGAACGGGAATGCCGCCGACGAACGCCGGGTTGAATTGCAGTGTGGCGGTCGCTTTCGAGCGCGCGACGGTGATGGTGTCCACAAACAACGCGTTGGTTTGGCCCAATTGCAATAATTGGGTCGCTCCGTTGTTAACGGCGTCGCCCGCGTCCAAGGCTGGGGCGGTGGCGCCATTGAGTTGGATCACATTGGTCTTGGCCAGGATCAGTGTGCCGCTGCACCAGTTGCTGGCGTTGATCGACGAACCAGCCGCGCCGCCTACCAACAATCGTCCGGCGGTCAGGTTGAAAGTGTCCAACCCAGCCAGATTCAAGGTGGCGTTATGAATGCCGGAGTTGGCGGATCCTTGTTGTATGATCACTGCGGAGCCGGTGTTGGTGCCGGACACCACCAAGCGCCCGCCAGTCCCTGTAACCGTGGCCTCAAGCGTTTGACTTGCGCCGTTATCCGTTCCCGTGCCGACAAAAACAAGATTGGCCGCCGCCGCATTGGAAACGGTGAGCGTAACGCCCGGATTGATCAGCGTGGTGTGGTCATTGTTCGTGTTCCCATATTGCAACGAGAGAATCGTGGTGTTGCCGTCCACAATATTGTTCACCACGCCCTGTGCGCCATTTGCACCCGGGTTAAAAAAGCAGATATTCGTGGCCGGCCCGGGAATGCCGCCGGTCCAATTATTCGAATCCGACCAATTGGTATTGACATGATTGGTGGCATCATAGCCGCTCCAAACGACCGTTTGGGCTGGCAAGGTCCTGTTTGCCAGCAACACGGTTATAGCCAATGCTAAGATTTTTTGCGTAAAACAGAAGGTGGATTTGACGCGAATGGTCATGCAGATTTAGTTGGTCAAACATTTGCACATGTTTCGCCATGAGTCAAAGCCGGAATAACGGACAAATTTGGTTTGCCTCCAAGGCATAAATGTTTATGCTTGCACCATATGAATACTCGGCGTGAATTTGCCAAGTGGTCGTTGGCGGCCTGCGCCGGCGCAGATATCTGGCCGGTTTTGAACAGGCTGGCCGACGCTGAGACTCTGCCGAAGCCGGACTCGAAGGTGGCCGGCGTCCAAATCGGCCTCAACGTGCCTTACAGTTTCGCCAGTGCTCTAATGAGCGGCGACGACATTCTGCAGAAATGCCTGCAACTCGGCATCAGCGCGGTTGAATTGAGGACCCAACCCGTGGAAGCGTTTCTCGGTGTGCCGGGTTACCTTGTGGCCGCGAAAAGCCCGGCCGCCAATGCCGGAGAACTGGCCAAATGGCGCAAGTCCGTCTCAATGGACAGGGTGAAGGAGTTCCGCCAGAAGTATGAAGCGGCGGGCGTTCTGATCCAAATTGTCAAAGTGGACAACGTTTTCAAAATGACGGACGACGAGATTGATTACGAATTTGCCCTGGCCAAGGCATTGGGCGGCAGGGCCATTTCCACGGAAATCTCCCACGAGGAAAAGGACCTGGCGCGCCTCGGAAAATTTGCTGATAAACACCAGTTCATGGTGGGTTATCACGGCCACGCCGCCACCAAGCCCGAGCATTGGGAAAAGGCCTTTTCCCTCGCCAAGTTTAACGGCGCGAACGTGGACATCGGCCATTTCGTGGCCGGCAACAACACGTCCCCAGTCCCGTTCATCACACAATATCACGACCGCGTTACGCACGTGCATATCAAGGACCGGAAGATGCACGACGGTCCCAACACACCCTTTGGCGAAGGGGACACGCCGATCGTCGAAGTCTTGCGCCTGCTGCGCGACAACAAGTGGAATATTCAGGCCACGATTGAGTTTGAATACAAGGTGCCCACCAATTCCGACCGCATGAAGGAAATTGCCCGATCCATCAAGTATTGCCGGGACGCTCTGGTTTGACCTTTGCCTCGCCCGTGAATGGTTGGGCGATTTCAACGCAAAGTCGCAAAGTCCCAAAGATGCAGGGGCGCAAAGAATAATATTTTGACAGAGGAATGTTCGGCGGAGGAATAAATCAAGGCTTTGCCGCCTCCCCATTCCCCTGCGGAACATTCCTCTGCCGGTTTTATCGTTTTTGGTTGCTGCTGGCCGGGTTTGGGAGCGCGCGTGAATTTCACGCAATAATTGCTTTGCACAAAATCACGAATTGTGCTTGCGCCGGACTTTTCCTGTTGTAGATTTCGCGCCCGTGTCGGCGGCCTCATGGGAGCGCCGGACGCGCAAAATAAACTAAACGCCGCGATTCTCGGGGAATTTGCGGCAGATGATAAGAAAATAAAAATACAATGACAATTACATTGAAAAAATTACCAGTGGCGCTGGCCGCGCTCATGCTGGCGAGCGCTGGCGCAGTGCAGGCCCAAACGAATATCACCCGCACCAATGTCACGACCATCACAACCAATGGCGCCACCATCACCACGACCACTGTTACGACCACCACCATCACCACCAATGCACCTTCCACCCCAACCAATAACCCCGGCCTGAAGCGCGCCGCAGCCACCACCAATGCCAACCCCTGGAAAAGCAGCATCGCCGTCGGGGTAACCATCGCCCGTGGCAACACCGACACCACTCTGGCTTCCGTTACAGCCATGACGGAGAAGAAATGGCTCCAGAATGATCTCGTTTTCGAGGCCGACGGACTCTACGGAGAAACGAGGGCGCCGAATGCGTCGAAATCGTCCGAAAACGCTGAAACCCTCCACGGCTTCTGCCAGTACAACCGCTTCTTCGACAATGGGTTTTACTGGTACGGGAGGGCCGATGGATTTCACGACGGCATCGCGGACATCAAATACCGCGTGACGCTGGCCCCCGGCTTGGGCTATTTCTTCATCACCAACAAAACCCTGGACTTGAGCGCGGAAATCGGACCGGGCTACATTCGGGAACAATTGAACGGCCAAACGGAGAGTTTCGCCACTTTGCGCATCGGAGAAAAATTCCACTACAACATCAGCCCCAGCGCGAAAGTTTGGGAGGCCGTCGAGTACCTGCCGCAAGTGGACGATTTCAACAATTATATCATCAATTTTGAAACGGGCATCGACGCCGCTTTGAACAAAAAGAAGAACCTGAGTTTGCGCACGGTTCTGCGCGACAGTTACAACAACGTGCCTGCCGCCGGCCGGCTCAAGAACGATCTCCAGATCATTGCCGGGCTGGCTTACAAGTTCTGAACGACGCGATGTCCGCCCCCGCTCCAACTCATCGCTGGCGCTTTTTTCGCGCGGGTGGCTTCGACCAGGTCAAACTGGAAACGGGCGCCGATTTGATGTGTCTGGACCAATTGGATCTGAAGTTATGGGTCGCGCTGGCCTGTCCCTTGACCGGCCTGGAATTTGATCCCAAAACCGCGGAACTGATCGACACCGATCACGATGGGCGCATTCGCGCGCCCGAATTGATCGCCGCCGTGAAATGGGCTGGCTCGCTGTTGAAGAATCCAGACGTTCTGATCAAGGGCGGCGACTCCCTTCCACTGGCGGCGATCAACGAGGCCAACCCGGAAGGCGCGGGACTCCTGGCCGCGGCCGGACACCTTCTCACACAAATCGGAAATGCGCAGGCCGCGACCGTTTCGCTGGCCGACGCCGCCACCGCCGCCCAGCAATTCGCGGGCACGCTTTTCAATGGCGACGGCGTCATCACCCCGGATTCGGCCGGGGACGCGGCCACCAAGGCAGTCCTGGAGGACATGGCCGATTGCATGGGCGTTGTGATGGACCGTTCCGGCAAGCCTGGTATTGACCAGGTCAAGGCCGATTCCTTTTTCGCCGAGTGCGCGGCCTTTGACGCCTGGTGGAAAGTCGCGGAAAACGATGCCGCCTCCGTTCTTCCCCTCGGTGAAAAAACGGCCGACGCTGCGGCGGCGGTGCAGGCGGCCCGCGCGAAGGTGGATGATTATTTTGGCCGTTGCCGCCTGGCCGCGTTTGATTTCCGCGCTGCCCCCTGGCTTAATCGCAAGGAAGAGGATTACGCGGCCATAGTTTCCCGGGACGTGAGCATCAACGTTAGCGAGTTGGCTGGATTTCCGCTGGCGCTGGTGGCCGCGGGCAAACCACTGCCATTGGAGGGGGCGGTCAATCCCGCGCATGCGGCGACCCTGGCCGCCTTGCGCGAGCAGGCCATTAAGCCGTTGCTGGGGGATATATTTGAATTGACAGAAGCTGGCTGGGCCGCAGTGCAGGCGCAGTTGGCCCCCTTCGCCGCCTGGCAGGCCAAAAAGGAAGGCGCGGCGGTCGAGAAATTAGGCTTGGCCCGCGTGCGCGAACTGCTGGCCGGCGCCGCGCGGGCGGATGTCGATGCGCTGCTGGCTCGCGATAAGGCCTTGGAACATGAAGCCGAAGCCATCGCCAGTGTTGAGAAGCTCATCCGCTATGTCCGCGATTTGCATTTGCTGTGCATCAATTTTGTCAACTTTAAGAATCTGTATGCCGGCGACGCCCCCGCCATTTTTCAGATGGGAGTCCTTTACCTGGATCAGCGTTCGTGCCATCTCTGCCTGGCGGTCAATGACGCCGCGCGTCATGCGGTGATGGCGGGCCTGGCCGGCGCGTTCCTGGCTTACGCCGATTGCGCGCGCAAAGGAACGGGGGAGAAGTTGACCATCGTGGCCATTTTCTCGCAGGGCGATGACGAAAATGTGATGGTGGGCCGCAACGGCATTTTCTACGACCGCAGTGGCCGGGATTACGACGCAACCATCACGAAAATTCTGCCCAACCCCATCAGCCTGCGCGAAGCCTTCTGGTCGCCCTATAAGAAGGTGGTTCGATTTATTGAGGAACAGGTCTCCAAGCGCGCTTCCGCCGCCGATTCCGCCACGCAGACGCAATTGACAGAGACCGCCCAGACCGTCCGGCCGCCTAAACCGAGATTCGATCCCAGCGTGGTGGCATTGATCAGCGTGGCGGCGGGAAGTCTGGCAGGCGCCTTGGCGACGTTTCTGGCGTTTCTGGGCAAATTCGCGGCCTGGCAACTTCCGCTGCTGGTTGTTGGCATCATGCTGATCATTTCCGGGCCGTCGGTATTGTTGGCGTTCGTCAAGTTGCGCAGGCGCAATCTGGGCCCGATCCTCGATGCCAACGGTTGGGCCATCAACACTTCGGCCCGCATCAACGTGCCCTTCGGCACGAGGCTGACGGATATTGCCAAATTGCCGCCCGGGTCCACCATCGATATCCATGATCATTACGCTGAGAAATCGGTGGTGTGGCCCAAGGTTTTGGCCGTGGTGCTCTTCGTTGGCTGGCTGTTCTTGTTTGTCTGGGACGTGGGCATTCTTTATTCATTGACCAAGGACTGGACGTGGGGTCCGTTGGGCAAACCACCCGCCTCGCGGGAGGATAAAAAGGAAAAGGAAAACCCGCCGCCGGCGGAAACGACCAACACCGCCAGCATCAAGAAGTAAATTAAGATGAGGCATTGATGACGCAGATTGGAACAGTCGAATCCCTGCACCTGCACCCAAAAATTGGGGGAGAGCCGCTGCGCGACGTAAGCGAGGTCTATGCGGAGGCGGGCAAGGGTCTTGTAGGCGATTCGAGGGTCTTCGGGCACAAGAATCGAAAAGGCGAACCGAGCCTGCGCCAGGTCAGCCTGATTGCGCGCGAGGAAATCGCCCAGCACGCCGCCGCGCTGAGTTTGGTGGAAATTCCGCCCGGCGTGGTTCGGTCGAACATAGAAACAACCGGGATTGACTTGGGGTCCTTTCTTGGCCGCGAAATGGAGGTCGGTGAATCCGTGCTGCTCTTTTACGAGCCCCGGACGCCATGCTGGAAAATGGAGCGCATCGCTCCCGGCTTGCAAGCCATGATGTCCGAGGGTCGCCAAGGTGTCCTGGCGCAAGTCATGCGCTCAGGATGGATCCGCCTGGGGGATGAAGTCAGGCCTGTTCAAAGCGAGAAAGGATAAGTGGTTCTTGAAGGCTTGTTCCGCTGGAAGGAATTACTTCAAGGAACCGGGCCGCTGATTCAGTGGCAAAAAGAAGGTGATTTATGAAAACTCATCTGTTATTAATATTCCGTGCCAATTCAGCCATTCTCAAATATCCCGCTGGCTGAAATTCTAAGGGAATCGAACGC
>Ga0302326_10005347_pt1 | contig 29314 bp, 26 predicted proteins | sample Palsa_T0_3_FD_202264 | JGI IMG/M metagenome (GOLD analysis project Ga0302326, IMG submission 202264) | Peat permafrost microbial communities from Stordalen Mire near Abisko, Sweden - Palsa_T0_3 | ecosystem: Environmental > Terrestrial > Soil > Palsa > Peat permafrost | place: Sweden: Abisko... | reverse complement strand
TCCCGGTCTATGGGGCGAGCGGACTCAACGCCCTCATGGCCCCTTCGATGCACATGGACCGCGGCGCACTTGGACTGCTTTTCAGTGCCTACATGGTCATGTCGGGATTGCCGGGACCGCTGGTTGCTATCTCCGTCAATAAAATGGGCGTGCGCCGCACGCTCATGCTCGGCAGCCTGCTGCTGATCGCCGGGGCGCTGCTCATGGGCACCGTGGTCAACTCGTTCGGCTTCGCCCTGATCGCCTTTGGACTGCTCGTGGGTGGAGGCGTCGCGACGGGCGCGGCGCTGGCCGCGCAGGCCGGATTGGCACGCTGGTTCGTGCGCAAACGGGGCATGGTGCTGTCGATTCTCTACTCATCGGGTGCGGTGGGCGGTTTCGTCTCGGGCCGGCTGCTCGATCGCGTGGTGACACTGGCAGGCGGCAATTGGCGGGCGGGTTGGTGGGTCATCGCCGCGTTATCGGGCGTCGCCTGCGTCGTAGCCGCGGTGTTCGTCAAGGAATCCCCGGCCGAGCTGGGCCAGCAACCCGATGGCGACTCAACCCTGGTGGCCGCTGCGCCATCGGCCGACGCTCGTCGCGCGCTGTTCCGGACCGGGGAGAATTGGACCTATCGGGAGGCGCTCTCCTCACCCGCCTACTGGATCATGGTATTCGCGCTGCTCGGGGTCAGTTGCGGCTACACGCTCTACCTGGCGCACGGTTTCGTGCATCTGCGCGATCTGGGGCATACGCCATCGGAGGCGTGGCAGGCGATCTCGCTGCTGGCCGTGTCGGGGCTGGCGGCAAAGCTCGTGATTGCGCTCTGCGGCGACCGTATCGATCCGCGCTATCTGTGGGCCTTGTTCCAGATCAGCTTCGGGGTCGGCCTCATCGTGGTTGTGAATGCGCGCGGCCATGCCAGCGTACTCGTGTTCGCCAGCTGTCTGGGGATAGGGTTCGGCGGCGGGCTGGTGTGCCTGATGGCAACACTGAGCAATTATTTTGGCACGCGCGCTTTTGCTTCCCTGGCAGGCCTGGCGGTGGCCATCAATACCACCCTCAGTGCCGTGACACCGTACATCGCCGGCTGGCGCCACGACGCCGGCTACGGCTACAGCGGCAGTTTCTACTTCCTGGCATTCTGGTGCCTCATTGGCGGCCTGATGCTCATGCTGCTGCGCGTGCCGTCCCGACGCGGTACGCCGACCGCAGTTCCTGCCAGCGCGCTCACCTAGCAGATCAGGAGTCCTGCAGGGAAAACACGCGTTCGGCGTTGGTCTGGAAAAACTGACGGCGCTCCTGATCGCTCAGCGGCACCGCATCGCTGGCGGTAACCTCATCGGCCACGAACTGGTACGGATAGTCCATCGCGTAGAGCACGCGGTCCATGCCGAGCACATCCTGGCAAAAGCGAATGGCCGGCGCCCATGCCATCCCGCTGCTGGTCACATAGACATTCTCGCGCAGGTACTCGCTGACGCGCCGCTGCAACGGGCGCATGTTGGGGTAGCGCGACGCTGCCACCGTGGCGCGATGCATGTAGTCGAGCCGGAATAACCAGAAGGGCAGCGCTTCGCCCAGGTGGCCCAGCACCACCTGCAGGCGCGGAAAACGGTCGAACACGCCGCTGACGATCATGCGCAGCATGTGCATGCCGGTCTCGACGCTGAAACCATAGATCGCGCCATCGAGCCCACTCTCCAGCAGCGGCGCGATCAGGCCTTTCGAGGGCGATTGGGGATGAAGATAGATGGGTGTGTTCTCCGCCTCCGCCGCGGCCAGCAGATCGGAGAACTTTGGATGGTCGAGATACTCGCCGTGAGTGTGAGAGTTGATGATGACGCCCTTCATGCCGAGCTGGCGCTTGCCGCGCTCGATCTCGGCCGCGGCAGCGCGAGGATCCTGCGGCGCAACCGCTGTCAGTCCCGAGAACCGTGCCGGGAGCCGGCGCACGGCCTCGGCCAGTTCATCGTTGGCATCGCGCGCCATCGACACCGCGGTGGCGGCATCGAATACCTGCACGCCCGGGCCGGTCAGGGAAATGATCTGTCGATCGATGCCGGTAGCATCCATGTCGGCCAACCGCTGCGGTCCCAGATCCTGCAATTTGGCAATGATCTGCGTGGCGCGTGGACTGGGACTACCCAGGTAGAAGCCCCAGAGACTCCGGAAGCCCGGATCGTCGTATTCGTGGCGGTCGAGCAGGCGGCGATAACGCTCGAGCATGGCTTTCGGGGCGAAGGCCTCCTCGGTGGCAATGCGCGCGTAGCCGCGGGTGCGAATCGACTCCAGCCGTGCGGCTTCACTCATGGGCATGCTCCGCGATCGAGAGGGCATGCAGTGTAGAATGCCGGCCCTTTCTCCGATCAACCGACAAGGAACATCCCATGAGCCTGTCAATCTATGACGCTTCGATCCCATGGTTTCTGCAAGCCCTCGGCAATTTGGGCGGTGTGCTGGACAAGGCGAGCGCGCACTGCGAAAAAGAGAAGATCGATCCGAGCGCGCTGCTGACCGCGCGGCTCTATCCCGATATGTTCGCGCTGACTCGCCAGGTGCAGATCGTCTCGGACAACGCCAAGGGCGCGGCGGCACGCCTCGCGGTCGTGGACGCACCGAAGTTCGAGGACACCGAAGCCTCATTTGCCGAACTGAAGACGCGGCTCGACAAAACCGCGGCGTTTCTGAAGGGACTCGACAAGGGCAAGTTCAAGGACGCAGATACCCGCCCGATCGAAATCAAGTTTCCCAACGCCACGCTGAATTTCCCCAGCGGCTGGAACTACCTGATGGCCTTCGCACTTCCCAATATCTACTTCCACAGTACGACCAGCTACGACATCCTGCGCCACAACGGCGTCAAGCTAGGCAAGCCGGACTTCCTCGGCGCTGTCGGCAGGGGCTAGGGCAAGGGCCAGGCTAGTGGCCGCCCTCGACCCGTAGCCCCTCGTCGGCCAGTGCCGTTGCGAGTGTCGCCTCGATGCGCGCGGCCTCGGCGCGGGAGATGCGCTGCAGGTGCAGGGTCGGGCCGGTCAGTACTTCCAGTCCGCGTTTGAGGACGCAGCCGGCGGCCCGAATGCCGGCCTTGTGCTGATCGAAGCGTTGCGCGGGTGTGTACTCGCTCATCCCCACATAGATGCCGTAGGGATCGCCGGCTCGATCGGCATAGTCGAGCAGCACCAGGTAGATATTGCTGCGGCCCCGCCGCGCGCTGCGAAAGTGCGCCGAGGTGACATAGAGCTGCGGCAGGAAGTGGATGTAGCGCATTGGCAGCCAGTCCGGGATGGAACTGGCAGCGCAATTCCAGAGCTGCTCGATGGCCGATTCGATGCTCGCGGGCATCGCCGCGCGCATGCACAGCTCGTGCACGCAATGCGCGCCGGCCAGGCCGTCCGCCTGCTGCAAAGCCGCGGCGAAGCGTTGCGCGAGCGCCGTGGCCGTGAGTGCCTGCAGCGGTCGCGTCGCAGGCGAGGGATCGCTGCGTCTCAAGCTCGTATCAGATCGGCCAGGTAGGGTTGTGCGTTGTCGGGAAACACTTCCGCATCCAGTTTACGCGGACTGATGTTCAGATGATCGCGTAACACGCTCTTGATCACCGATCGCATATCCAGCGTCGGCTTGAGGTCGCGGCCCTCATAGAGCGCGCGTGCGGACAGCCCCGGCCAATCGCAGATCACGCGTCCGCCTCGCACCGCGCCGCCCAGCAGCAGCGCGGCCGTCGCGGTTCCATGGTCGGTGCCGCGTGTGCCATTGGCGGCCGCCGTGCGTCCGAATTCCGTGGCGATCAGCACGGCGGTGCGCTGCCAGGTGGCGCCGAGCGAATCTTTGAGTGCGCGCAAGGCGGCATCGAGAGCGGCGAGGCGCTGGGTAAGCTGGCCCTGTGCGCCACCTTCATTGAAATGGGTGTCCCATCCGGTGGTGTCAAACACGGCGACGGCGGGTCCGTCCTCGCGCTTGAGAAAACTGGCGGCTGTTTGCACGGTCTCGATATAGCGCGCGGCGCCCGGACGCGGCATGGCCGATGATGGTTGCATCGAGGACATGTCGGAGGATTCTGCGGCCATGCGATCGGTGGCGAGCGCCTGCCCCAGGCGTTGCGACAGGATCGGATCGCTGGCATAGCGGTCGGCGATTCGCTGCAAGGTGTCGTCGTCGATATCGGGCAGCTTCGAGGGCGACCATGAGGCGATGGGCGCCGGGCCGCGCAGCACCAGCGGCACGTTCTGTCCGAGCGCAACGCCCAGTTCCGCGCCGTGGACCGCACCGGGAGGCAGTGCGGCCGCGGTCCGATTGAGCCAGCCCACCTGGCTCGCATGTGGCAGCACCAGCCCGCTCTCGAGTACATCCTGGCCGTCAAAGTGCGAACGCTCGCGATAGGGCGTTGCGAGAGCGTGGAATACCAGCGCTTCGTGTGACTCGTAGGCCTCATGCACGAAGCTCAGGCCCGGGTTGAGACCGAAATGACCATCCAGTGCCAGCGCCCCATCGGCGGTCCCGGGCGCGCCGATCGCAAGCTGCTCGCGCAGCCTCGGGTAGTCGGGATCGGCGTAGGGAGGCACGGCCGCAAGGCCATCGAGCGCGCCACGCAGAATAATGAATACGAAGCGCGCATCGCCCGCGGCCGGAGCGGCGAAGGCGAAGCGGGCGCACAGTGCGCTGCTGCCGGCGGCAAGTCCGAGTTGCAGGAAACGGCGGCGGGAATCGTTCGATGACATGGAACCTCCGCGCATCAGCGGCGTAGGAATTCGGGAGAGGTCAAGAGCAGCGCCAGCGCCTGTGCCGGGCTTGCGGCGCGCGCCACGCTCTGGCGTGTCGCCGCGGTCAGCGAGTCGCCGAGAATTTCCGGCGCAAGCTGCTGCGCATCGCGCCGGTCGCCAAGCTTCTGCGCCACGGAATCCGAGAGCTCGATACGTTTCATCAGCGCCGAAGCGCCATCCCAATCCGAGCTGCGGTCTGGCCAGCCCGCCGGAGAACCCGGTGAGAAGGGCCGTTGCCCGAGCAGATCGAATGCCGAGAGGATGCGCGGCTCGCTCTCGGGCGGCAGCGACAATCCCCGGCCCAGCGACAGCACGTAGTCCTGCGGGCTCTTGAACTTCGGCGATGCGCCGTCCCAGGCTTCGGGCGAGTCGATCACCGCGGCATAGACCGCCGGCAGATCCCCATGCGTGCGCTCGAATACCTGCGCGATGCGCGCAATCGCTGCCGCAGGCGGATCGTCGCTGATGAAGTGGCGCGCGAGTTTGGTGGCGACGTGATTTGCTGTGGCAGGCGCGATCGCAAGATCGGCCAGCGTCGCGAGTCCCTGCGCCTGATCCTCTTCGGCATATCGCCGGCGCACCACCGTCTGCGCGCCGGGCTCGTGCACTTCAGGCCGGAAGAGGAAAGTCCCAACGGCGCCGCCCGCGAGTCGACCCTCGCCGCCGCCGATCGACCAGCCGGTCAGCACTTTGGCGAAGCTCGTGACATCGGCCTGCGTGTAACCGCCATCAACGCCCAGGGTGTGTAGTTCGAGAATCTCGCGTGCGAGATTCTCGTTGAGTCCGACCGTGCGACCACGGTTGGCTGCGCGACGCGCGACCATCGAATCGGGTCCGATGGATTGCTGATTGTCCAGGTACAGCAGCATTGCGGGGTGGGTTTCAACCGCCATCAGCAGATCATGAAACCGTCCCATGACATGCGGCCGGATCGCTTCACGCTCGAAACTGCCGGCAATACCGAGTACCGCGATCTTGTCCACGGACACCGCGAAATGATTGCTCCAGAAATACACCAGGCGTTCCGCGAACGGCCGATCGCTGCGCAACGCCGCCTGCAGCCGCGCGCGACTCTCGCTCAGGTAGATGGGCCGCAGGTACTGCGGCAGGCGCTTCGCCAGGTCGGCCGCCGCAGGCGAATCCGCCGCGGCCGCATCGGCGCGCGCACGCCGGGCCTGGCGCCGTGCCTGCACGATGGGCTCGGCGCCGGAGAGGATCTGCGCGGTGCTCTGCAGTCCGTCCGCGGCAAGCAACGGCTGAACGGTCAGTTGAGTACGCAGCCAGCCGCGAGGATCGGTGCCGATGGTGGCCAGATCGCCCGGACGCGCTCCTAAGCCAAAGCGATTGGCAGCGATGGCGGCTGCTACCTCGACGGTCAAGGTGCTCTCCTCGATCGAGACTGGTTGATCAAATCCCGTGCAACTACAGCGTGCCAGCGGCCGGGGCGTTGACCCATATTGCGTTGCACCGCGTCCACGTGTCGCAGTGTATGCTCGCAAAACTGTGACTGAATCCACATGGTTCTACTGGGCGCTGATGTCGGCGGCCTTCGCGGCACTGACGGCGATTTTCGCCAAGCTCGGTCTCACGGGCATCGACTCGGATCTGGCGACCCTGCTTCGCACCATCGTCATCGTGCTGGTGCTCGGGGCGTTCGTGATGGCAACCGGCAAGTGGCTCAACCCGATGCGCCTGAGCGGTCGGGCGCTGCTGTTCCTGGTGCTGTCGGCGCTTGCCACGGGCGCCTCGTGGGTGTGCTACTTCCGTGCGCTGAAACTCGGGGAGGCCTCCAGGGTGGCGCCGGTGGACAAACTCAGCGTGGTGCTGGTCGCGGTGTTCGCGGTGCTGTTTCTGGGCGAGCGGCCACTGCCGCGGGATTGGTGCGGCATCGCGCTGGTCACTGCCGGCGCGCTGATACTGGGATTGAAATAAGGACGTCATGAGACCGATCAAATGGACTGCTTCGTGGGTACGCGTGCTGGCGCTGATCGCCGTAGCCGCCGTGCCCGCGCGTGCGATGAGCCAGACCGCGCCGGTATTGCGGGCGACGCTGCCGAATGGACTGCGGGTCATCATCGTGCGCAATACGCTGGCGCCGGTGGTGGCGACGTCGATCAATTATCTGGTCGGATCGGATGAAGCACCGGTGGGTTTCCCCGGCACCGCGCACGCACAGGAACACATGATGTTCCGCGGCAGTCCCGGACTGACGGCCGATCAGCTGGCCGATATCGGCAGCGTCATGGGCGGAAACTTCAACGCCAATACCCGCGAGAGCCTGACGCAGTACCTGTTCACCGTGCCCACGGAGGATCTCGACGTCGCGCTGCATATCGAGGCGACGCGCATGCGCGGCGTGCTGGACAGTGCCAAGGACTGGAACCAGGAACGCGGCGCCATCGAACAGGAGGTGGCGCAGGACCTGTCCAGTCCCGGCTACAGGCTCTACGAGAAATTGCGCGCCGCGATGTTCGCCGGTACGCCCTATGCGCACGATGCGCTCGGCACGCGCCCGTCCTTCGACGCCACGCGCGTCGGCATGCTGCGGCAGTTCCACGACGCCTGGTACGTGCCGAACAATGCCATCCTGATCGTCGTGGGCGATCTCGACCCCACCGCGACCCTGGAAAAGATCCGCGCGCTGTTCGGGGATATCCCCTCGAAGGCGTTGCCCAAGCGGCACCTGGTGAGGCTCCAGCCGGCGCATGCGGCGAGTATCCAGGTCGATACCGATCGGCCTACCGGCACGCAGATGCTCGCGCTGCGCGTGCCGGGCCTGAACAGTCCGGATTTCCCGGCGCTCGAGGTGCTGTCGGATGTGCTGAGCAACCAGCGATTCGATCTGTATGGATTGGTGCCGCAGGGCAAGGCCATCAACGCCGCCTTCTCGCTGGATCCGCTGCCGCAGGCCGGCCTGGCCTATGCGGAGGTGGTGTTTACGAAGGGCCAGGATCCCAAGGCACTGGAAGCGGAGGTGCGCGCGATTCTCCAGCGTGTCGCCGATCACGGCGTGCCGCCCGAGCTGGTGCGCGCGGCCAAGCTGCAGGAGCGCAGGCAGGCCGAGTTCCAGAAGAATTCCATCGAGGGCCTGGCGTCGGTCTGGGCCGACGCGGTGGCACTCTACGGGCTCGATTCGCCGGATGCAGACCTGCAGCGCATCGAGAAAGTCAGTGTCGAGGACGTCAACCGCGTGGCGCGCAAGTACCTCGATCTCGCGCACGCGGTCTCGGCGGTGATGATTCCGCAGGGCGGCGGCCGGCCGGTGGCCAGCGGCGGCGGTTTTGGCGGGCAGGAGAACATCTCGCTCGGCGAAGCGCACCCGACCCAATTGCCGGACTGGGCACGCGCGGCGCTTGAACGTCTCGATGTGAAGCCATCGAGCGTGCAGCCGGTGGTCTCCACGTTGCCGAATGGGCTGACGCTCATCGTGCAGAGCGTGGATGTCAGCGACACGGTCAGTGTGTTCGGGCGAATCCGCAATCGCCCTGAGGTCGAGGCCGACGTGGCGCAGCAGGGAGTGGGGCAGCTGCTCGATCCGTTGCTTTCCTATGGCAGTGAATCGCTGGACCGGCTCGCGTTTCAGGGTGCGCTGGATGAGATCGGAGCCGATGAGCATGCCGGGACGGATTTCGACCTCGAGGTGCTGTCACAGAATTTCGATCGCGGCGCCGAACTGCTGGCCGACAACGAGCTGCATCCGGCGCTGCCTGCGGCCGCGATGAGCGTGGTCTCAAAGCAGCTCGTGCAGATCATCGCCGCCCGCATTCACAGTCCGGGTTACCTGACGCAACGTTCGCTGCGCTCGGCGCTGTTCCCGCCCGATGATCCGAGCCTGCGCGAGGCGACGCCCGACGGCGTTCGCGCGCTGACGCTGGATGACGTGCGCGCCTACTACCGCAAGGCATTTCGGCCCGATCTGGCCACGATCGTGGTCGTGGGGAACGTTTCCGCAGAGCAGGCACGCTCTACCATCGAGAAATATTTCGGCGGCTGGAGTGCCACCGGTGCCACGCCCGACATCGACCTGCCGGTGGCTCCGCCCAATAAACCGGGCAATGTCGCGGTGCCCGACGCCAGCCGGGTGCAGGATAATGTGATCCTGGCGCAGAACCTCGCGCTGACGCGATCCGACCCGGACTTCTACGCGCTGGAGTTGGGCAGTGCGGTGCTGGGCGGGGGGTTCTATTCCACACGCCTCAGCATCGAGCTGCGCAAGAACACCGGGCTCGTCTATTCGGTGGGCTCCACACTGCAGGCCGGGCGCACGCGCGGTGCCTACTACATCCAGTACGCCTGCGATCCGCAGAATGTCGGCAAAGCGGCGAACATCGCCGTTCAGGAACTGCGCAGCATGCAGAGCACGGCGGTCGCTGCCGATGAGTTGCTGCGCGCCAAGGCATTGCTGCTGCGACAGATTCCGCTGGCGGAGGCCAGCGTCGATGGCATCGCCCACGGCCTGATCGATCGGCGCGAGTACGATCTGCCGCTGGATGAGCCCGCCCGCGCCGCGCAACGCTACATCGACATGACCCCGGCCAATGTGCAGGGCGCGTTTCAGAAATGGATGCGGCCGGACGACCTGGTGCGGGTCTCGCAGGGGCCTGCGCCGCAGTGAAAGCAAAAGTGATTGCCATGGCAACTTATTCTCGCCGGAACGCCCCTCGTCGGGGCGCTTGCCAGGAATGTGATAGAAAACAGCGGCTGCGAGCGCGGCTTGTATTTCAATAGCACGTGCCGCACTTAGATCTGATCGTTTCAATGGAAAGCCCGATCCGATAGAATACTCGGCCGTGAATACGCGTCTAGCTCTTTGAGCGGACAGGTTTTTTCCGCTTTTTTAGGTTGATTCCAGTCGTGCCAGGACCCCCCAAGTCGCCATCCTTATCCGAGCAGCTAGCCACCACGCCGCTGTCCGGTGCCAACGCGTATTACGTCGAAGCGCTCTATGAGAAATACCTGGCGGATCCCGCCGGGATCGACCCTGGCTGGCGGCGCTATTTCGATGCGCTGCCCGCGGGGGCCGCCCAGGAGCGCGCGCACGGCCCCATCATTGCGGCCGTGGCGGCCCGGACCCAGGCAGGACCAGCACCGGCTGCGTCCCCGGCAGGAACGGCTGCCGCGGGTTCTGGAGGTGCCGCCAGCGAAAAGCAGGCCGCGGTATCGCGGCTGATGCAGATTTACAGCAACCGCGGTCACCTGATTGCGCAGATTGACCCGCTGGGGCTGCTGCAACGACCGCGCCCGCGAGTGCTCGATCTGGATTATGCCGGGTTGAGCGCTGCGGACCTGGATACCGAGTTCTATACGGCCACGCGCAATGCCTGGATCGAGCGGCGCGCGACGCTGCGCGAAATCATTGCTCGCCTCGAGACCGTTTACTGTGGACACATTGGCGCGGAATTTGCGCATGTCTCGAATACCGACGAGCGACTCTGGCTGCAGGACGAGTTTCAGCTCGGACGCATGCAGTTTCGCTTCTCGATCGAGGAGCAGCGCAATCTGCTCTGGCAGCTGACTGCCGCCGAAGGGCTGGAGCGCTACCTGCATACCAGGTATGTCGGCCAGAAGCGCTTTTCGCTGGAGGGTGCCGATGCGCTGATCGCCTCGCTGAACGATCTGATCCAGCAGGGCGGTGCCGCGGGCATCGAGGAATTCGTGCTCGGAATGGCGCATCGCGGCCGGCTCAACGTGCTGGTCAATGTGCTCGGTAAATCGCCGGCGCAATTGTTCTCGGAATTCGAGGGCAAGTACGACCAGGCGCATATGCAGGGCTCGGGCGACGTCAAGTATCACAAAGGATTTTCGGCAGACCTGCGCACCGCCGCGGGCAATGTGCACGTGGCGCTGGCGTTCAATCCCTCGCACCTGGAGATCGTCAATCCGGTCGTCGAAGGTTCGGTCCGGGCCCGGCAGGAGCGACGCAATGACGCCGAGGGCAATCGGGTGGTGCCCGTGCTCATGCACGGCGACTCGGCCTTTTCCGGGCAGGGCGTGGTCATGGAGACGCTGCAGCTCTCGCAGGCGCGCGGCTTCCGCACCGGCGGCACCATTCATATCATCATCAACAATCAGATCGGCTTCACCACCTCCGATCCCTGCGATCTGCGCTCCACCACCTACAGCAGCGACGTGGCCAAAATGCTGGAGGCCCCGATCCTGCACGTCAACGGCGACGATCCCGAGGCGGTGGTTTTCTGCACGCGGCTCGCACTGCGCTATCGACAACGCTTTCACAAAGATGTCGTGATCGACCTTGTGTGTTACAGGCGCCTCGGTCACAACGAAGCCGACGAGCCGGCGGCGACCCAGCCGGTCATGTACCGGGCGATTCGCCAGCATCCGACCGCCCGCAAGCTTTACGCCTCGCAGCTGGCCGCAGAAGGCGTGTTGAGCGCTGCCGATGCCGACCAGATGGTCGAGCAGTATCGCAATGCGCTCGATTCGGGTCGGCTGGAAATGTCTGCCGCGCTCGGACTGATCGGCAACAAGCACACGATCGACTGGTCGCGTTTCACGCAGGTCGATTGGTCGGAGCGACCGCGCACCGGCATTCCGATCGATCGGCTCAGGGCGCTCGGTGCCCGGCTGTCGCAGCTGCCCGCGGACCTGGAGCTGCACCCGCGCGTCGCGCAGGTGATGACCAATCGCGCGCGCATGATGGCGGGGGAGTTGCCGCTGGACTGGGGTGCTGCCGAGACGCTCGCGTACGCCTCGCTGCTGGAGGATGGCTACCCGGTTCGCATATCGGGCCAGGACTCGGGACGAGGCACTTTCTTCCACCGGCATGCGGTGTTGCACGATCAGACCACCGGACGGCGCTACATCCCGCTGCAGCACGTTCGCGACGGCCAGCCGCGCTTTGCAATCGTCGACTCGGTGTTGTCGGAGGAGGCCGTGGTCGGATTCGAATACGGTTTTTCGACCACCAGCCCCGATTACCTCGTGATCTGGGAGGCGCAGTTCGGCGATTTCGTCAATGGCGCGCAGGTCGTCATCGACCAGTTCATTTCGTCGGGCGAGGCCAAGTGGGGACGGCTCTGCGGCCTGACCATGTTCCTGCCGCACGGTTACGAGGGGCAGGGGCCGGAGCATTCCTCCGCGCGCCTGGAGCGGTTTCTGCAATTGTGCGCCGAGAACAACATGCAGGTGTGCGTGCCCTCGACGCCCGCGCAGATGTTTCACGTGCTGCGGCGGCAGATGCTGCGGCAATTCCGCAAGCCGCTCATCCTGATGACGCCCAAGAGTCTGCTGCGCCATGAGTTGTCGGTGTCCTCGTTGGCCGATCTGAGTCTTAACAACTTTGCCAACATCATCGATGAGATCGATGAGATCGAGCCGGGGCTGACACGCCGGGTGGTGTTTTGCAGCGGCAAGGTTTACTTCGACTTGCTGAAGGCGCGACGCCAGGAGGCGTTACACGATGTCGCGATCGTGCGCATCGAGCAGCTCTATCCGTTCCCGGTGGAGGAATACCAGGCCGTGCTCGCGCGCTACGCCAATGCCACCGAACTGGTGTGGTGCCAGGAAGAGCCGCAGAACCAGGGCGCCTGGTTCCAGATTCGTCACCGCCTGCAGGACCTGGCGCAGACGCGCACGGTCTACTATGCGGGCCGCGGCGCCGCCGCGGCGCCGGCCACCGGCGTGACCAAGCAGCATGAATCCGAACAGCGCCGCCTGGTCGAGACCGCGCTCAACGCCGTATCGATCGAGCAGACGCGCAGCACGCCGCGGCTGACGCTGAGTCCGGCCGACCTCGTGGCCGCCGGCCCAGAGACGGCTGCCGATCGTGCTCCAAGGAAGAAGAGCTTATGAGCATCGAGATTCGAGTCCCGCAGCTTCCTGAATCCGTGGCGGACGCCACGCTCATGGCCTGGCGCAAGCAGCCAGGCGAGGCGGTGAGCCGCGATGAGAATCTGGCGGACCTGGAAACCGATAAAGTCGTGCTCGACGTGCCCGCTCCGGTGAACGGCGTGCTGCGGGAAATCAAGGTTCCGGCCGGTCAGTCGGTCAAGACCGGGGACCTGCTGGCAGTTATCGACGAAGGCGCCGTTGCCACGGCGGCACCGGCTGCGGCCGCGGCGGCCCCCGCGGTCAACGGCAAGGCCCCGCCGACCGCAACCGCGACGGCGACGGCGACGGCACCCAAGACCAGCCCGGCAGCGCGGCGCGTGATCGAGGAAAATCACCTGGCGGCAGGCAGTATCACGCCATCTGCGCCTGGTGGACATGTGACCAAGCAGGATGCGGAGGCGGCGGCGCGAGCCGCCGCGGCGCCGGCGCCCGCAGCGGCTGCGCCTGCAGCGGCACCTGCCGTGCCGGCCATTCTGGTGCAGCGCGGCGCGCGCACCGAGCAGCGCGTACCGATGACGCGACTGCGGGCCCGCATCGCCGAGCGGCTGGTGCAGGCGCAGGCGACGCAGGCACTGCTGACCACTTTCAACGAGGTCGACCTGGGCGCGGTGCAGGAACTGCGCGCGCGCTACAAGGAAGCCTTCGAGAAAAAGCACGGCGTGAAGCTGGGCTTCATGTCGTTCTTCGTCAAGGCAGTCACCGAGGGGCTCAAGCGCTTCCCGGTGGTCAATGCCTCGGTCGAGGACAACGACATCGTTTACCACGAATATTTCGACGTCGGCGTTGCCGTATCGACCGAGCGCGGACTCATGGTTCCGATCCTGCGTGATGCCGACTCCTTAAGCTTCGCCAGCATCGAGCAGCAGATTGGCGAATTTGCAGTGCGGGCTCGCAGCGGCGCGATCAAGCTCGAGGAACTCACGGGCGGTACCTTCAGCATCACCAACGGCGGCACCTTCGGGTCGCTGCTGTCGACTCCGATCGTCAATGCGCCGCAGAGCGCCATCCTCGGCATGCACAAGATCCAGGACCGCCCCATGGCGGTGAAAGGTGCGGTCGTGGTGCGTCCCATGATGTACGTCGCGCTCACCTATGATCATCGGATCATCGATGGGCGTGAAGCGGTGCAGTTCCTGGTCGCCGTCAAGGAATGCCTGGAAGACCCCGGCCGGCTGCTGCTCGGGGTCTGACGTCCATGGCTGATGCCTTCGATGTGGTGGTCATTGGCGCCGGGCCGGCCGGTTATCCCGCTGCCATCCGCGCGGCGCAGAACGGCCTGAAGGTGGCTTGCGTCGATGCGTGGAAGAATCGCGATGGCAGCGCCGCTTTCGGCGGTACCTGCCTCAATGCGGGTTGCATCCCCTCCAAGGCATTGCTCGAATCCTCGGAACTGCTCGAGCGCGCGCGCTCGGAATTCGGGGTGCACGGCATTCAGACCGGCTCGGTCACGCTCGATCTGGCTACCATGCAGAAGCGACGCGCGGGCATCGTGCGCACCATGACCGGCGGGGTCGCCGCGCTGCTCAAGGGCGCGGGCGCCACGGCCATTCACGGCACCGCGCGGCTGCTGCGCGATCGTCGGGTCGAGGTCGTGGCGGCGGACGGCACCCGCAGTGAGCTCTCCGCGCGGCACGTGGTGCTCGCCAGCGGCTCAATTCCAACCGAGCTCAAATCGCTGCCGTTCGATCATCGCTTCATCATCGATTCATGGGATGCGCTCGAGCTCAGCGCGGTACCGAAGAAACTCATTGTCATAGGCGCGGGCATCATCGGGCTGGAACTTGGCAGTGTCTGGCGCCGCCTGGGTGCCGAGGTGATCATGCTCGAGGCGCTCGAGACGTTTCTCGCAGTAGCCGATCAACAGCTGGCGCAGGAGGCGCTGCGGCAGTTCAAGAAGCAGGGCATGGATATCCGTCTCGGCGCCAAGGTCACCGGTGCTGCCAGCGCCGGCGGCAGTGTCACCGTGCAGTACAGCGACGCGGCGGGAAAATCGCTGTCCGCGTCGGCCGATCAGGTCATCGTCGCCGTTGGGCGCCGGCCGTATACGACGAATCTGTTCGCACCCGACAGCGGCGTCGTGCTGGACGAGCGGGGTTTCATTCAGGTCGATGAGTCCTGCCAAACCGGTGTCCCTGGAGTCTGGGCCATCGGCGATTGCGTGCGTGGCCCGATGCTGGCGCACAAGGGCAAGGAGGAGGGCATCGCGGTCGCCGATCGCATTGCCGGGCGGTACGCCCACGTCAATTACGACGTCATCCCCTCGGTCATCTACACGGCACCCGAGATTGCCTGGGTGGGCAAGACCGAGGAACAGCTCAAGACTTCCGGCATCGATTACAAAAGCGGCGTGTTCCCCTTCGCCGCCAGCGGCCGCGCGCGCGCCCTGCAGGCGACGGCCGGATTTGCGAAGATTCTCGCGGCACGCGACAGCGACCGCATCGTAGGCGTGCACATCATCGGGCCGATGGCCGGAGAGCTGATCGCCGAGGCTACGCTGGCGATGGAGTTCCAGGCCAGCGCCGAAGACCTGCAGCGCACGATACATGCGCATCCCACCCTCGCCGAGGCCCTGCACGAGGCTGCACTGGCAGTCGACAAGCGGGCGATCGACAACCTCAACCGCTGACGGTGCGATGTACGGGCAGTGGGCCAAATGACTGCGTGACGGGCATCATCTCGATGGCGTTGATATTCACGCGGGCCGGCAGGCTGGCCACCCAGTGCACGGCCTCGGCCACATCCTCGGGTGTCAGCGCATCGGCGCCATCATAGATTTTGGACGCCTTCGTCGCGTCGCCCCCGAAGCGCACCGCCGAGAATTCGGTGCCCCCGACCAGGCCCGGCTCCACGCTGGTGACGCGAATCGGCGTACCGAACAGATCCGCACGCAGTCCCAGCGAGAATTGGCGCACGAAGGCCTTGGTGGCGCCATAGACATTCCCGCCGGGGTAGGCATAGGTGCCGGCGATGGAGCCGAGATTGATGACGTGTCCGCGCCGGCGCTCGACCATGCCGGGCAGCACGGCCCGTGTCACATACATCACGCCCTTGACGTTGGTATCGACCATCTGTTCCCACTGGTCCGGATCGGTTCGCTGTGCGGGCTCTAGCCCGAGCGCCAGTCCCGCGTTGTTGACCAGGATGTCGATGGCGGACAGTTCCGCCGGGAGTGCCGCGACGGCCGCATCGACGGCGGCGCGATCCCGCACATCCAGCCTTAGCGGATGGATCCTGTCGGCGCCGCATTCCTGGCGAAGCGCCTCAAGTCGATCCAGCCTTCGACCGGCGGCGATGATGTGGTGACCCTCGGCGGCAAAGCGGCGCGCGATCGCGGCACCGAAGCCGGAAGTAGCGCCCGTGACAAAGACGATCATACGAACGTTTCCTCAGTGATTCAGCGATTCCATGCCGCCCGGTGCGTAGCGCGCGCCGGCGGCGACGCCGGGCGGTGCAATCTGCTCGATGACGGCGCTTTCGGCCGGCGTGAGTTGCACATTAGCGGCGGCGGCGTTTTCCTCCAGCCGCGAAAGATTGCTCGTGCCCGGAATGGGCACGATATCGCTCCCCTGACTGAGCAACCAGGCGAGAGCAAGCTGCGATGGGGTGCAGCCTTTCTTGCGGCTGAGCGCCTGGAGATGCTCCACCAACGCCAGATTGCGGGCGAAGTTATCGCTTTGGAAGCGCGGGTTGCTGCGCCGCCAGTCATTGGCGGCCAGGTCCTCGACACGCAGGAAGCGTCCGGCCAGGAAGCCGCGGCCCAAGGGGCTGTAGGCCACCAGCGCGATGCCCAGCTCGCGCAGCGTGGGCAGTACCAGCTCTTCCACATCCCGCGTCCAGATCGAGTACTCGGTCTGCACAACCGCGATCGGATGCACCTTGTGAGCCCGACGGATGGTCGCGGGGGCAGCCTCCGAGAGGCCCAGATGCCGGACCTTGCCGGAGCGAACCAGACCGGCCATGGCGCCCACGGTCTCCTCGATGGGCACGGTCGGATCGATGCGATGCTGGTAATAGATATCGATGTAATCGACATCCAGGCGCTTCAGCGATTCATCGCAGCAGGCGCGCACGTACTCCGGCCGGCCGTTGATCCCGCGTTCGGCGGCATTCACGTGACCGGTCTGGATGCCGAACTTGGTGGCAAGGATTGCCTGCGAGCGGCGCCCGCGCAGTGCCTGGCCCACCTTGAGTTCCGAGTCGCCGTAGATGTTGGCGGTGTCCAGCAGCGTGATCCCCAGATCCAGCGCGCGATGAATGAGCGTCACGGCTGCCTGATCGCTGTCGATGGCGCTGGAGTAGGCGTCGGCCAGGCCGAGGCTCATGCAGCCTAGTCCCACCGCCGAGACTTGCGGTCCCTGATTTCCCAGGCGGCGCAGATGCATGGGCAACTCCTTCAGGGAACGCGCTCGGCGCGCAATACATTGGGCACAGCGCTCAATCGCTGCAACACCCGGCCGAGCTGCGCATGGTCGCGTACCGCGGTGCGCATGACAATGGTGGCCATGCGATCCATCGGATCGGTGTCCGAATTGACCCCCTCGATGCTGAGCTTCTCCAGCGCCATGACGTCCGAGACGTCGCGCAACAGCCCACGCCGGTCGAACGCCTGCACGCGGATACGCACCGGCATAACGCTGTCGGAGTCCAGCGTCCATTCGACTTTGAGCACGCGTTCGGGCTTCACGGCGCGCATGCGCAGCAGGCTCGCGCAGCGCGTCTGGTGGATGGTCACACCGCGTCCCAGAGTCACGTAGCCCGCGATCGGTTCCGGCGGCACCGGGCCGCAGCAGCGAGCCATGGTGATCGGCAGGTCACCGACCCCTTCAATTTCGACCGGCGAGCGGCCGCTGCGGCGCTGCGGCCGCTTGCGCGCCGGGGCCAGCGGGGGCTCCGCCGGCGCGCGCACGCGGGCGATGGCCGCCGACAACGCCGCGCTACCGATCTCGCCTCCGCCGATCATGCGGTGCAGGTCCTCGACGCCATCCGCCTTGAACTCGCGCAGCAGCGGTGTAAGCAGCTCGCTACCGGCACCGGCCTTTTTTAATTCCCGCTCGAGGCTCTCGCGCCCGCTCACGCGGTGCTCGGGCTGGTCGATGCGGCGGAACCAGGCGCGTACCTTGGCGCGGCTGCGCGGCGACGCCAGGAAGCCCTGGTCGGGGGACAGCCAGTCGCGGCTGGGAGCCAACTGTTTGCCGGTGATGATTTCCACCACCTGGCCGTTCGCAAGCGGCTGGTTGAGCGGCACGATGCGGCCGTTGATCTTGGCGCCCCGGCAGCGGTGACCGAGATCGGTATGCACGTGGTAGGCGAAGTCGAGCGCGGTTGCGCCGCGCGGCAGATCCACCACTTCTCCTTTGGGAGTCATTGCATAAATGCGATCTGCAAACAGCTCGCTCTTCAATCGCTCGATCGGATCGCCGTCCGCGTCCGCGGTCTGAGTGGGGTCGAGTACCCGGCGCACCCATTCGATTTTGCGTTCATAGCGCGCATCGCGCGCGCCGCCTTCCTTGTAGCGCCAGTGCGCGGCGACGCCGAGTTCGGCCTGGGCATGCATGTCGTTGGAGCGGATCTGTACTTCGAGCGACTTTGCTTCCGGTCCGATCACCGCCGTGTGGATGGAGCGATAATCGTTGTCCTTGGGAGTGGCAATGTAATCGTCGAATTCCCCGGGAATATAGTGCCAAAGTCCGTGCACCACGCCGAGCGCCGCATAGCAGTCGGCGATCGACTCGACCACGATGCGTACCGCGCGCACGTCGAACAGCTCCTCGAACCCCACGTGCTTGCGGCGCATCTTGCGGGCGATGCTGTAAATGTGTTTGGGACGACCAAATACCTGCGCGGCCACTCCGGCATCGCGCAGCTCGCGCTTGAGCAGCACGCAGACCGAGACGATGTATTGCTCCCGATCCACGCGCCGCTCGGCCAGTGCGCGTGCGATGTGATGGTATTCCTCGGGCTCGAGGTAGCGGAACGCGAGATCCTCGAGCTCCCATTTGAGATTCCAGACGCCCAGCCGATTGGCCAGCGGCGCCAGGATTTCGCGTGTTTCGAATGCCAGGCGTCGCCTGGGCTCCTCCTCCAGATCGCGCGCATGCCGCAACCTCACCAGCTGTTCGGCCAGCCGCGCCACGACCAGTCGCGGATCGTCTGCTACCGCCAGCAGCATCTTGCGCAGCGTCTCGGCCTGCTGGGAATTGAGCCGATGCGATGTCGACCAGTCGGCAGGCAGGCTCAGCTCGCCGAGGCGGCCGAGCGCCGTGGCGAGGTGCAGGGCGGCGGAAGTCAGGCGCGCGTCATCCGTGGCAGGCTCGCCGCGCAGTCCATGCAGACGCGCCCAATGCAGCGCGGTCGCCACGGTGAGATCGAAGTCCTGCGTCAATGCGGCCACCAGTTCGGCCGCTTCGATGCCCGCGCCAAGCGTTGACGGATCGGCGCCGAGTTCCAGCAGGGCCATACGCGCCGCGTCGAGATTCGCGGTGGCTGCGGGCGTGGCGTGACTGGCGGTTTCCATGCTGTGAGGTCGGTGTCTTCCGGCTATCATTCAGGGTATGGTCGGCCACAGCAAGTGCGGTTGAGGACATCAATTCATGGCGCGATACCCGACCAGGTCCTGGCGCGCTTTCCAACCGCGCCAGAGCCTCAGCGACAGCCACGATTCGATCACGCTGGTCGTCAGTGAATGCCGCGTGCTCGGCATCGATCCGGGATCGCAGCGCACCGGTTTCGGGATCATCGACTGTCATGCCGGCGGCGAACGGCACGTCGCCAGCGGCTGCATCGATGTGGCCGGACGGGACATGGTCGTGCGGCTGCAACAAATCTTTGCGGACCTGAACACACTGGTCAGCGAGCATCGTCCGGACATGATCGCGATCGAACGCGTCTTCCTGCACCGCAATCCCGATAGCGCCCTCAAGCTCGGGCAGGCGCGCGGCGTGGCGATTTGCGCGGCGGCGTCGCTGGGTGCCAGCGTGCATGAGTACGCGCCCCGGGCCATCAAGATGGCGGTCACAGGCTATGGCGCGGCCGCCAAGCCGCAGGTGGCACAGATGGTGCGGACGCTGCTGCGACTGGACACGGCCCTCGCCGCGGACGCGGCCGATGCCCTGGCGGCGGCTCTGTGCCACTCGCAGACCCGCCGCCTCGGCGCATTGGCCTCGGTATGATCGGCTCTCTGGCCGGAGTACTGGCATACCGATCGCCGCCGCACCTGCTGCTCGATGTCGGTGGGGTGGGCTATGAAGTCGAGGCGCCCATGTCGACGTTCTACTCGCTGCCGGCGGTCGGCCAGACCACGCGACTTCTGACCCACCTGGTGGTGCGCGAGGACGCGCATGTGCTCTACGGTTTTGCGACCGCGCAGGAGCGGGCGCTGTTCCGCAATCTGCTGAAGGTCTCGGGCGTCGGACCTCGCATTGCGCTGGCCATACTTTCGGGCGTGACGGCAGCCGCCTTCGCGCAGGCCGTGCGCGCGGAGGATGCCGCCACGCTGACGCGCATTCCGGGTGTGGGGCGCAAGATCGCCGAGCGCCTGGTTATCGAAATGCGCGATCGACTCGAGGAACCCGGAATGCTGTCGTCGGCGGCCATCGGGCCGGATGCGCTGCCGATCGGGTCCGGAGCACAGGCCGAAGCCTATGGCGCGCTGGTGGCATTGGGCTACAAGCCGGTCGAGGCGACGCGTCTGCTCAAGTCACTGGGCCGCGACATCGCCGGGTTATCGACGGAGGAGCTGATCCGCCGCGCGCTGCAGAATGCGGTGCGGGAATGAGCGCGCTGGAAACCGATCGGCTGGTCAGCGCGAGCGCCAGCGCGCCGGAAGACGCCATCGATCGCGCCATCCGGCCGCGCGCCCTGGCCGACTACATCGGCCAGGAGCACGTCAAATCGCAGCTGTCGATTTTCATCGGCGCTGCGCGCATGCGTGCCGAGGCGCTCGATCACGTGCTGATCTTCGGGCCGCCGGGTCTGGGAAAGACCACGCTGGCGCATGTGATCGCCACCGAATTGCAGGTCAACCTGCGCCAGACTTCCGGTCCGGTGCTCGAACGGCCCGGAGACCTCGCGGCGATACTCACCAACCTGCAGCCCAAGGATGTGCTGTTCGTCGATGAAATTCACCGTCTGAGCCCCGTGGTCGAGGAGATTCTCTACCCGGCAATGGAGGACTATCAGCTCGACATCATGATCGGCGAGGGTCCGGCCGCGCGCTCGATCAAGCTCAATCTGCCGCCCTTCACGCTGGTCGGCGCCACCACGCGCGCGGGTCTGCTGACCTCGCCGCTGCGCGATCGCTTCGGCATCGTGCAGCGGCTGGAGTTCTATTCGATTGCCGAAATCGAACGCATCGTGCAGCGTTCGTCGCGGATCCTGAAAGTCGAGATCGATGAGGCGGGCGCGCAGCGCATCGCGCAGCGTTCGCGCGGCACGCCGCGCATTGCCAATCGGCTGCTGCGCCGGGTGCGCGACTATGCCCAGGTCAAGGCCGATGGCCGCATCGATGATGCCGCAGCCCAGGCCGCACTCAATCTGCTGCAGGTGGATCCGGAGGGGTTGGATACACTGGATCGCAAACTGCTGCTGACCATCATCGAGAAATTCGACGGCGGCCCGGTGGGCATCGAGAGCCTCGCGGCGTCGATTGGCGAGGAGCGCGGTACGCTCGAGGATGTCATCGAACCGTTTCTGATCCAGCAGGGGCTGCTGGCGCGCACTGCGCGCGGGCGCATCGCGACGCGCCTGGCGTGGCGGCATTTCGGCTTGAAGATGCCCGATCGGGTGGCGGCCAATCTGTCGCTGTTCGGCGAGGAAACTTGACCGTTTTCACCTGGCAGTCGCGTGTTTACTGGGAGGACACCGACGCCGGCGGCATAGTTTATTATGCGAACTATCTGAAATTCCTCGAGCGTGCGCGCAGCGAATGGCTGCGTTCGCGGGGGGTATCGCAAAGCGCGCTGGCGCTCGATCCGGGGATCCTGTTCTCGGTGGTGGCGGTCGAGGCGCAGTATCAGCGCCCGGCGCGGCTCGATGATGTGCTGTCGATCAGCTGCGAGCCGGTCCGCGATGGTGGCGCCACGGTCGCCTTCGGTCAGCGCATCTGGCGCGACGGCGGCAACCGGGAGCAGCTGCTGCAGGCCCGGGTGCGTGTTGCATGCCTGGATGCGCGCAGCCTGAAACCCAGGCGCCTGCCGGAAGTCATATTGCGTGAGCTCCCGGTCTCGGGGGCATAGCCAAAGGAGTGGTGAATGGGCGGTGAATTGTCGATTGTCCGGCTGGTCACGCAGGCGAGCCTGGTGGTGCAGATCGTGCTTGGGATATTGCTGATCGCCTCGGTCAGCTCCTGGGCCATCATTTTCCGCAAGCGCATGGTCGTCAATCGCGCACGGCGCGATGCCGATCGCTTCGAGAATAGTTTCTGGTCCGGCGGCGATCTGAGCACGCTGTATCGATCGGTGGAAGCGCGCGGCAAAACCTCCGGCATGGAGAGCATTTTCGAGTTCGGTTTCCGCGAATTCGCGCGCCTGCGGGCGCAGGGCGGCGTGGCTGCCGACATGCTGCTCGAAGGCTCGCGGCGCGCGATGCGAGTGGCACAGCTTAAGGAAATCGAACGTCTCGAGCAAAGCCTGGCAACGCTTGCGACCGTGGGCTCCACCAGTCCTTACGTCGGTCTGTTCGGGACGGTCTGGGGCATCATGAATGCCTTCAGCTCGCTCGGTAACGTGCAGCAGGCAACCCTGGCGATGGTGGCGCCGGGCATCTCCGAGGCGCTGGTCACCACCGCCATGGGCCTGTTCGCGGCAATTCCCGCGGTCGTGGCCTATAACCGTTATGCCGATCTGGTGAGTCGACTCGAGACGCGCTACGACGGGTTCATGGAGGAGCTCTCCACCATCCTGCAGCGCTACGCCGGACGCGGACCGAGCGGCGCGCCTGTCACGCCCTCGGGCACGCGGGGAGGCTGAAGTGGCAGCCGCCGGCAAGGGCAAGCGCCGCCTTATGGGCGAGATCAATGTCGTGCCCTATATCGATGTGATGCTGGTGCTGCTGATCATTTTCATGATCACGGCGCCGTTGTTGACCCAGGGCATCAAGGTGGACCTCCCCAAGGCCGCAGCCGAGCCGCTCGATGTGCGGCAGAACGAACCGCCACTGGTACTGTCGATCGATGCACAGGGTCACCTGTATCTGAACGTCGGCGCCGCGCCGAAGCAGGCGCTGGACGATCAGGCGATCCTCGTCCGCGCGACAGCCGCGCTGCGTCGCGCACCCGATCGCGCGGTGCTCGTCAACGGCGATCAGTCGGTCAGCTATGGCCGTGTGGTGCAGGCGATGGTGCTGCTGCAGCAGGCAGGCGCACACAAGATAGGCTTCCAGACCGATCCGCCGCGGAAGTCCCCTAACGCCCCATGAGCGAGCCCCGCGGCGATCGCGTCCTGCCGGTCGTGCTGTCGATCCTCATTCACGCAGCCATCGTTGGCTCGTTGGTCTGGGGGTGGTGGCACTACCGTGCGCCGACGCCCCCGCCGCAGACTCTGGCCATCGAAGCGACCGTGGTTCACGAGGCGCAGCCGAGCGCGCCTGCGCCCCCTGCGCCTGCGCCGCCCACCCCGACGCCGCCACCCCCCGATCCGCAGGCGGAACAGCGCGCCACGGAGCAGAAGGCCGAAGAACAGCGTCAGCAGGCCGAAAAGGAGGCTGCGGCCAAGGCCGAAGCCGAGCGGCAGGCGCAGGCGGAAGCGGACGCCAAGGCAGCGGCCGCGGCCAAGGCCAAGGCGGACGCCGATGCGAAGGCCCGAGCGGAGGCGGAGGAGGCCGCCGCGGCGGCGGCGGCAGCCAAGGCGAAGGCGGAGGCCGACGCCAAGGCCAAAGCCCAGGCGGCGGCGGCAGCCAAGGCGGACGCGGATCGCAAGGCACAGCAGCTGGCACAACAGCAAAAGGCCGAGCAGGAGCGGGAGCAGCGCGAGTCGGATCTGCGCGCGCAACTGAAGGCCGAGGAGCATCTCGACCAAGCCCGCACCAATGGAGCTCTCGCTCAGTATCAGGCCATGATCGCCGCGCGCATCGAACGCGCCTGGATACGCCCGCCCAGCGCGCATGCGGGAATCAACTGCCAGGTCCGGATCACGCAGGTGCCCGGAGGCGCGGTCACGGCGGTGCAGGTTGGCAGCTGCAACGGCGACGATGCCGTGCGCCAATCGATTTCCGATGCCGCCTATCGGGCCTCGCCGCTGCCGGCACCACCGGACCCGGCCTTGTTCGACCGCGACGTGGTTGTTACCTTCGCTCCCCATGAATAGCCATACATCCAGACAATGGTCGCACCCGGCACGGATTGCCGCTGCCCTGCTCGCGCTCATGGGGCTCGTATCCTTGCCTGCGCGCGCCGAGCTGCAGGTGAATGTCACCCAGGGAGTGACCGATCCCATCCCGATCGCCATCGTGCCCTTTGCGCGCGCCGTGCCGGCGGATGGCGGGATGGACATCGCCGCTGTCGTGCAGCGCGACCTGGAGAGCAGCGGCCGTTTTCGCGCCATGCAGCGGCGCGACATGCTCTCGACGCCCACGCGCCCGGCGGATGTGCAGGCCGCGGATTGGAAAGCGGCCGGCAACGACTACGTGCTGGTAGGCCGCGTGACCGCACCCAGCGCCAGTGAGCTGGACATCGAATGCGACCTGGTCAACACGTTGACCGGGCAGCGCGTCGGCGGCAAGCGTTTCGTCGCCAACAGTTCCAGCCTGCGCAATGCCGCGCATATGGTCAGCGACTTTGTGTACGAAGCGATCCTCGGGGTGCGGGGCGCGTTCGCCACGCGCATCGCCTACATCGCGGTGCAGGGGCAGGCTCCCAGCCAGCACTTCCAGCTGATCGTGGCCGATTCCGACGGCGAATCCCCCAAGGTGATTCTCGAGTCGGCGCAGCCGATCATGTCGCCCGCCTGGTCACCCGATGACCAATGGCTGGCCTATGTGTCGTTCGAGAACCGGCTCTCCGGTATCTACATTCAGCGCGTGCGCACCGGCGAGCGCCGGCTGGTATCGCAGCGCGCCGGCGTCAACCAGGCGCCCGCCTTCTCGCCCGATGGCACCCGCCTGGCGCTGACGCTCTCGGGCAGCGGCGGCAATCTGGACATCTGGCTGCTCGACCTGGCGACACAGCAGCTCACGCGCCTGACCGACGATCCGGCCGTGGATACAGAGCCGAGCTGGAGCCCGGACGGCAAGAGCATTTACTTTACCTCCGATCGCGCCGGCGGCCCGCAGATCTACAAACTCGATATCGCCAATCCCAGGCGCGTGCAGCGCGTGAGCTTCGGCTCCGGCTACGTGGCGCGTCCGCGGGTGTCTCCGGATGGCAGCAAGATCGCGTTCGTGACGCGCGAGGGCGGCAACTATCGGATCGCCGTGCAGGACCTGGCCTCGGGCACCGTGAGCGTACTGTCGCGCGGCAGCCTCGATGAATCGCCGAGTTTCGCGCCCAATGGCGCGACGATCATTTATGCGGGGCGCGATGGCGCCATAGGAACGCTGCAGTCGGTTTCAGTCGATGGCCTGGTGTCGCAGCGACTGACCTCAAGCCAGGGCGAGCTGCGCGAGCCGGCGTGGGAGCCGTTCCAACACTAATATGTCACGGTGTGGTAATAAGGCGTCTGCCGCGACAGCGGCACGAAATTCGGAGTCAACTCATGCATAAGAACGTTCTGGTCTGGGTGGTGGTTCTCGGCACGGCATTGTTCGCCGGCTGTTCGCACAAACCGAAGCCGACCCCGGCAAGCACGGCGGGCAGCACGATCCCGACCGATCAGTCGCAGACCTCCGGGGCCGACGCCTCGGGTGCGTATGGCGCGGCCGTCGCCAACGGGTCGGGAGAGGGCGTGGCGGGACCCATGGCGGGCCAGCTCAAGAATCGAACGATTTACTTCGATTTCGACAGCAGCGAAATCCGCCCCGACTACAACGCGCTGATCACGGCGCACGCGCATTACCTGGCCTCCAATGCCAGCATCCGGGTGCGAATCGAAGGCAACACCGATGAGCGCGGCTCGCGCGAATACAACATCGGCCTCGGTGAGCGCCGCGCGCAGGCGCTGCGACGGGCGTTGCTGCTGCAGGGCGTGGCCGAATCGCAGATCACCACCGTCAGCTACGGCGAGGAGCGGCCCGCGGTCACCGGTCATACGGAAGATGCGTGGTCGCGCAATCGTCGCGATGAGCTCGTGTACCTGAACTGATGAACCCGCGTTTACGCGTAGGTGCGGCGTTGCTCTGGAGCGCGGTCGCGCTGGCCGGCTGCGAAACCACGCCTGAGCCGGATCCGACCCAGGTCAAGCTCACCGATGTCGATGAGCGTCTCGGTCGGGTCGAGCGTGTGGTCAGCAACCAGAGCCTGCTGACGCTCTCTCAGCGCATCGATGTACTCGAGGCGCAGATGCGAGAGATGCGCGGCACCATCGATGAGCTGCAAAACAGCAACGAGACGCTGCGCAAGCAGCAGCGCGACCTCTATGCGGATCTGGATCGTCGGCTCAAGGCCCTGGGGCCCGGCGCCGGAGGCGTTGCGTTGCCGCCGCCCGCAGGATCCGGGCCCGCTGCCGCGGGCACTGCCGGCCAAACCGCGGTCGCCGATGACCAGACGGCCTACAATCGCGCCTTCGATTCTCTGAAGGCCTCGGACTATAACGGCGCCATCACGCAGTTCCGGGAGTTCCTGCGCCAGTTTCCAAAGAGCGCGCTGGCCGACAACGCGCAGTACTGGCTCGGCGAGGGCTATTACGTCACGCGCGACTACGATAATGCCATCACCGCGTTTCGCGCTGTCGGTGAGCAATATCCGCAATCGCGCAAGGCGCCGGATGCATTGCTGAAGATCGGCTACGCGCAATTCGAACTCAGGCATATGGCCGATGCGCGCGCCAGCCTGTCGCAGGTCGTGCAGCGCTACCCGGGGACCGATGCGGCCAAGCTGGCGGCAGAACGGTTGACGAAGATTCCGCCGGACGCGCCCTGATTCCCAGGGCAGATGCGCCCGCACCCGCGTGCGACTCAAACTCACCGAGATCTTTCACTCGCTGCAGGGCGAAGCCGATACGGCGGGCATTCCCACCGTCTTCGTGCGGCTGACCGGCTGTCCGCTGCGGTGCCAGTACTGCGATACCGCCTACGCATTTCACGGTGGGGACTGGTGGGAACTGGAGGCCATTCTGGAGCGTGTCGCACAGTTCGGCAGCCGCTTCGTCTGCGTGACCGGCGGGGAGCCGTTGGCGCAGAAGGGCTGTGTCGATCTGCTGAGCGCACTGGCCGACGCCGGCTATCGTGTCTCGCTGGAGACCAGCGGAGCCGTTCCCATCGAGGCGGTCGATGCGCGCGTGATCCGGGTCGTCGACATCAAGACACCGGGATCGGGCGAGTCGCACCGCAACCGCTTCGATCAACTGGTGCTGCTTCGGCCCGAGGAGCAGATCAAATTCGTGCTCTGCGATCGCGCCGATTACGATTGGAGCCGCGCGACGCTGGAGCGACTCAAGCTTGCCGAGCGCTGCGCGGTGCTGTTTTCGCCGAGCCACGAGCAGCTTCCCGCACGTACGCTTGCCGATTGGATACTCGCCGATCGCCTGCCGGTGCGCCTGCAGATCCAGTTGCACAAGTATCTCTGGGGCAATGAGCCAGGCCGCTGATTCGCGCCGGCGCGCCGTCGTGCTCCTGTCGGGCGGACTGGACTCCGCCACCGCGCTTGCCTGGGCACGGCGGGAAGGCTTCGAGGCCTACGCATTGTCCGTGGCCTACGGCCAACGGCATCAATCGGAACTCGCGGCCGCCGCGCAGATCGCGCGCGCGCTGGGCGCGCGCGAGCATCGCATCATGCGCATCGATCTGGCCGGCATCGGCGGATCGGCGCTGACCGACTGGAGTATTCCGCTGCCGCAGGAATCCGGCAGCGGCATTCCCGTGAGCTACGTGCCCGCACGCAATACCCTGCTGCTGTCGCTGGCGCTGGGCTGGGCGGAGACCATCGGCAGCCGCGACCTGGTGATCGGGGTCAACGCCGTCGACTACTCGGGCTATCCCGATTGCCGCCCCGAGTTCATCCGCAGTTTCGAGGCGCTCGCGGCGCTGGCCACCAAGGCCGGCGTCGAAGGTGCGCGTTTCAGCGTGCATGCGCCGCTGATCGCGATGAGCAAGGCGGACATCATCCGCAGTGGCAGCGATTGGGGCGTGGACTTCAGCGTGACCGTGTCCTGCTATCAGGCCGACGCCGATGGGCGGGCCTGTGGCCGCTGCGATTCCTGCCGTATCCGGCGCGATGGCTTCGAAGCCGCGGGCATCGCGGATCTCACCCGCTACGCGTGACTGCCGTGCCGCGCGCATGGCTTTTCGGTATCATTCGCGCCCCCGCGGGTCGGTAGCTCAGTCGGTAGAGCAGCGCCCTTTTAAGGCGTTGGTCGTGGGTTCGAGCCCCACCCGACCCAATTGCAGGAGCCGACTGTGGTCCAACCGCCAACTGCACCCGTGCATCAGCCGCAGGCACTGCGCGGCGACTATTCGCGCGCCGCGGCCGACTACACCGTCGAGCAGCAGTGGCAGGGCTATTCCGAAGATGACCATGCCATCTGGGCGCTGCTATACGCGCGGCAGATCGCGCTCACGGAACGCTATGCTTCACCCGAGTTTCTGCAGGGCGTGCGCGCGCTGGGCGCTTCCAGCACGCGCATTCCGCGCTTCGAGGATGCCAATCGCGTTCTCGCCGACACCACGGGATGGCGGATCGTGGCGGTTCCCGGCCTGATTCCCGAGCAGACCTTCTTCGACCACCTGGCGCATCGACGCTTTCCGGTGACCGTGTGGATTCGCCGTCGCGATGAACTCGACTACCTGGTTGAGCCGGACGTGTTCCACGACTTCTTCGGACACGTTCCGCTGCTGACTATCCCGGCTTTTGGGCGCTTCATGCAGGCGTATGGGGAGGCCGGTCCCAAGGCGCTCGCGATTCCGGGCGCCCTGAGCATGCTGTCCAGGCTCTACTGGTACATGGTCGAATTCGGGCTGATCACCACGGCTGAGGGTCTGCGCGTCTATGGGGCGGGCATTCTGTCGTCGAAGGGCGAGACGGTGTACAGCATCGAGAGTGCGCAGCCACGGCGCTGGAAATTCGATCTTGTGCGCGTGATGCGTACCGAGTATCGGATCGACGCCTTTCAGCAGAGCTACTTTGTGGTGGACAGCTTCGATGAGCTGTTTGAGGCCTGTTACGGCACCGATTTCGCGCCGATCTATCGGCAGTATGCGGCGCAACCTGCCTATGCCGCTGATGCCGCGCTGCCCGGGGACAGGCCGATGGCGCCCGCCAAAAAATAGGCGCATCGCCTGGGAGTGGCCACGATGCGCCTAATATCGCAGCACGGGCAACTTGACGGCTCGACAGGGAGGGATAACCGTCAAATTAATTGCCCGCTGCGGGCCAGTGGACAGTACAAAGCAGTCTATGTGCCAGGCAACTGCCAGCTTGACCGCGGCCGCCGCAATTCCATCAAAACTGCAGCCACAATCAGCGGGTTGTGGTGACTTGTAGGACCTTCCCTACTCGACATTAGGCGCTGATAACCGCGCTCCGGCCATAGCGACGCGGATGCCCGGTGCCGAGTCGCAGAACGGAGACCGGGTCTGTCGTGTAAGGCTTTCCGGTTTCGTCGACCGTCTAGCAAGAATTTCGCAGCCTCAGGCGACCC
>Ga0302326_10005346_pt1 | contig 29315 bp, 37 predicted proteins | sample Palsa_T0_3_FD_202264 | JGI IMG/M metagenome (GOLD analysis project Ga0302326, IMG submission 202264) | Peat permafrost microbial communities from Stordalen Mire near Abisko, Sweden - Palsa_T0_3 | ecosystem: Environmental > Terrestrial > Soil > Palsa > Peat permafrost | place: Sweden: Abisko... | reverse complement strand
GCGTGAGTTTGCCCAGCACTTTGAAGCACTCGATTTTTCCCGCGCGCTCGAAGCTTTGTGGGCTTTCGTGGCAGTGGTGGACGGCTACATCACTGAAAAGGCTCCCTGGAAACTGGGCGCCGCGCAGGATGCGGCTGCCCGCGGCTCGCTCGCATCCATTCTCTATACCTGCGCTGAAGCCTTGCGCATCATTACGGCTCTGGCTTATCCCGTTCTACCCGAGGCCACCGCGCGCATATGGGCGCAGCTAGGCCTGGGCGATATTGCCCATGCAGACCTTAAAGAACTGCACTGGGGTCAATTGGCGCCAGGAACCAAACTCGGTCAACTGGGCCCTATTTTTCCCCGGGCAGAAAAGGACACGGTCGAACGTATGAACGAATTGGAGACAAAGAACTCGGGCAAGAGCGTGGAAGCCGAACCCGCAACTGCGGCGGATGCGGTGGTAAGCGCGCCGGTTCCGCCGGAATCGGCGCCGGCTCGGACCCAGGTAGCGGAAAGGCAAGCGACCGCCATCGCAGCCTCTGAAGCGGCGGAGAGCGTCGCCGCCAAGGCGCCGGCAGCGCTGACGCCGGCGGCGTCTGTGGGGACTACTTCTCAGCCAGCCCAACCGGCCGACAAGCCTGCAATGATCACCATCGACGACTTTGCCAAGGTTGAGCTGCGTGTGGCACAGGTGCTGGTAGCCGAGCCGGTGAAGGGCGCCGACCGGCTCTTACGGTTGGAGGTTAACCTGGGCGACGAAGTGCGGCAGATTGTGGCTGGGATTGCCGGCGCCTATGAGCCGGAAAAACTCATCGGCCGCAAGGTCGTGATTGTGGCCAACCTGCAACCCAGGAAGTTGCGCGGCCTGGAGTCGAATGGAATGATCGTAGCGGCCTCGCTGGGAGAGAAAGGTAAGCCGGTTCTAGCCGGCTTTCTGGAAGATGTCGAAATAGGGGCGCGGCTCAAATAAACTGTCACGCACCAAGGAGTGGCGCTGGTCGACTCACACGCACATCTTGACAGCCCGCGGTATGACGCCGATCGGGAGGAGCTGCTGCAGCGGGCATGGCAACAGGGGGTACGCACAGTCCTGTCTATCGGCATCGGCGAGGGCCCCGATACCATGCAGCAGGCATTGGAATTAAGCCGCAGCTACGCCGGCAAACCGGGGATACCCCGCGTCTTGGCCACGGCCGGAATCCACCCCCATGAGGCTCAGCTCGCCGACCCGGCGGCATTGGCCAAACTGGACGATTTGCTGGCCAGTCCGGATGTACTGGCGGTGGGTGAGATCGGACTGGATTATTATTATGACCACTCGCCTCGGCCCCAGCAAAAGCAGGCCTTTGCGCAGCAAATGGAGCTGGCCGCGGCAAGGCGGCGCCCGATCATCATTCATTGCCGGCCTTCCGATGGCAGCACGGACGCCTGGGACGACACGCTGGAGATGATTGAAACCAATTGGGTGCAAACCAACCTGGGCGGCATTCTGCATTGTTTTACCGGCGAGTGGGAGCATGCCAGACGAGCCCTGGATTGCGGATTTCTCATCTCATTTGCAGGCAACATTACCTTTCCCCGGGCGGAAAACATACGCGAGGTGGCAGCCAAGGTACCGCTGGACCGGATGCTGATTGAGACCGATGCCCCGTTTCTTGCGCCCCTTCCCTATCGCGGCAAACGCAACGAACCGGCATGGGTGGGCCTGGTGGCAGAGAAGCTGGCGGAGGTGCGCGGGCTCACGGCGGAGCGCGTGGCTTCCAGCACTGCCAACAACTTCTTCCGTTTTTTTGGTGTAGCGCCGGACGTGGAGTCGTAGCTTCGGGGTAGGAAACAGCTTTTGCGCTCATAATCGAGGAAGGACAACACCATGGCGGCAGACAACTCGTTCGATGTAATCAGCAAGGTGGATGTTCAGGAAGTAAAAAATGCGATGGATCAAGCCATCAAGGAAGTGCGGACCCGCTTCGATCTCAAAGACTCCCACTCCGAAATTAAGCTGCTGGAGGGGGACGAAGCCATTGAACTGGCCTCCTCAGACCAGTACAAGCTCAAGGCGGTCACGGAGATCCTGCAGCAAAAGTTCGTTAAGCGTGGTGTGTCTTTGAAGGCCCTTGAATATGGCAAGATCGAACCAGCCGCAGGATCCAGCGTGCGCCAGAAGATCACGCTGCAGCAGGGGATCCCCGGGGAAAAGGCGAAAGAGATCGTTAAGCTCATCAAAGAGTCGAAGAAAAAAGTCCAGGCATCCATTCAGGGCGATACAGTGCGCATAACGGGCAAGGATCGCGATACCCTACAGGAGACGATTGCACTGCTCAAGGGTCATGACTTCGGCATCGACATGCAGTTCACCAATTACCGGTCGAATTAGTCACTCATTGAGAGGGATGGTATAAAGCAATTTTGTGTTGCAATACCGGTGCAGAGCTTTTCTGAGTTCAAGAACCAGCACCTGGAGAGTGAGTGAGCACACAAGCGATAGCGACGGCGAAGGAAGTCTTCGACCTGCTGCGCGACGACTTGAGCGCCATCGAGACCGAGTTGGTGCGCGACGCCGTCTCCAGTGTGGGGGCCATCACCGATATCGCCGACCACTTGCGCGAAGGCGGCGGCAAGCGCATCCGCCCTTCCCTGTTGTTGCTGGCGGCAAAATCGCTGGGCTACCACGGCCACGGCATGGTGCGGCTGGGCGCGGTGGTGGAGATGGTGCACACGGCCACCCTGGTGCACGACGACATCATCGACGGGGCGGACACCCGCCGCGGACGGCCTTCCGCCAATACCACCTGGGGCAATTCAAAATGCGTCCTGGCGGGCGACTGGCTCTATATGCAGGCCTTTCATATCGCCCTGCAGGAGCGCAAGTTCAAGGTGCTCGACCTGTTGATCGGCCTGACCCAGCAGATGGTCGAGGGTGAGTTCGTGCAGATGGAAAAGCTGGGCCGGGTGGTGGGCGAAGCCGAGTACTACGATCTGATCGACCGCAAGACGGCGTGCCTGTTCGACGTCTCCATGCGCCTGGGTGCAGTCCTGGCTGGAGCCAGCGAAGAGATCGAGGAGCAGTTGGGGGAGTATGGCCGCAACCTGGGGATCGCCTTCCAGATCGTGGACGATGTGCTCGACTTGACAGCCACGGAGCGCGTGCTAGGCAAGCCGGTGGCCAGTGATTTGCGCGAGGGTAAGGCGACGCTGGCTGTGGTCCATGCGCTGGAGCACGGAACCGCTCACGAACACGAGGCCATTCGCAGGGTGCTCGAAGATCTCAGCTTCGAGCGCACCAGCCATCAGGAAGTACTGGCCATCCTGAATCGCCACGGGTCGGTGCAATACGCTCTGACGGCTGCATTTCAGTACGCCGAAGTCGCCCGCGCGGCTATCGCCGTGTTGCCGGAGTCTGATTACAAGCGGGCTCTGCTCTGGATGCCGGATTTCGTAGTCGCCCGCGACAAGTGAACAGCCGATGCCGGAAATCGAAACTCCAGCGAACCTTCCCATTCGGGTGTTGGTAGCTAAACCAGGCCTGGACGGTCACGACCGGGGCGCCAAAGTCATCGCCCGGGCCCTGCGTGACGCCGGCATGGAAGTGATCTACACCGGTCTGCGGCAAACCCCGGAAATGATCGTCAATGCCGCCCTGCAGGAAGATGTCGACTGCATCGGACTGAGCATCCTCTCGGGGGCCCACAACGTGATTGTTCCCCGCGTCCTGGGGCTGCTCAAGGAGCGCGGAGCGGCGGATATTCTGGTCGTTCTGGGCGGGACCATCCCCGGCCAGGACATCGCGGCCCTGAAGGCGCAGGGGGTGGCCGAAGTCTTCGGGCCTGGTACATCCCTCGAAAGTACTGTGGCATTTATCCGCACCCACATCAAGCCACGCGGCCTCCCCACATATTGAATTCATGGCGCTGCACTGATAAGACGCCTCGCCATCATCGCGCAAGCCACTGGATCTGCACTTATAGGGGAAGTTACTCTGTCCAATTCGTCGTCATATCAGTGGCATTTAGGATTGGCCGCAAAGCGCGTGGCCAGGCGCGAAACACAACAAACGCGCGGCTCTCACCGTATATGACACAGTGATTGTTTTACTGCCGCGAAGGATGGCTCAATCATCACAGTGGCGGACCGTTTTCGGGTTGAATCCACAGGTTATCCACACTGTGGATAACTAAGTAACTTACCGAAGTGAAAACTTTGGGGAGAACCGATCAGACCGTCTGATCAGGGTGTAGGTCACCCCATTCAAGGCCAGTACGGTCAGGGCGGCGAGCAGGAAACTGGGAGTTTGCTGCCTGAAGCCGAACCAGGCCACCCAGCAGGTGAGCAGGTGAAGCAGAAGGATCCAGGCCCAGCGGAACCCGTGGAGTTCGTACGACGCGGAGATAAACCAGGGCAGCACGACAAAGTAAAAGGGCCACCCGTACTCAACCAGGCGGTCTGCACTCGCCCCGAGGAGCGGCGTTATCAGGATGCTGATGCCCCCGTAGACGATGCAGAGGCGGAAGACGATGACCATGCCAGGAGTCAGCTCCAGATCCCGCTCCTGACCGGAGACAATAAGACGAATCTTCGGCCAGAGAACCGCTGCCAGGGCTGGCCCAATACCGAAGATGCCAAACCAGGCGAGGAACAGGCGCCCAGGCCCCCAGAGGGATGGCGGGCATATTCCGACCGAGCGAATCGCGCCTAGAGGACGGGGCAGAGCCGTGACCCAGATGGGGTTGCATTCGGGCAGCGTATTGCTCCACAGGGGTAATCCGGCAAAATTCTTGAAGAGGCTCCAGAAGACCTTGCCCAGGATGTAGGCTCCGCCGCCTAAGCCGTGGACACTGGGGGGCCCCGATTGGCCGTAGTGCCGGCTGACAAGAACCGCGGCAGCCATGGCCAAGAGTCCGACCCCGGCGGAGCGGAGTGAAATGCGCCGCCAGCAGGCGAAAATCAAACAGAGCGCCAGCAGAAGCGTGGACTCACGCGCCAGGTAGGCGGGAAGGAGCAGGAACAGGGCCAATCCGGTGTGGCCAAAGAGCAAGCACAGCAGGATAGCCGCGAGAATGGTGGCATGCAGCAGGTCGGGCAGATAGTAATCGTGGAAGATATCGACCCAAAAAGGCATCAGGAAAACTCCCGCAAAGATGGCAACGGGAGCCCGCCAGGACCACAGCAGCCCGGCGATGAGAGCGAGCAGGGCCACCAAGCAGGCGATACCCAGGAGCATGAACCCGGTGTCGACACCGAGGCCAGTGACGCGCCCCAGCAAGCCAGCCACGGCGGGACCCAGTATCCGTGCGGAGAAGGGTGCGGCGACGGCGTCCCGCTGGCCCAGCGCGAGGAGGCGATACTGGCCCGCATCGGGCGCGTATGCGGCGCCGGGCAGGCCAAACAGGATGGCAAGGCACAGGCACCCCGCAGGAAAAAGCAACACGCCTAGAACGCGGGACATGAATGCAGGGTAGATCATTTCCTCCGCCGCGGTAATAAGCGGGCAGATGCGGGACACGCGCTAAGTTTCGGCTGGCGTAACCAGGAATTGCTTCAGGACGGCCACATACTTCTGCGGCAATGGGACCTTGTGCAGCGACCGGTTGACGGTAACGTGGGTAGTTTCGCCTTCTGCTAGCAGGCTAGTCCGGGCCCCATCGCTCTCTGCACGAAACAGGCGGTAGCCGAACTTGATGACGGAACGGCGCACAACTAAAACGCTGGTCTCGAGGAGCAGCTCGTCGTCATAGCGCGCGGGAGATTTGTAGCGGCAGTTGGCTTCGACAACTGGGATATGGCAATCGTCGTCGATCTCCATTTGTTTGTAATGGAAACCGAGCTGGCGCAGCAGCTCGACCCGGCCGACCTCGAACCAAACGAAGAAGTTGGCGTAGTAAACGACTCCCATCTGGTCGGTTTCGGCATAGCGCACGCGGATTTTGGTCTGAGAAACTGGCATGGGGGTGAGGTAAGTGTAGCGAACTACAACACTCTAGTAACCCGCCGGTAGGCCTTGGGTGGGCCCCACATCCCGCTCGTTTTTCGGGAGATACCCGGATTTCCTGTACGCGGCACCAAGCAACGGCCACGTGTGCGGTCCTGGCTGGCCGGGACCGCATGCGGTTTACCAACGCCACCAAACTTGTCTGTGGTGGGATCTGCCTTAGGGCTTGAGCTTGGTGAAGACCTGGAGCTTGGAGATGTCGTTGAACATCACGAACGCGGCAAAGATCAGCAACACGACGAATGCCGCCTGGTAGATGCGTTCCTTGAACTCCTGATTAAGATCGCGGCGCATCACGCCTTCAATTAGGAGCAGAACGATCACGCCCCCATCCAGAATCGGGATGGGCAAGAGATTGAAGATGCCCAGATTGAGACTGATGATGGACATCAGTCCGATGATCGGCTGCCAGCCGGGTTCCTCGACCGCGAGCCCGGTCTGCCGGGCGATGCCAATCGGGCCGCTCAGATCCTGCACCGCAAAACGGCGGGTGACCATGCGCTGGAGGACTTCAATGATTAGACCGGAATAGCGAAGGTTGAAACGAACCGACTGGTGTAAGGCCTCAGGAAGCGGCAGCTGCTGGATCTTGAAAGGCGGCAGGTTGGGCGCAAAACCGATGCGATAGAGTCTGTGCCCATTGGGTTCGTCCGCCAAGACGGGCTGCAAGTCGACCTGGAATGTCTTGCCATCCCGCAAGGCGGTTAGTTGGATGGGGCGGCCGTTATCCTGCTGCAGAAAGGCAAGCATGGCATCGACCGAGTGGAGAGTTAGCCCATTGACGGAAAGAATCTGGTCGCCAGCCTTCAGGCCGGCCTTGGCAGCCGGCATTCCGGCCTCAATCTGGCGTACCTTGACTGGATCGTCCTGCATGCGGGGCACGAAACCGACGGTATCGAAATCAAAGTCGTCCGACCCGCGGGGGGTGGGAATCATCAACTGGGCGCTGACGGTCTGTCCATCGCGTCTGACATCGACTGGGACGGTTTGTCCCACGTTGAGCGCAGCCCGGACCGAGACCTGCTCCCAGGTCGGGTTGTTGACATTGTCGAAGCGGGTAATGAGATCGCCCGCTTTGAGCCCCGCGGTGGCGGCGGCAGTGTGATCAGAAACAAAGTCGATATTGGCCGCCTGGGCACGAAAAGCTTCGACTTCGTTGTGCATCATGTAAAAGCCGGTCATGAGCAGCAGGGCAAGCAGGAAGTTCGAGACCGGACCCGCCAGACCAATGAGAATACGCTGCCAGCGCGGATGGGCGCTGAATTCAGCCGGATCACCGGTGGACTCTTCCCCCGGAGTTTCTCCCGACATTCGGACGTAGCCGCCAAGGGGCAAAAGGCTGAGACGATAGTCGGTGTCGCCGTGGCGGAAACCAAAAAGACGCTTGCCAAAACCCACGGAGAAGACTTCCACCCGCACGCCGCACAACTTGGCGACGGCGAAGTGGCCGAACTCGTGCACCAGAACCATGATGCCAAGCACAACGAGCATGGAAACCGTGCTGGTTAGGAAAAAGGACATAGTAATCCGCTCATTTACCTCTCTGCCGGATCCAGCGCGGGTTGCCGCGGCACCGAACTACCGGAGTATTGACTGGAATGAACCGCCTGCGGTGAGCATTTTCCACGCTAACGGTGAACTTTGCCGCAACGGTTGGATGCTTTCTTTCTGGCCCAAAGCGTCCGCATCGAAAAACTTTCAACGCAACACAGGCGAAAAGCCTGACACCACGCTGTGCGCGATTCGCCGCGCTTCCTCGTCTAGCTGAAGCACCTCCTGGATGGTTTCAGGATGCCTCGGCGGCGTTGCCTCCAGAACTTGCTCAATTGTACGCGGGATGCAGGTAAAAGGAATGGTGCCTTCGAGGAATGCACCCACGGCCACCTCATCCGCAGCATTGAGCGCGATGCACGCGGCGCCCCCGGATTCGGCCGCCTGGTAGGCCAGGCGAAGGCAGGGAAACCGTTCAAAATCAGGTGGCTGGAAGTTCAATTGCCCCAGATTGGCAAGGTCAAACGTGAGCTCGCTCGGCACCCGCTCGGGAAAGCTCATGGCGTAGAGAATCGGGAGCCGCATGTCGGTTACGGAAATTTGCGCCAGGATGCTGCCGTCCACAAACTCCACCAGCGAATGCACGGTCGATTGCGGATGTACGGTGACCCGGACTGCAGAGGGGGCGAGGTCGAAGAGGCGGCAGGCTTCGATGATTTCCAGGCCCTTATTGAGCATGGTGGCGGAATCGATGGTTACCCTGCGCCCCATGATCCAGGTGGGATGGCGTAGTGCCTGCTCCACGGTAACGTACTGGAACTGATCCAGTGGAAGCTGGCGGAAGGGGCCGCCCGAAGCGGTCAACCAGATGCGACGGACTTCCTGTGCGGATCCTCCCCGTAGACACTGGTGGATGGCGTTGTGCTCGGAATCGATGGGCAACAGGGGCACGTTGTCGCGGCGGGCTAGCCGGGTGAGGATTTCTCCGGCTGCGACCATGGCCTCCTTATTGGCCAAGCCGACCGGTTTGCCCGCGGCCACGGCGGCGTAGGTAGCTTCCAGTCCTGCCAGGCCGACGATTGCCGAGACCACAAAATCCACCCGGGACAACGTGGCCGCACGCACCGTTCCCGCAGCGCCGTGGACCACCTCGATGCCGCCGAGGTCTGCTGCCTTAAGCCGCGCCGCCAGGTCGCCAGAGAAGGTCTCAGTGGCCATGGAAACCACGAGCGGGCGCCAGCGTTGGCATTGGGTAAAAGCCAGATCCACATTGGTGCCGGCGGCCAGCGAAGCCACCGCGAAGCGCTCCGGATAACGCTCAATGATAGAGAGGGTACTGGTTCCGATGGAACCGGTAGAACCGAGGATGCAGATGTGCTTCAACGCAAGCTGACCCGCTGGAAATACTCCTGAATCCATTGAGCGTACCACAGCACCGGCGCGGCCAGCAGAAGGGCGTCGATGCGGTCCAGGATACCTCCATGACCGGGAAGCATGGCGCCGGAATCCTTCACCCCGGCGCCCCGCTTGATTGCCGACTCAACCAAATCGCCCACCTGGGCAAAGAGATTCAAGACCACAGCCAACCCCAGCCAGTGAGCCAGGGAACCAGCAAAATGAAGGGTGAAGATCGATCTGTTTTCGAGCGCCCGAGCCAGCATTACCAGAGCAGTGGCGATGAGCAGGCTGCCGGCAAGCGAAGCGGCGCTTCCCTCCCAACTCTTGTTCGGGCTCATGCGCGGCGAAAGTTTGGTGCGCCCGAAGCTGCGGCCAATGTAGAGGGCTGCAATATCGCCCGTCCAGACGATACAGAACAGGAAGATCACCAGCGAAGGGCCGTCCTGCTGTATCCAAACCAGCGGGACAGTGGCCAGGGTCAGGCCGATGTAGATCAGGCTGAAAACCGAGTAGGCGGTATCCGGCAGCACGCGCTCCAGGGGGGAACGAAAGCTGCACACGACCAGCAATACCAGGCTACATAAGCCGATCACGGGCAAGACCAGAAAGCGATTGTGGAAAGCGGCGGCAAAGAGAACGGCGATGGCAATCAGCACCAGATTGCGTGGGATGCGCGACCCGTGCGCATCGGCGATGGAGATGTATTCCCACGCTGCTAGCTCAGCGACCAAAGCCGTCACCACGACCAGCAAAAAAAAGGACCCCTTCAGCAGAACCAGCAGAACCAGGGGGATGAGGACCACTGCCGTGATGACCCGTTTCATAATTTCAAGCAAGCATACATGAGCTGATATGATCTAGCTTAAGCTAGCTGGAGGAATGTCATGGCGGAAGTAGGAGCGTTCGAGGCAAAAAACAAATTGAGCGCGTTGTTGGATCGTGTGGAGCAGGGTGAAGAAATCGTCATCACCCGCCATGGCAGGCCGGTGGCCAAGCTGGTACCTCCCGACGGCGGGATCGATCGTGCTCAGGCCCAAGCGGCGTTGCAGCGCATGCGGGATCGAGCTGTGCAGGCCAGACTAGGGACTTTCGATTGGGAAACTCTCAAGGCAGATCGGGACGCCAACCGGCCGTGAGCCTGATCCTCGATAGTTCGGCGACCCTAGCGTGGTTTTACGCCGACGAAACGACACATGCCATCCGCCAGGTCTTTGATCTTCTCATCAAGGGCGGCGCCTGGGTCCCCTCTCTGTGGCGGCTCGAGGTCGCCAATAGTCTGGAGATCGGCATCCGGCGTGGACGCCACGACATCGCTTTCCGTCATGCAACTTTGGCTGATCTTTCACTGTTACCCATTAGCCTGGATCCTGAAACAGATCGTCAGGCCTGGGACGCCACTTTGCGATTGGCGCATCATCATCGCTTGACGTTGTACGACGCAGCCTACCTGGAGTTGGCACAACGCCGCGGATTGCCGCTGGCTACGCTGGATGGCGATTTACGCGCTGCTGCCACTGCTGAAAGTGTACATCTGCTGGGAATGTGAGATCCGACTCGTTCACGCTCAGGTTTGAATTACTCCGGGGTTGAACTTGGCAACCTCTGGATTGAGGGCCGCCGCCTGGAGCGCGGTCAGCAACACATCGCGTGTCTTCGCCGGGTCGATGATGGCGTCCACCCACAGGCGGGCGGCACCGTAGCGGCAATCGGTCTGCTCGTCGTAGGCAGCTTTGATAGAGGCGAAGACCTGGTTCTTCTCCTCCTCACTCAATTGCTTGCCCCCACGTTCCAGCTGACGGATTTTTATCTCCACCAGGGTGCTTGCCGCGGAGGCACCGCTCATCACCGCATAGCGTGCAGTGGGCCAGGCAAAGAGGAAACGCGGGTCGTAGGCCTTGCCACACATGGCGTAGTGGCCGGCACCGAAGGAGCCGCCAAGAATCACCGTGATTTTGGGCACGGTGGAGTTGGATACCGCCGAGACCATCTGCGCACCGGCGCGGATAATGCCGCTCCACTCCGCGTCGCGCCCCACCATGAAGCCATTCACGTCATGGAGAAATATCAGCGGAATCAGGTTCTGGTTGCAGTCCATGATGAAGCGCGCCGCCTTTTCGGCACTCTCGGCATAAATCACACCCCCGAACTCCACCCTCTTCTCCCCCGTCTGGCTGGTATGCGTTTGATGGGTCTTCTGGTTGGCTACAATCCCCACCGCGAAGCCGCCGATCCGCCCGTATCCACAAATGACTGTCTTGCCGTAGTCCGCCTTGTATTCGTCGAATTGCGAACGGTCGACCAGGCGGGCAATCACTTCGTGCATATCGTAGCTATTGCCCGCCCCCTTGGACGGATCCGGATCAAGCAGGGCGTAGAGCTCGTGCGCAGCAAACTTAGGCGCATCGTGCAGAGGATCATAGCTCGTGCGGTCGAACGGTGCCCTTGGGCGATGGCCCAGCCGGGCCACGAGCGAGCGCAGCCTGGCCAGGCACATATGATCGTTGGGCTCTTTGAAATCGACCGTGCCCGAGATCTCAGCATGCATGGTGGCCCCGCCAAGTTCTTCGGCCGAGTACTTTTGCCCGATCGCCGCCTGCACCAGTGCCGGGCCGGCCAGAAAAAGCCCGCTCCCCTCGGTCATCAAAACATGATCGGTCATGACCGGAAGATATGCCCCACCGGCCACGCACATGCCCATAATGGCAGTGATCTGGGGAATGCCCTGCGCGCTCATCACGGCGTTGTTGCGGAAAATCCGGCCAAAGTCGTCCTGGTCGGGAAATACATCCTCTTGCAATGGCAAGAAAACGCCTGAAGAATCAACTAGATAGATCGTTGGAATCCGGTTCTCCATGGCCATGGTCTGGGCCCGCAGAACCTTCTTCGCAGTCATGGGAAAGAACGCGCCTGCTTTGACGGTGGCATCGTTGGCAATGATCATCACCAACCGGCCGGCCACCCACCCCAGGCCGGTCACCACCCCTGCGGCCGGGGCACCACCCCACTCTTCATACATGCCGTAGGCGGCAAAGAGACCCAACTCCAGGAAATCCTGCCCGGGATCCAGCAACAAGGCCAGCCGTTCCCGGGCCGTCAAGCGCTTTTTGCCGTGCTGTGCCTCAATGGCCTTGGCACCTCCGCCCTCACGGATGGAGTCCTCCTGCTGCCCTAAAGCCTGCAGCAGCAACGCCATACCTTCTGTATTGGCACGGCTTTTCCGGGTCTGCGGGTCTAGCTTCGAAGCCAGCAGATTGGAGAACTGAGGAGCCGGCTCGGCCACGGCCGGGATGCTAGGCGGGTCTAAGTTTGGATTAACCATAAGAAACGTGCCAGCATACCATCCGGATGAGTGTCACTTGAACCTCTGGCACAATTTCCCTATTCCCAACAATCCCCCGAACGTGACATACTGCTGCAGATTATCTTTCGGCCAACCCCTATGGCTGAAAGATTTCGGTCGAAAGAGATGATGATGACTAATCTACTTTGGAAATTGACACCTTCCCATTCCTGGCCTACCACGGATGCCACAGTAGACTCTTGTGAGTGGGTTCGCTACCACGACCACTTGGGGGGCGGTGCGGGCCACTATCAGGTGAAATTCACCTATCAGGCAGGAGACGGGGGCCAAGTGAATCACGGCGAATTTTGCCACCAGGGAGCACAGCACATCGCGCCTTATTGTGTCGGCGAACATCTGACCATCCAATACGACCCCAAGAAACCGGCACGTTATCACTTTAGCGGCGCTGCCCATGACTACCAAAAGCTGGAAGCAATCCTGGTTATGACCGTCTTTGCTTTGCTCGCGGGCTACGTGCTCTACACCTTCTAGGTCTCCTCCCCCATCTATTCCCCCGCCGACCAGCGGCGTGCCATCTGGCACGGTAGCTGCTGCGCGTCCCGGCTTGGGGCTTTTCTTTATCTATTGATTTTCTGTCCCGGCACACTAGGATGGTGTGGTCCGCCGGGCCTGGTAAAGAAGAACACCCGAATGCAATCCCATCGTACCTTCTCCCTGGCTTTGATCCTCGGATACTGCGCGCTCGCCCTGAGCCAAACCCAAGTCTCGCCTCAGCAGAGTGTCTCCTCCGACGACATCAGCGTGGCGGATGGGCTCCAGCTCCCCACCTACGGACACGTCTGGGCGCTCGATACCTGGAAGGGCATTCATGAGTTGGTCCGGCTAAGGCCCCCGGACACCAGCACGGATGACTCCGGCTTCTCGCTTAAGCTCCGACGTACGATCGAGTTCAAGGGGGAAGCAGCCCGCGTTCGGGTGCACGATGCGGCGCCGCAGTTCTTTCTGCGCGGGGTCTCGGGGAGTGACGATGGGCGATCCGATCTGGTCGTCGTACGCCTCAGCATTGAAGGTGAGCGGCGCACGGTAACAAAAGATGCCATGGCGCAGCTCAAGCAGCGGGAGAAACACGGCGATTCCCAGTACCCCGATGTGATCGGGATCAAGCAGCAGCGAGTGGGAACGACGGACTGGTACCGGCTTTCTCCCCGTCAGGTTCTTAGCCCGGGCGAGTACGCGCTGGTGCCGTTACCCTCCAGTCCAGGGTTCGCCGAAGGAGAGATTTTCGACTTTGCCATCGATCCCCAAGCGCCCGAAAATTCCGATCCACTGCGCTCGGAACAGTATCGCGGCTCGGAATGAATCACACCCGCCAATAACACGAAGGTGGGAGCGTAAAGTCTCGCGCAAAGGCCAATCCGCAGAGGCAACGAAGGCGGTAAAAATGCGTCTGCTGCGCGGCAAAAAATGCGCGGGTACGCTTTCTTTTTTGCACACGTACGCGAGTATGGATGCGGACCGCGGGGCGCGGCTTCACGGTTCCGTAGAGGGGAGAAAACAGAAGCCGGCGCGTCACGGTCGGCGGAAGCAATCGGGATCACTTCGAAAATAAAACGATCATTGTTACCATTACTCCGGATCTCCGGGCAAAGTTGAACCAGGCAAAATCGATCGCAGTCGAGTTGTCTGTTGACCCGGACCGCGAGTGGAGAGGATTTATGGCCGCGGGGTTGATGCGGCCACGCCGTCGAGTCCCAAGGCAACCGCGTGGCGGCGCAAAGCTGCGATGCAAAAAGCAATGTGGACATCCAAATCCACACCCAGTTCCTGCGCGCCTTGCAGGATGTCTTCGCGGTGCACACCACGCGCGAAAGCCTTGTCTTTAAGCTTCTTTCGCACACTTTGAGGGTCGACGTCGAAGATCGATTTAGTCGGCTTGACGAGCGAAACAGCGGTGAGGAAACCGGCTAATTCATCGCAGGCAAAGAGGGCCTTGGCGAGATGTGTATCTCTCGCGACACCGGAGTACTGTGCATGTCCCATAATGGCCACGCGGATCTCTTCCGGCCATTCTTTTTCGGCAAGAATCCTATTACCGACGAAGGGATGTTCTGCTGCGCTGGGATATTTTTCGTAATCGAAGTCGTGTAGCAAACCCGTGATGCGGTAGGTCTCGATCAACTCGCCGGCCTCGTCCCCGCTGAGTTTGCGCCTGGCTGCTTGCTCTTCGCCGTAGGCTTCCATGCACGCTTCCACAGCGAGCGCATGCTTGAGCAGGCCTGTAGATTGGGTGTACTGGTTAAGCAGGGTCCAGGCTTCGGTTCGTGTGCATTTTATTCCCGCCATTGTGTACCTTTTTGCACAGACAACCGTTCTGCTCCGTGTTTCTTAGGCTTTCTTCCGAAATTCGTACCACGTTTTCCGCTTTGACCCCTACTTTTTAACTTGACATTGAGGATACCCTGCATCACTGTAATCATGAATCAGATAGGGACCGTCGCTAAACGGATACTTGGCATGAGGATGCGCAAGGTGATCTAAAAGCGACGCTTCTTATCAGGACCGCCCTGCTCTGGCGCTCCGTTACAAAATTATGGCAACTACCCTAGCAACCGTCGAGGCGCGTGAGGTTCTCCGGTGTGAGCGCTGCACTCTAGTGCAGTTCCGCACCGCAAACTCTCTTTGCAGACGCTGCCACAAACCCCTCGAAGTAGAGGAACCGGAACGGCTCGTCCCGCAGTTCGCTGGCGAACCGGAAGAGGCTGTGGCGGAAGACAACAGCCTGCAGGTCGCGCGCGCGGTGCGTGATCTTCGCAAAGGCCGCAATCTGAGCCAGCGCCAGCTCGCTGGACGCATGCAGGTGCCGCGCACCTATATCTCCAAGATCGAGAACGGCAAGGCGATGCCGACGCTGTCTTCGTTGGCGCGTTTGGCGGCTGCACTGGAAATCGACATTTGCCACTTGCTTCGTGATGCACGCAGCCGCCGGCATGAAGAGACGGCGTCGATTCTGGGCGATCCGTTTCTGGCGGAGCTGGCTCCGTACATCGCACAGATGGATACGCTGCAGCGCTCGATGTTCCTGAACCAGGTGCGCGACCTGGCCATGGGACGCCGTAGAAGCGCCTAAGCTGCGCCCGGCAAGACGGGTCCGAACCATGGACTCCCCCCTCCGCCGCGGCTCGACCCCAACGGCTTTGCGGGGGAGTAGACCATGTGCTACGGTCGTAAGGAAAGGCAATCGTTTTGCGATTCCTGCCCACGAACCGCGTAGCCGAACTATCTCCCGAAGAGCAGGCCATCTACCGCCAACTAGATCCGGCGCGCCTGCCACAGCACGTGGCCATCATTATGGATGGCAACGGGCGCTGGGCAGGCAAGCGCAGCCTGAGACGCTTTCTCGGGCACCAGCAGGGCGCCGAATCGGTCCAGTATGTGGTTGAGACGGCCTCGCGCATTAACCTGCCCTGGCTTACCCTTTACGCCTTCTCGCTCGAGAACAATCTGCGCCGGCCCAAGACGGAAGTCAACTTCCTCATGCGCCTGTTGCGCTCCTACCTGGTCGACAACGTCGAACGCATGAACGACAACAATGTGCGCATCGCCTATATCGGCCGCACCCACGAGCTTCCCTCCGAAGTGCAGGAAAAGATGCAGTGGGCCGCCGAAGCCACTGCCCACAACAACGGTACCGTGCTGACGCTGGCGCTCAATTACGGCGCGCGCAGCGAGCTGGTGGACGCCTTCCAGGCGCTGGCTCGGGAAGCAGCTTCGAAAAACATTTCCCTGGAGCAGATCAGTGAAGAAGACGTGCACCGCCATTTGTACACAGCGCACATGCCTGATCCCGACTTGGTGGTGCGCACCAGCGGCGAATTCCGCGTCTCCAATTTTCTTTTGTGGCAGATGGCGTATTCGGAAATCTATGTGACCGAGCGCCTGTGGCCCGACTTTCGCGGGATCCATCTGCTGGAAGCCATCGCCGACTACCAACGTCGCGAACGGCGCTATGGCGGTTTGAACAAACGCCAGGACTCGGACGAGGCGCCCATCCCAGATAGCTTCCTGGTTCCCCGCTAACCCTTCAGATGATCACAAAGGTGCGCCGGGACGCCGGCGGGCAGGATTGCGCAATCTTCCCCTGCGCGCAGCGTTATGCTCGGGTCATGAGCTCGCAGACACTCCCGCGTCCCAAGAAGGCCGGCATCAGCAAGAGGAAAAGAAAGAAGGCGGGCGCGACCGGGTGGCTGATGTGGTGGCCACTCATGGCCGGGGTCGCGATCACGTTTGCGGCGGTAAAGACAGCCGAGATTCTGCCCCTGATGGGCGCGGATGGGTTGCTGAAATTGCGGCTTCTCTACCCTTACGCTCTGCTGCTCAAGCAGCCCCAGTTGGGCCTCTCCGAGCAGACTAGCGACAACTGGTCACAGATCATGTTGTATGCGCAGTGGGTTCTCTATGGCCTGTACGCGACCGTGGCCATGAAGTGGAAGCCGCTGTGGAAAGTATGGATCCAGGTAGCGGTGGTTCATCTGCTGGGCTTTAGCGTACTGTGGCTGCTGGCGCGGAAGTAAGTGCCCGGAGAATGCCGCAGTGACCACGCCGCCAGTCAAAATCATCGAGTGCCCGCGGGACGCCTGGCAGGCTATGCCACAACAGATCCCGCCGGAGGTCAAAGCCGCTTATCTGCGCGCTTTAGCCGGCGCCGGTTTCGCGCACATTGATGCTGTCTCGTTTGTGTCCCCAGCGGCAGTGCCACAAATGGCCGATTCGGAGCGCGTTCTCACCTTGCTCGATCTGGGCTCCGACGTGGAGATTATCGCCATCGTGGTCAACGAACAGGGCGCGGAGCGGGCGGTCCGCAGTGGAGCGGTAAGTACTCTCGGCTTTCCCTATTCCATCTCCGCCACATTTCTTCAGCGCAACCAACGACAGACGCTCGAACAAGCGCGCCAAACGCTGGGAAACATATGCAGCCGGGCCTCGCGGGCTGGGCTAGGTGTGGTGGCTTATGTATCGATGGCCTTCGGCAACCCTTACGGCGACCCCTGGCGCCAGGAAGACGTGATTGCGGCCTGTCTCACTCTGAAGGAGCTGGGCCTGGAGCAAATTTCACTCGCCGATACAGTGGGGGTGGCCAGTCCGGGGCAGATCCACTCACTGGTGAGCGCTGTGCTCGCGGAAATCCCCGGGATTGAGCTGGGAGCTCATTTGCATGCCCGGCCGGAGCAGGCTCCGCTGAAGGTCGCAGCGGCTTACCAGGCGGGCTGCCACCGCCTGGACATGGCTCTGGGCGGGCAGGGCGGTTGTCCCTTCGCCCAGGACGCGCTGGTGGGCAATGTGGCGACCGAAGCAGCCTTGACCGAACTCAACAAGCTGGGCGCGAACCTTCCCCGGTTGGGCCCACTCGACGAATTGCTGGCGATGGGAAGTGCTATCGCTGATAGATTCGGGGCAGCCGGAGCCTGTTAAACCCGCTGAGGAGCAATCGAGAGACCGTGGCCATCAATTACGCAACCCTGGAAATTAAGGAAGCCGCCGGCATCCACACCATCACCATGAACCGGCCTGAGCGGAGGAACGCCTTGAACCCGCAGATGATTGCCGAGCTTACGCATGCCTTGGCTGAGTCTGCCGCATGCCCGTGCGGGGTGGTTGTGTTGACCGGCGCGGGAACGGCGTTTTGTTCCGGCATGGACCTGGAGAATCTTAAGTCGCTCAGCGATCAACGCCCCGAGGATCAACGGGCGGATGCCGAGTCCACTATGTGGATGATGCGCCGCCTTTACGAACTGACTAAACCGACGATCGCGGCTGTAAATGGAGCGGCCATCGCCGGGGGCACAGGATTAGCAACCCTGTGCGACTTCACCCTCGCTGCGCCGCAGGCGAAGTTTGGCTACACGGAAGTGAAGATCGGTTTCATCCCCGCCATCGTTTCTGTGTTTCTGCTGGAGATGATCGGGGAGAAAAAGGCCAAAACGCTGCTGCTCTCGGGCAGGATCCTCGATGCCGAAGAAGCCTTGGCGATGGGCCTGGTGACCGAGGTGGTGCCCGCGGGCGAACTGTTTTCCCGCGTCCATGAGCTGGCGGCACTGCTGCTTAAGAACAGTCCGGAATCGATGAGCGCGGTAAAAAAACTGCTGAGCGGGTTTGCCAAGGAGCGCCTTGACCGCGATCTGACCCGAGCCATGCGATGGAACGAAAAGATCCGCAACAGCCCCGATTTTCGTGAGGGACTGCAGGCGTTTCTGGAAAAGCGCGACCCGGTGTGGCCCGGGCGCAAGCCGAAATAGAAGGCAGGCGGAAGCGTAGCAGAGGAATCTGTGATTGCTTTGCTGATTGATTCCCCTGGCGCCTTTGTCGGGCGCGCCTTTGCAGCTATCATGCCGTTTATGCCAAACAAAGTTCGCTGGGGAGTTCTGAGCACGGCCGCAATCGGGGTTAAGAAAGTCCTACCGGCCATGCAAAAGGGTGATTGGACTGAGCTGACGGCAATTGCCTCGCGCGACCTGGGTAAAGCAGAGCAGGTTGCCCGCGCCCTGGGCATCCCGAAGGCTTATGGATCGTACGAAGAGCTGCTCGCCGACCCGCAGATTGAGGCAATTTACAACCCACTCCCCAATCAGCTTCACGTCCCCTGGTCAATCAAAGCTGCGGAAGCGGGCAAACACGTCTTATGCGAAAAGCCGGTCAGCATGACGGTTGCCGAAGCCAAGACCCTTTTGGATGTGCAGCAGCGAACCGGTGTAATCATCGGCGAGGCCTTCATGGTACGCACCCATCCGCAATGGCTACGCACCCGCGAGCTGATCGCATCCGGCCGGATCGGCTCCCTACGTTCGATCCAGGGCTTCTTCAGCTACTTCAACACCGATCCTAAGAACATCCGCAACATTCCTGAATGCGGCGGAGGGGGGCTCATGGACATAGGGTGCTACCCCATCAACACTTCTCGATTCGTCTTCGGCGAAGAGCCGTTGCGCGTGTCGGCGCTCTTGGAGAAAGACCCGAATCTGCAAGTGGATCGGTTGACTTCCGCCCTGATGGAGTTTCCCTCAGGCCACGCGACGTTTACGTGCAGCACGCAGCTCGTCCCCTACCAACGAATGCAATTCTTGGGGACGAAAGGCCGCATCGAAATCGAAGTCCCATTCAACGCGCCCAACGACCGCCCGTGCCGCATCTTTATCGACGACGGGCGCGACCTGGTGGGTGGCGGTATCACGGTCGAGACCTTCCCTACCTGCGATCAATACACTATTCAAGGGGATGTCTTTTCCCGGGCGGTGCGTGAAGGCACACCGGTGCCGGTCCCGCTCACGGATGCAATCAAGAATATGGCGGTGATTGAAGCTATCTTTCGTTCCGCGGAGACGAGTGCATGGGAGGCCCCGCGAGGCTAGAGCATTTCACTTGTACGCTGCCCGACTCAGATGGCGAACTACGGCCTTGAGGAAAAACCGCGCCGAGAGCCGCTGCTCTGATTACACGATAAGTGAAAATGCGGCAGTGGAAGAATCGTTGTATCGCTGTATCTGATCGGGACCCAATGGGCGCCTTAGCTATCTTCCGAAGCCTCATCCCAGGCTTCGGAGTCGCCTATTTCCTGCTCCAGTTCCTCGGCGTTGAGATGAGGTTCCTGAAGGGCTTCTCTAGCCGGGTCAGGCAAGTCCCGGGCCGGCGGCGAGGCAAAATCCGGTGTTTCTGGATCACTCATACCAGCCCCCGTTGCACAATCGGGGTCCATGGTATCAGCATCCGCGGTCGCTTCCAGTGCTGCACGTAGAGATATCGAGAGACACCATGAAATTGCTGAATTTTCTGATGGAAAGCTTCATCGGGGCCTTCGGGATCACCAAGCCGAAACCCGAGCAGCAGCGCACGGTGGCGCTGGCGCTGGGCGGATTTCTGCTGGTGTTTTTTATTGCCCTGATTAGCCTGATCGCCTGGATGCTCTTCGGCCAGCAACGGTAGGGGCCGAATCGAGGCGGCTTTCCGGTAGGAAAAGCCGCCTGTTCCTAGAGCTTGCCGCTGTTGACCGCGACCTGCTCGGCAATTGGGCTGCTGCTCACGGGCACCGCGCCGGCCGCCTTTTTGTGCAGCTGATGGTGCAGGCAATAAAGCGCAAGTTCGAGGCGATCGGACACCCCAAGCTTGTCATAGACTTTGCGCAGGTAGTTCTTGATTACCTGCTCCGTAGTCCCAAGCTGGTAGGCAATCTCCTTGTTGCGCTTGCCCTGGGTGATACACGTGATGATCGCCAGCTCTTTGGGAGACAGGCGCGGCTGGGTTCGCGGACTGGTCAGCGCCGTCGCCTGCGAGCGGTAGGCCTCGATGACCCAGTTGATCGACTGGTTATCGATCCAGGTCTCCCCGGCTGCGATTTTGCGCACGCACTTGACCAAGAGGTCGGGTGAGATGGAACGAGGAATAATGCCTCGAACACCCCGGCGGTAGAGCTCGACCGTGTTGGACTCATCGTTTTGTGCCGACTGGACAATGATCTTGAGCTGCGGAGCTCGGCGGACCAGCTCTGGGATGGCATCGATCGTGCCGGCAATCAAATTGCCTTCGAGCAGGATCATGTCGGTAGGAAAGCGTTGGATAGCCGAGTGAAGGCCGGCCAGGGTGTCGACCTGGGCGATCACACGGATATCGTCCTCGAGCGCAAAGATCTTCCGGATACCCACCCGGTAGATCGCCTGCGAATCAGCAAGAACGATTCGAATCGCAGCGTTGTCTGCGCCCTCATCGGGCTCGAATGCGCCGTCGGACGGACCGGCATCGGGAAATTCAGGTTTGGCAGATACCATAGGTTCAAAGACCAAAATAGCTTCAGTGACTAAAGTGATACTTATCGATAACAGCAGCGACATGCGTCGTCTTTACATCTGGTGTGCAGCGTACCACGCGGCCGGTGCAGTGCAATACAACATCGGTGGGGGTGCCCATCGCCTCGGCCGGCATTGCAATCGTGAAGCTAACAATACTGCCCACCACGAGTGACGTGGCGAGCTCAAACAAAACACCGTTGGCGGAAATGTTTTCGGTAACCGCCGGAAGATCTCCTGCTTCTGTGCAAATAGTAATCGGTACACAGAGGGGAAAGCGAACCGCAGCGCGGAGTTCGACAGGACGATCGGTTGCGACTGCGACGGAGATATCCATGAATTGATAATAATCAGAAGCGCGAAGAACGGGAATCCCCTAAAAAGGCCACGTTCCCGGCCTCACAGTACTAAAGTCACACGTCCTAGTACCTTGAGTTTTACCACTCTTTGCAGTGTTTACGGCAAACCGAATCCGCACCCGAGGTAATGGGGTACCCGCGCAGCTGAGCGAGGCATTACCAGCGATTTAAAGTTATATACTTACTAATAATCACACAAAAGTTGTAGCGCCTGGTCATCAACAAAGGTAACCTTGGTAAACGCACTTCCAGCGTCCAAGGAGTTTCCCGTGAAAATGACTCTGATCCGCGCCCTTACTGTGGCTGGCATGCTGGCCATGTCCTCCGCTGCACATGCTGGCCCTCTAGCAGATGCCTTTTGGTACATTCTCGGGGGTAGAGGTTAGGTCCTATCTGGGGTTCAGTCCTTTTCTAAAGCGTCGCCTTAAGCTATGCTGCATCTATAAAGGTGCAATATGAACTTGCGGGCGTTGTATGCGGCGGTCGTTGTTCTCGGCTCCGTCGCAGAAATCGGCCTTATGGTCACGCTTATCTTGCGCCGCCAATACAAGACCTTTCCAATCTTCACTCTTTACATCGCCTTCAACCTTCTGAGCGACCTGGTCATCGGGTTATCAGCCGGAGTGTATTCCGTCCATGTCGGGTACGCCGTGCAGGTTGCGTCGTTGCCACTCCTGTATCTGCTCGAATTATGTGTTCTGTTTGAAATCGCCTGGAATGTTTTGCGCCCGGTGCACGCTTCGCTCCCCCGGGGCTCGATCAAGGTGTTTTTTGGGCTTGTTTCGCTATCTCTTCTCTGTGGCACCTTGCTTGCCTGGCAAGTTCACGATACCGGTAACCGGCTCGATGACATCAAGCGTCCCCTCGACCTCACGGTGGGATTGCTGCGCATGCTGATTTTTGCGGCAACGGCCGGCTTTGCCCAGGTGCTAGGTATCGGCTGGAAAAACAAGGTATTACAACTGGCCACAGCCCTCTCCTTCTACAGCGCCGTCAATCTGATCGTCAGCTTGGGGGAGCGCCACGCCGGAAGCGTGGATGCCCTTGAACCGCTCCGGGCAGTCGCATACTTCCTGGAAATCGGCTTTTTGCTATGGGTATTTACAACTAAAGATGTACGGCGGCGCGAATTCAGTCCCCAAATGGAACAGTTTTTGGTTACACTTGCTGGACGGGCCAAGCTCGCACGGACGGCGCTGGTCCGCATGCAGGTGAAATAAGAACATGATATTACCGCTGCTCCAGGTAATACTTACTGCCCTGTTGGTTGCTTACGCTGGATTCTGGCGGAGACAGCAAATGAAGCGTCGTGCCAAGAGCTGGGATGGAATCATCAGTCAGTTGCGTTGTAATGACTGGGGTATCGAGGAAATCAGCGAGCGTTTTCTCTACAAGAGTGAAGTTCAGGTCACCCCCAAGGATGTCTGGCAACGCATTCAGGGCTGCAAAGGCCTATGGGCGATGTATAAGAATTCCCCGGTGCTGGTGCAGTTGGCCGACTACGCCGCTGAGCATGGGCAAGGGGTGGATCAAGAGATGCTGGAAGGATTGCGCAGCGATGCATTCCAGATCCGGCTGTGCGTCATGCTGGCTTTGGCCCAGCACATGCTTTCGTCCTCTTCCGTAGGAGCATCGGTGAATGCTCATCGCGCCGTCGCAACCTACAGTGCGATGCTGGTAAAACTCACGGCCTTCATTCAGGAATATTCGACCCCACTCTTCCCCAGCTATCTGGACGCGGTCGCTTAGGCTTTCGCGACGGCTTGTCGCAGGTGTTCCGCTACGGCCTTGGTCCGCGGGCGGAGAACTTGCGCAATGCGCTCGATCCGGCGATACTTGATTGTTGGGGTTATGCATTTTAAGCGGCTGATTTGACCCGCCCATCACTGCTCCCAAACCCACCCGGATTTCACCCTGTCAGGGAAGAAGATCTGAAAGGATGTACGCCTGTGTTAATGATTCGTCTGGCTCGCTTCGGTGCACGGAAGCAGCCTTATTATCGAGTTGTTGTGATTGAGAAGGACCGTGCCCGCAATGGCCGGTCGATCGAAGTGGTCGGTACGTATAACCCGCGCACCAATCCGGCCACGGTCGATCTAAAGCGTGAGCGCATACAGCACTGGACCAACAACGGAGCCCAACTCTCCGAACGCGTGGCGAAGCTGCTCGCTGCCGCCGCACCGGCCGCCACTGCGGCCTAGCTCATCTCTCCTGTTCCCCGAGTGTTCCGGCGAGAAATCGGGATTCTCCTCAAGGCACGATTGGCCTCTTGCCGTTCACACGAGGGGCGTGCCGTGGGACCACATTAAAGTGGTGAGGTCGAGGGTTCCAGGGCGCGCATGCGCAGGGATAGAACGGGTGATTGCGGGCGCTCCGGCAGGGCTACTGAAAACGCTCTGGACACAACCACAGGAAAAGCGGTCTAATGCTCGGTCATGAAAGGACCCCAGCCAGCGCCGGTTTCCGAAGTATTTCCGGTTGCCGGCAGATTGCTCTGGCAATCCTGCTCTGGCTGGTTCATTTGAGGCCGCTCCGATGATGCAAGATGTGAATCATGATGATATGCAGCAACTAGTCACGGAGATCGCCAAAGCCCTGGTTGACGACCCGCAAGCCGTCGAAGTGCAGGCTGTGGCCAGAGACGAGAACACGGTGTTGCGACTCCGTGTGGCTTCCGCAGACGTGGGCAAGGTAATCGGCAAGCAGGGCCGAACGGCGCGCTCTATGCGTACCATTCTGAGCGCAGTGAGCATGAAACTGCACCATCGCTACACGCTGGACATTCTCGAAGAAGATGAGGGCGGGAAGCCGGTCGATTCTTAGCCTTGCTACGGTTCGCTCCAACCGATCGATGGGCAACCTATCGCCCGGGAAAGTCCCATCCGGGTTGGGCCCTGAACCAGCCTTTGCCTGCACCTGCACGGAGCCGGAAATGACAGTGCCCCATGCTACCTGGGTGCTCCTCGCCCGCATTGTGCGCCCCCAGGGGCGTCGCGGAGAAGTGCTGGCGGACATCTTTACTGATTTTCCGGAGCGCTTCACGGAGCGCAAGCGGCTGTTCCTTCGTCCGCCCCCAGGGACGCAGCTCAATGCGATGCGCGAAGCCAAGGTCGAATCCCATTGGCTCCATAAAGGCCGCGTGGTGCTGAAATTCTCCTCGGTCGATTCGATTGTCGATGCGGAGAATCTGCGTGGCTTCGAGGTGGTGATTCCGCGCGAGGAGCGCATGCCCCTCAAAGATGATGCCGTTTATGTCAGCGACCTGCTTGGAGTCAAGGTGATCGACGTGAGCCACGGCCGCGCTGAAGACGCGGGTGAAATCACGGATGTGGAGCCGGAAGGAGCGGGCCCGGCCATGCTGGTGATACGCACGCCAACCGGCGATGAACTGCTGATACCCTTCGTCCGCGCGTATCTGAGAAAGATAGACATCGAAGCAAAGCGGCTGGAGATGGAGCTGCCGGTGGGCCTGTTGGCCATGCAGACTCCTTTGGCTGAGCAGGACTGGCTGGAGGAACCCCAGCTCCCCGATGGGGTTGAATCGGAGTAGTGGCCATGCGCTTCGACATCATCACCATCTTCCCCGGGTTCTTTGCCGGCATATTTGAGCATGGCGTGGTCAAACGCGCCATCCAAGGCGGTTTGCTGGCCGTCGGCGTGCACGACCTGCGCGAGTTCACGCACGATCGTCATCGCACCGTCGACGACCGTCCATTTGGCGGTGGTGAGGGCATGGTGCTTAAGCCGGAACCCCTAGCAGAAGCAGTGGAGCATCTGCGGCTTGCGCCCAGATCAGAAAGGGCTTCGCAGGGGGAAACGGTCATCCTGCTTTCCGCGCAGGGAAAGAAATTCTCTCAGGCTACTGCCCGTGAACTAGCCCAGGCGCGGCGAGTGGTGCTGCTGTGCGGGCGCTATGAAGGGGTCGACGAGCGCATCAGCGAGCTAGTCGCGGACCAGGAGCTCTCGATTGGGGATTACGTCTTATCCGGCGGCGAGTTGGCCGCCGCGGTGGTGCTGGACGCCACCATGCGCCTCCTGCCCGGAGTGCTGGGCAATGACGCGTCCTCTGAGAACGAGAGCTTCGGAACGGCGGATGCGCTGCTGCAAAGCACGGCGGGCGCCGGTTTGAACTCGACCCATGGCGCTGGTGGATTGCTCGACTATCCCCACTACACGCGCCCGGCCGAGTTTCGTGGGGTAACCGTGCCCGAGGTACTGAGCAGCGGCAACCATGAGCAGATTCGCCGCTGGCGTCGGGAGCAGGCACTCAAAAAGACCTTGCGCAACCGGCCTGATTTGCTACGCGATGCGCCGCTTAGCGCTGAGGATCGTGCCTTTCTCCGTAGTCTGGAACTGCGTCCCCAGGGCGCGCAAAGTAAAGATTCCGTGTAAACTAAGTACTTCGACTACTGCGTTTTTTTGCGCGAACAGGAAGCAATTATGTCTATACATCCAGTTATGCAGCGTCTCGCCGAGAAGCTTCGGCGTACCGACTTGCCCACGTTCGTACCAGGCGATACGGTTCGGGTACAGGTGAAGATTAAAGAAGGCGATAAGGAACGCCTGCAGGCATTCGAGGGCATCGTGATTGCGCTCAAAAACGGCGCGCAAGGCAGCTTTACCGTGCGCAAGATGAGCTTCGGCCAGGGTGTGGAGCGCATCTTCCCTTTCAACTCCAAGGTGGTCGACAAGGTGGAGAAGGTGCGATCTGCTCGAGTACGGCGGGCCAAGCTTTTCTACCTGCGCGGACTCCGGGGCAAAGCGGCTCGCCTGAAAGAAGTGGAACGCAAGTAGCCTTTCGTGATCGTGAGACGCGCCCCGGGAGCCGCCGCTGCCGGGGCGTTGCTTCGTAGGTACCGATTTTTGCCGGTAGCTGTGGGAAACGCGGACCAAACGTGACGGGCACTTCTCGAAATGATCTACACTCGATTTTGGCGATGCCCGAGTCGATACACGAGCCCCTAAACGAGCCGCTAACAGAGCCGGAAACGCTGGAACGGGAAGTTTCCGCAGCGACGCGCAAGATGCGCATGCTCAGGACTCTCGTGTGCGGAGGCCGCTACGAACGGGCTGCCCGCGCTAGCGGCGCCAAGGTAGTTGCCGGCGTTGACGAGGTCGGCCGAGGCGCGCTCTTCGGGCCGGTCGTCGCGGCCGCGGTGATTCTTCCCGAAGGATGCCGCATTCCCGGCCTGCGCGACTCCAAGCAGTTGATCGCCGAAGAACGGGAGCGGCTGGCACGCATCGTCGAGCGAAAAGCTCTAGCCATCGCAATCGAAGAAGTCGATGCGGAAACCATCGACCGTATCAACATCTATCAGGCGACACGCATGGCGATGACTGCCGCGGTCTACCGCCTGGCAATTTCGCCCGACCATCTGCTGGTCGATGCCATGCGCCTCGACTTCGCTTGCTCGCAAACCAGCATTATCTATGGCGACTCGTTGAGCATCTCCATTGCTGCGGCTTCAGTGGTCGCCAAGGTTTACCGCGACGAGCGCATGTGCCAACTGGATCGTGAATATCCGCAATACGGCCTTGCCTCCCACAAGGGCTACAGCACACCGGAGCACAAACAGGCGTTGGCCGCCCATGGGCCAAGTCCGCTGCATCGCAGAAGCTTTCGTCCGGTTGCGGAAAATTGCCTGCCCTGGGATTAGAGCATTTTCACTTCTACGCTGCACCGTCGGGTTCAGCGATGTGCGTCTTTTCTTGAGGAAAAGCCGCGTCGGGGAGCCGTTGCTTTGTATGCACCAGAAGTGAAAATGCTTTAACCCTCTCATAGCTCACCGTCGTTCTGTCTCGGAGGAGAACCAATTTGCCACTGCGACTGATGTGTTTTACCGCACACCCCGACGACGAGTGCGGGGCCTTCGGCGGGGCGTTGATGCAGGCGCACCAGCGTGGCGTCGAGACCAGCGTGGTTTGCCTGACAGAAGGACGCGCGGCATCCAACCGGGGCAATGCCCGTAACGGCGACGAACTGGCCGCTCTGCGGCGGCAGGAGTTTGCCGCAGCTCTGCGCGTGCTGGACGTCGACCACGGAGAGGTGCTGGCTTACCCCGACGGCGAGCTGGCGCGCCAGGATTTTGTCGGGATCACGACTGAGTTGGTGGAGCGCGTCCGCCGCTTCCGGCCCCAGGTAGTGCTCACCTTCGGTGGCGATGGCAACGTCAATCTACATCCTGACCACACCATGGTCTGCTTTTTTTCGACTGCGGCCTTTCACTGGGCAGGACGCACCAACTTCGCCCCGGAGCAAATTGCTGCCGGGCTACTTCCCTACCGTCCACAAAAGCTGTACTACGCGGTGGCCCCATTTCTCGCCCATGCCGACGCAGAGGAAGCACCCAAGATAGCCCTGGTACCGGCCTCGCTCGAGCTTGAGTTGGGTGACCTGAAGGCCAGGAAGATCGAGGCTTTCCAGCAGCATACGACCCAAGCGGAGCTTCTGGTTAAGGTCAAGGCCATCTTTGCCAAGACGGGTGATGAGGAGGGGTATCTGCTGGCGGCCGCACCGGGCATGCGTTCCTCCCCGTTGGAGACGGATATGTTCGCAGGAATCGAGGAATAGCCTAGAGCGGTTTCACGATTACTGTGTCCCATCCGGCCTAAGTGTAGTGGGGCTTTTCTTGGGGAAAAGTCCCGTGTGAAGCAATCTCACCGGCATTTCCATCGTTAAACCGCTAGCTCGAACCGACGACCGTAGCCTGCCTGCTCCCGCTCTGGCGCACCGACCAGGCGAGCCGCGCCAGCAGCAGGATTGCCAATACCAGGGTGATGGTGATGGGCGTGCGGACTCCGCTCTTGACGATCCACCAGTAGTGAGTCACGCCGCAGATGGCGGCGGCATACACCAGCCGATGCAGAGCTTGCCAGCGCTTCCCCCCCAGTTTCCTGATAGACCAGTTGGTGGAGGTGGCAGCTAGTGGAAGCAACAGCAGCCACGCAGTCACCCCTGCCAGGATGTAACGACGCTTGGCGATGTCGTCGACCATCGCCGTGACATCGAAGCCGGAATAAAGCCACAGGTAGGTGAGCAGATGCAGGCAACCGTAGAAAAAGGCGAACAGACCAAGCAGGCGGCGGAAGCGCACCAGCCAGGCGAGTTGTGGGGACAACCGGCGCAGCGGAGTGATGGCCAGCGAGATAACCAGCAGGCGAAGCGTGGCAAAGCCGGTGGCGTGGGTAACAGTGGCTGTCGGGTCTGGCCCAAGATCATTGGTGAACCCGTCGAAAACCAGCAGCCCAAGCGGGAACAGGCAAGCGAGCCAGACCGCAACTTTAAGAGCAACGATGGCACGTTTGTTCATGTCGCTTTAAGACTCTTTCCTTACGGGCCGGCATACCCCGATCATGCTTCCATCTGCACAGAAACCACCCCTGTGAAAACCGTGCCCCAGCGGCTAAAGCCGCCCCGTATATAGAACTGCTACGGCACGGCTAAAGCCGTGCCCTTCGTTGAGGGATCTGCTTCCGCAGCTGGTTTGACAGTTGAAGGATCGACTGTCCGGATCAAGTCCCTAAAAGTTTTTCTTGAGATCCATGCCGGTGTAGAGACTGCCTACCTGGTCTCCATAGCCGTTGAACATGAGCGTGGGTTGACGCTGGTCGAAGATGGAGGCACCGATGCGGCGTTCCGTCTTCTGGCTCCAACGTGGATGGTCGACATTGGGGTTTACGTTGGAATAAAAACCGTACTCCTTCGGCGCCATCTCGTTCCACGCAGTGCTCGGCTGGTCTGAGGTGAAGTGTATTTTTACGATTGACTTGGCGGATTTGAAACCGTACTTCCACGGCACCACGATGCGTACCGGGGCGCCATCCTGGTTGGGCAACACTTCTCCGTACAGCCCGAAGGTGAGCAAAGTCAGCGGATGCATGGCTTCGTCCATGCGCAACCCTTCGGAGTAGGGCCAGTCCAGGTTGATTTGCGAGATGCCCGGCATGATGGATTGGTCCTC
>Ga0302326_10005344_pt1 | contig 29321 bp, 26 predicted proteins | sample Palsa_T0_3_FD_202264 | JGI IMG/M metagenome (GOLD analysis project Ga0302326, IMG submission 202264) | Peat permafrost microbial communities from Stordalen Mire near Abisko, Sweden - Palsa_T0_3 | ecosystem: Environmental > Terrestrial > Soil > Palsa > Peat permafrost | place: Sweden: Abisko... | reverse complement strand
GCGGTGTGGGAGCGGCCCTGTTGATCTTGTTCGGCGCTCGTGATCGGCGCGACTTTAGGCCTTTTATTTTGGTGTTGGTGGCCTTTATCGCGGCCTTCGGCACCTTTGTGGTCTCGTTCTTGCCTTACATACTCCCCTTCTCGCTCACCATCGCCGAGGCCGCCGCGCCGCCGGCGAGTCTGCGCTTCATGTTTTGGGGTTCGGGACTCGTGGTCCTGCCGATGATCTTGCTCTACACGATCACTGTCTATCGCGTGTTCCGCGGCAAGCTGGTGAACGAAGTTCAATAGCGAAAGCGCTGGCCGCGAGCCTGCGCTCAGATAGCCACCTCGGCTTGGTCACTCCACGATTACGTTGTACGCTGAGCGTGAGGCCGTGTGCTTCAAATGCCTCCTCGCACTTTACTTTTTGTTTTAAGCGCTGCAGCGCGTTGCCGTGACCCTGAACCATGAAGGGGGTGGTTACCATCGGTGCGAGCGCCTCACCCAATCCCGCGTACTTAACAAAGCAAGCCCGCCGCCAACCTCAAACGAGTGAAGGTCACTTACCTGGATCGCGTGATTTCCAAAGGCACCGACTCCATTAGAGTAGCGAGGCGTGATGGTAGAACGAGAGCGTGCAATGAATCATACCTCTATATTCGAAAGTGCCGGGCGATCTCGACGTTCGATTCGATTCGTTGGCACACGTATGTTCGAGCGAGCAGTCTCAGTTGTCAGTGCTGCACGGCATCATGATGTTCACTGAAGTCCGACGCGTTCGGCGTGCCTGGAGCCTCATCAACGCTCGGTGGCCTGAGTTTCTACGTATCGTGCATCTAGATCTGACGTCTTTGCGAGAAGAACTTGTTCGTGCGCTCGCCGGCGCAGTCCTTGGCGCTGTCGGCGGATTTCTATTCATGGGTTTCCTGTCGGTCGCCGTAATCGTGACGGCATGGGATTCAGTTCACCGAGTACTGATAGCCTGGCTCATATGTTTACTGTGGGCCGCCATTGCCGCGATTGGTTTGGCCTATGCCCGACGTGTACTGGAGGGGCCACTACCCTTTGGCAGAATGAGCGCTGAAGTACTGCGAGATATTACGCAGGTGAAGAAAGAGACATGACTGCACTGGCCTTACTGGGCGTGGATTGCCCTGCCTCGCCTCGCCCGCCAGTCGATCAACGCGACTCCATGCCGCGGGGCAATGCTCACTGGTTCGACTGTGACAAGCCGTTGCGTTCATTCCACGATTCCTCTACCGCCCCGATTGCATCCTAACTGAAGGAATTCATCCCATGAGCAGAACGTCTGCTGATTTCATCGCAGAAACATTGATCCAGGCCGGCGTCAAGCGCATCTATGGCGTAGTGGGCGATTCCTTGAATGGGTTCACCGACTCGCTGCGCCGTCTGAAAAAGATAGAGTGGGTGCACATGCGCCATGAGGAGGGGGCCGCTTTTGCGGCGGGAGCCGAAGCTCATCTGACAGGCGAGCTGGCGGTCTGCGCCGGAAGCTGCGGTCCTGGAAATCTACATCTCATCAACGGGCTCTTCGATTGTCATCGGAGCGGAGTTCCCGTATTAGCCATCGCGGCGCATATTCCGAGCACTGAGATTGGCATCGACTATTTTCAGGCGACCCATCCGGAGAGCCTCTTTAAGGACTGTAGCCACTATGTAGAATTAGTCTCCGATCCTCGTCAGTTGGCGCAAGTGTTGACCCGGGCTATCCGGGTGGCCACGGCCCGACGCGGTGTGGCCGTGGTCGTGATTCCGGGCGATGTGGCGCTGAAGCCGGCCACAAGCGCGGTGCCCAAGTGGCTGATCCCTGCGGCGCCCACCATTACTCCTAGCCTCGATCAGCTCGAGTCGTTGGCGAATCTGCTCAATGAGGCTAGCCGAGTCACCTTGTTCTGTGGGGCTGGCTGCTCAGGTGCCCACGCGGAGGTACTGGCGATCGCCGAAACGCTTAACGCGCCGATTGTCCATACGCTGCGGGGTAAGGAGCATATGGAGTACGATAACCCATATGATGTCGGAATGACGGGGTTGGTGGGCTTTGCATCGGGATACAAAGCCATGAAAAACTGCGACACCCTGCTGATCTTGGGCGCCGATTTCCCGTATCGACAATTCTTTCCTGAGGACGCCCGAATCGCACAAATAGACGTGCGCTCGGAAGCACTCGGCAATCGCTGTCCCCTCGAGTTGGGTCTCTTGGGCGACATCAAAGCCACGTTGGCAGCAGTTCAGCCACTGTTAAAGAAGAAGGAAGACGACAGTCACTTGCAAGATGCGCTCGCTGACTACAAGCATGCACGTGCGGATCTAGACGCCTTGGCCGAGAGCGGCCCGCACTCCAAATACATTCACCCACAGTATGTCACTCGCCTGGTGAGTGAATTGGCCGACGAAGATGCAATATTTACTTGCGATGTCGGCACGCCGATCGCATGGACTGCGAGGTATCTGAAGGTGAACGGTCATCGCAGAATCATCGGATCGTTCAATCACGGCTCAATGGCGAATGCCATGCTTCACGCCATAGGGGCGCAATCGGCCTGCCCGGGCCGCCAGGTCATCTCGTTCTCAGGCGATGGCGGCTTCACGATGATGATGGGCGAGTTCGTCACGCTCCTGCAACAGGACTTGCCCGTGAAAGTCATTCTGCTCAACAACGGTACATTGGGTTTTGTCGAGCTGGAAATGAAAGCCGGGGGGTTTCCCGATAGCGGCTGCGAGCTGAAGAATCCCAATTTTGCAGCGATGGCCGAGGCGATGGGTATCAAGGGAATTCGCGTTGAGAAACCCCAAGACCTGCGACCGGCGCTCGTGGAAGCCCTGGCATATCGCGGGGCGGTACTCGTGGATGTTGTCAGTGCCCGACAGGAACTCGTCATGCCGCCGGTAACCACAATCGACGAGGCTCATAAATTCGGGCTCTTTATGATGAAGGCGGTTCTGGACGGTCGGGCGGGGGAACTTATCAATCTCGCAACCGTAAACCTGCTTCGTCGATAGGCGAAGCTAACCGATGCGCTTTCCTTATTTGTTCCCTTACCCCGTTCCAAAATGGGGATCTGCAGTGCACTCGATGCCGGGACGCCGACTATCGGGCTGTACGAGACAATGCATTCACGAGCACGCGGCGATCGCCCCACTCAAGGAGAAATCACATGATAGATAGCGGCTCCGAAAGCCACCCGCCAGCGATCACGGATGGCTTGCAGCAATCGGCGCATGTGACGCGCCGTGAACTATTAATAGGAGGCGCCGCGGCGTTAGCCGTAACCGCGGCGTACTTTCCAGCGGATGCGGATCCAATCACCAAAAACACTACGGACTTGCACTACACCGGAGAGAAGACGATGAACACGATTACGACGAAAGATGGCGTTACAATTTACTACAAGGACTGGGGATCGGGTCAGCCGATCGTTTTCTCACATGGCTGGCCGCTCACCGCCGATGACTGGGACACCCAAATGATGTTCTTCCTGAATCACGGGTTTCGTGTCATCGCTCACGATCGTCGGGGTCACGGCCGATCGAGCCAAGGGGCTGACGGGCACGACATGGATCACTATGCCGATGATCTTGCTGCGCTCACCGCGCATCTCAATCTCAAAGGCGCGATCCACGTAGGCCATTCAACCGGCGGGGGCGAGGTGGCGCGCTACATCGCACGGCACGGCGAGAGCCGGGTTGCAAAAGCCGTCCTCATCAGTTCCGTTCCGCCAATTATGGTGAAGACGTCTGAGAATCCGGATGGACTGCCGAAGGAAGTATTTGACGGCCTCCAGGTTCAAGTCGCAACCAATCGTTCCCAGTTCTACCTGGACCTGCCGACAGGGCCGTTCTACGGCTACAACCGCGCCGGCGCCAAGACCTCGCAGGGCATTATTAACAATTGGTGGCGGCAAGGGATGATGGGTGGCATCAAGGCGCATTACGACGGTATTGTCGCATTCTCGCAGACCAACTTCGTACCGGACCTCAAGAAATTCACTGTACCGACCCTTGTAATGCACGGTGATGATGATCAAATCGTACCTTACGCGGACTCGGGTCCTTTGAGCGCCAAGCTCGTGAAGGGTGCGATCTTGAAGACCTACAAGGGCTTTCCTCATGGTATGCCCACCACCGAGGCCGCCACGATCAATGCGGACCTTCTGGCGTTCATCAAGTCCTAGAATCTCCTTGTAGCCCCCGTCAACATCGAGTGGCGGTGGACGGGGGCCTATTGAGAAAAGATTGGCTTACCCAACACTGGAGGGCGCCGAAACCGCCAATCGACACCTTCGCGCATCTCAAATCCGAGTACGGCATCCGGGTAATTCGTTGCCCAGCCGGATTCGTCTCGCAAAAGCGTGCCCATTGCGCTCACATAAGCGGTATCTGGATGATTCCGCGCGTCACACCAAGTGTTACGGCATGGGTGCGATCGCGCGCGCCGAGCTTGCCCAAGATCCGTTTTACGTGACTCTTTGTGGTTTCTTCAGAGATGGCCAAATGCCGCGAGATTCGTTTGTTGCTGTTACCTGCTGCAATTAGGGAGAGAACTTCAATCTCCCTTCCCGAGATGCTGCCCTGACCCAAGTAGTGAGCAAGTGTGGTCGCCACATCCTGGCTGATTTTCTTCAGTCCGCTTCTGACCGCTCGAATTGTCTCGAGCAATTCCCGCCGAATCATGCTTTTGGAGATGTAGGCTTGGGCGCCGGCCTTGAGGGCGCGCTCGGCTAGAACGTCGCCACAGTGGGACGTTACCACAATGATCCGAGCCGAAAGAAATACCGAGCGAATCTGATGAATCGCCTCGATGCCGTTCATCTCAGGCATTTGAAGATCGAGTAGCGTGATGTCAGGACGTAAATTGTCGAACTGCTCGACTGCTTCACGTCCATTACCTGCCTCCCCCACCACCTGCATATCAGACTCATTGTTAACCAGCGCCGCGAGTCCGGCGCGAAAAATTGGGTGATCGTCAACCACCAGAATGCGTGTCACCGGCTTCGGTAAATCGATACTTGTCATGGCGAAGAACTCCCCCCGCTTTGGTTACTTATGCACCTGTGAGAGAGATTTGCACCATCGGGGTTACCCGAAGAGATCAACCGGCGGATCACGCTAGAGGCCAACCCTGAAAGGTCACGCAATTCTTGCGGCCATAGCTTACTCTGTGGCGAGACTCGATAAGCCCTCGACGCAGGGACATCGAGTGCTACTTCGGTTCCTCCGCCGTCGCGACACCAAACCTTTAGTTGAGCGTCGATTTGTGCCGCTCGCTCGCGCATTCCCTGAAGACCAAAGTGGCGGGGCGTCGCGGTGTGGTTCCCTGCGATGCGCCCAATACCGCATCCATCATCTCGCACGTGAACGCGAATCCCGCTTTTTTGATATGTAATCTCGACTTCGATTGTCTGGGCCTTCGCGTGAGCGACTGCGTTCGCGAGGCTTTCGCGGGCGATGGCGTAAATGTGCTCAGCGCTAATTGGCTGAAGAGGCAAAGGGGTTCCCTGGACGGCCAGGGAGAAATTGGCGAGCTTCGCTAGAGATAGAGTATTCGCCGCATCGCTAATTGCCTGGGCGACATCGATCACAGGAAGCGGGACTCGCAATGCACCGACCCGATCACGAGCCTCGTCGAGCATATCGGAAGCCCGATCGAGGGCCATATCGATCTCTTTCCGAACTCTGTCCGTGCCGGGTAGCCGCCCACTGGAGGTTTGAAGGGCCAGAATGAGGGCGTGAATTCCTTGGATTAACGTATCGTGCAGTTCACGGGCTATTCGTTGACGTTCTTCGAGGATTCCCGCTGTGCGGGCTTGCGATTGGACTCTATGCAACTGCGAAAGCAGCACGGCGATTGCGCAACCGCACAGAATGCAAAACCACGGCATATCCGGCACATAGGTCGTTGCGAGGGGCATGAGGGCCAGCTCCGGCTCCAGACGATGCGTTTTGTAAGGTTGAGCCGGCACAGCCGCGGAAGAAGGAACATCGGCCACAACGGCGCAAAACCCAATGAGAATGAGGGCGGGAAGCAACTGTCGCCGCAATGACGTCCCGGATCCGCCACAGGCAAGCTGTTCATTCTGGCTTTCTTGAGGAACTTGGGTGCGATGTGTCATGTAGCTCACCTCCAAACGATTGGTGCATATGCCGTAATTACGATTGACCGCAGCAGGGTTTCAAAGCGCACAGATCTCTTTCAAAAGTACCTTTCTCAAATTGTCTACCGTAACAAGACCGTTTGGTGAAGGCAGCAGGTACGGCACTTTGCTTATTAATGGAGAGAAGCGAAAACTCATTTCGGGTGAGACTTGCCTAATCAATTGGGCTGACCGGGCGAGGTGCGGGCATCCGTATTTACGGACATCAAGAGACCCGACCTCGGCAACGCGCCGAGCTATGGACCTCCTAAGGACAGACGGTTTCTAGGTCCGAATTGATCGGGCGGACAGCCGACTGGCAACTCGCGCTTGCCGCCCGGCTGCTCAACGTCAAGATTTGCGCCGTATCCGTCAATATGGCTGCAGAAGGCCAGACTATTCGTCGCTGAACCGTCGCAAGCCGTGCGGGGACATGCTAGAGTCTAAAATTAGGTTGCCGTCTATTGAGCATTGCCGCCCTGTTGCTCCAGCCGCGGCGCCACTCAGCCTGAGCGCCGTGCTCATCCCCGCAAATCGGTCTGGAGTATGTGTCCAAACGAACATGCAACGCTGTCCGGTACTGGTATCGGTCCCAGGATAGAGGCATACAGCACGTTCCTCACGCAAGAGAAGCCTCATTGCATAAGTTGGGCATGCCCCCAAGTCTATTTTCTTGGATCTGGTCTCCATCGCGATGCATTGTGTGAAGCTAGTCAGATCAGTCCCTAAGCGAAAGAGCCGTCGCAAGACTTCCACGCACACAATCTTGTTCCGCTCTGATGAGCGCGCCAAAAGGGTTCGGTGAGCGCACCTGTCCTTGGCGATTGTTCGAAGCTACTGCTGTGCGCATTCCTATTGTGTGCAAATTCCGCGGCGCTTGCCGTGGATCCCACCCAACAGCTATCCGAATTAAATCACACGCAATGGACCGCTCGGCAGGGATGCCCGCCCGTCATCGACGGCATGGTGCAATCGAGTGACGGACTCCTTTGGCTCGCCTCTGAGGTCGGATTATTTCAATTTGACGGGGTACGCTTTCAACGCCTGACTCTCGCCGATGGAAGTCAGCCCGTCACGGGAAGTGTCAAGACCGTGGCTGCGCTAGGCAGTGACCTTTGGATTGGAATGAGGTTGGGTGGGGCATATCTTCTGCGCCAAGGAAAGTTGACCCACTACGGAGTGACCGAGGGCTTGCCGGCGCGCAGCGTGATCCAATTCGTTGCCGATCTCGATGGGACAGTGTGGGCGCAGACGACAGCGGGCCTCTACTTTCTTCGTGGCGGCCGTTGGCAGAACGTCGGTGATGACTGGAATTATCCGATCACGACGGGCGCAGCTCTCTTTTTGGACCACGAGGGCACGATGTGGTCTCGCAGTCCGCAAGGCCTATACTTTCTCCCGAATCACGCCAAAATCTTTAAAAAAACAAAATACCCTGGCGGGCGAGGCATGGCCATAAACGACCCGAACGGCATTGGGTATGTCGCCGGCGACGACGGACTCGAACCGATTTCCGGTTCGGGGATCACCATAACCGGGAGGGATTTGGGAGGTGATACCACCGCAGCGGGCGCCACCGCGTTTGATTCTGACGGTGGCTTGTGGAGCACGATTGAACTTAAGGGTGGGACCGCGCGCCTGGTACGCTTTCCATATGGCGTGAGTGAAATACGGCGCGGCGTAACCCTTCGGCCTGGTGATGGGCAACTATTAAAGCCAGTGCAGTCGCTCTCCGGCGTGCCTGACTTCGCCTATGAGGATAAGGAACACAATTTTTGGATAGCGACGACCGGTGGTCTTGACCAATTTCGGTCTAACAAGCTTCACTCAGCTGTCGAGACCCTATCGTTACTGTTGCCTGCAATGACTGTGAGTCAAGACGGCGATGTATTGCTTGCCACGGCATACGACACAGTAACTTTTCATTCAGCCCTGACGCCGCCAATTATTAGTAAATTGATTGCCTCCCCGCCCTTCGATCAGGTCACCGCCATGCTGGCGGAGCCAGATGGGACACTACTCATCGGTCAAGAGACCTCGCACTTCGGGCGAATCAAAGACCATCGGTACTCGCCCATCGCAGTGCCAAATCCGTCTCGTTCGCTGGCTATCAACGGGATCGCCCGGGATGCGTCTGGCGCCTTGTGGATCGCAAGCACCGGCGTCGGACTCTTCCGTCAGCAGGGCTCGGACTGGAAACTCAATGGTGGATTGAGCGTCCTGCCGACCGCGGTACCCCTATTTCTCTCCAGTGACAATGACAAGCGACTATGGATAGGTTATCCCGACGATCAGCTGTTTCAAGTCGACGCTGCGATGCGCGTCCGACGATTTGATAACTCCGATGGTCTTAGTGTCGGTGCGGTGCTGGTGGTTGCCGTGAGGAACCAGCGGGTTTGGGTGGGCGGCACCGATGGCGTAGCCCTCCTGGAAAACCAGCGCTTCGTGTCTCTCCGAGATACCAAAGGCACCCCATTCACAAATGTGTCAGGAATCGTAGAAGACTCCATCGGAGGACTCTGGTTGAGCAGCGGCGATGGCATTAGACACGTCTCAGCAAAAGAGATCACTGCGTTCATCAATGATCCCGATCATCTAATGAGTAACGAGATACTAAATTCCGAAGATGGACTACGGGAATCCGCTCCTTTGCTTCGACCATTGCCCACCGCGTTCGAGAGTGGTGATGGTAGGGTGTGGTTCCTGACCTCCGCTGGTGTGTATTGGATCGATCCGACGCACATATCAAAAAATAAGATCGCACCTGCAGTGCTCGTTCAATCGATCATCGTTGACGGAAAGTCTTTCGTCCCCAGTAGCGAGTCCATCGAGCTACCGTCGCGTACAACAGCGTTTGAAGTCGATTACACCGCAACGAGCCTGTCGATCCCCTCACGTGTACCCTTTCGCTACAAATTGCAGGGCGTGGATAAGGATTGGCAGGATGCCGGTAATCGGCGCCAAGCGTTCTACACCAATGTTCCCCCGGGAGCACATAAATTTAGCGTGATTGCGGCCAACGACGACGGCGTGTGGAACAATATCGGCGCGAGTGTAACGCTTGCCATTGCGCCGGCGTTTTATCAAACAAGTACGTTTGCAGTCTTATGCGCCGCAGCTCTCATCGGTCTTTTCTGGATGGGTGTGCGACTGAGGATTCGGCATGTCGCGGCTACCGTCAGGGAGCGCGCCGAGGTCAGGGCCGATGAGCGGGTCCGAATTGCGCGTGACTTGCACGACACGCTTCTACAGGGTGTGCAGGGCCTTACTCTGCATTTTCACGTGGCGGCCCAGGAACTTCCACCAGGGAGCCGCCCGCGTGAGTCAATGGAGCGGGCGCTCGCGACGGCGGATCGGATTCTGGTGGAAGGACGGGATCGCGTCACCCGATTGCGGGGCGATGATCTCTCGCCGATAAACTTAAGCGAGACCTTCCAGGCGGTCGCGTCTGCATTTAACTATGAGCAGGGAGTTCGCTTCGCCTTAAATGTAGAGGGACCGGTCGCAGATATCATCTTACCTGTCCTGCACGAGTTGCATTACATGGGCAGGGAGGCCATTACAAATGCTTTCCGCCACTCCAAAGCTTCCGAGATCATCGTGAGTTTGAAATGTGAGCAAAAGTTCATTGTGCTTACGATTACAGATAATGGCGGCGGTTTTGACCCACTGGCGGCAACCACCCGGCGTGCAGGTCATTGGGGGCTCGGCGGAATAAAGGAGCGCGCGGAGGCCTTGGGTGGACAATTCGAGTGTCTTAGCTCAGCAATCAAGGGCACTCAGATAGCCGTCACGATTCCTGCCCGTCGCGCCTACAAGAAGCGCTCCGCAGGACGCAAGCGCTAAAGGTATTACGATAAGAGACCTGGATTCGAGGTATATCGCTCGAAAGGGCGATGCGATGAAAGCGGCTTTCTGCCATGGTGAAAATCGAGTCAGTCTATTACCCGAGTTAACTTGCCATCGTTACGAAGCACCTGGTGCCTGGCACAAAAAGGATTAAAGTGATGAGCGACGACAAACCAATACGGTTACTTGTGGTCGATGATCACCCCGTACTGCGCGAAGGTCTTGCTGCGCTGATTGGCAGCCAGCCCGACATGACACTGGTCGCGGAAGCGGCGACGGGGAAGGATGCCGTGGACCTTTTCAAGGTGCATCTCCCCGATGTCACGATCATGGACCTGCGACTGCCCGATATGAACGGCATTGCCGCAATATCCGCGATTCGTGAGCACTCTGCGAATGCGCGGATTATCGTGCTCACAACATACTTGGGAGATGTTCAGGCGGACCGGGCTCTAAAGGCCGGCGCCTACGCCTTTTTGCTCAAGGCAACTCTGCGAACGGACTTGCTCGACACGATCCGGGCCGTCAATCGCGGGCAGAAGCGAGTTCCTGTCGAAGTGGCCTCTGAAATGGCTGAACATGCTGCCGATGATTCCCTCACACCGCGGGAAATCGAAGTTCTCGAGCAGGTTGCGGCCGGCAATTCAAACAGAGTTGTTGCGCAGCACCTGGAAATCAGTGAAGACACCGTTAAGTCTCACATTCGAAGCATCCTGAACAAGCTCGAAGCAAACGACCGGACTCACGCCGTCACGATCGCGTTGCGGCGCGGATTCTTGGACATGTAGCGTAGGAGCGGATGCCGGAAACTTCCGGTCGCTGCTGTCTCGCGGTCCCGCGGTGGGGCACAGTGACATCATCTGATGAGTTCCGGGGGAAGCGCATTCTGCACTCGAATGGGGGATAGGCCAGCGGACGAATCTTCTGCATGCTCATCCCACCGGCAGCGAAGCCGCTCCCTTCCCAGCGTGCGGAGACCCCAATGAGCAAGAAAGTAGCGCAGGTCATCGTTGAAACCCTGCATTCCGCCGGCGTGAAGAACTGTTACGGAATCGTCGGCGACACCTTGAATACGTTTGCCGCGTGCATCAGCCGCAGTGACATCAAGTTCGTTCACATGCGCCATGAGGAGGCGGGAGCTTTTGCTGCTCAGGGAGAGGCGCTACTGATGGATCGCCTTTCCGCCGTGGCTGGTAGCTGCGGTCCGGGCAGCTTGCATTTCATCAATGGCTTGTACGAAGCGAATCGAAACCGGGCACCGCTCATCGTCATCGCCAGCCAGGTGGTGCGCAGTGAATTGGGATTTGACTTCATACAGGAAGTCGATTTTAAGCAAGTGTTCGCGGGCTGCAGCGTTTTTTGCGAAATGATCTTGACGGCGGACCAAGCGCTGCGAAAAACGGTGATGGCTTGCCAGGCCGCCATTTCCAAACGCGGCGTGGCCGTGCTGATCGTCCCGGTGGATATCGCCGACGCCGACGCGACCGAAGAGCCGCCTTTTCGCGTCCACGTTAACCGGCCCGTTATCCGGCCCAGCGATGAGGATTTGGACCACGTCGCGACTATGCTGAACTCAGGGACGAATATCACGATCTATGCGGGCTCAGGTTGCATGAAGGCTCATGATGAGGTGGTGGAACTTGCGGGACGCCTCAACGCGCCCGTTGCCCACACCACGCGTGGTAAGGACGCAATCGAATATGACAACCCTCACAATGTTGGCATGACGGGTGTGATTGGCTCCGAGTCGGGATATCACGCCATTTTGGATTGTGACACGCTACTGCTTCTCGGCACAGATTTTGCCTGGCGACAATTCTATCCAGGCCACGCCAAAATCATTCAAGTGGACAGTGATGCCACGCACATCGGACGCCGCCATCCCGTCACTCTGGGTGTCGTGGGCAACATAAAAGATACGCTGCAAGCGCTGATGCCCCGCATCGCGCAGCGTCATGATGCCACGTTCCACGATGCCTACGTCGAGCGCCATAGAAAAGCGCTGAAAGCGCAAGCGCATCGCTCGGTCCCCGGCCACAATGGGAAAATTCCCGGCCAATTGCTAACGTCGATCATCAACCGGCTCGCAGCTCCCGATGCCGTATTCGCGGGCGACGACGGTACGCCCGTCGTCTGGATGATGCGCATGATCGAAGTCAATGGCAGGCGGCGCACATTCGGCAGCATGCTGCACGGAACGATGGCGACTGCTGTGGGTACCGCGCTCGGCTTGCAGCAGGCTCAGCCCGGCCGACAAGTTATCGCCTTGGCCGGTGATGGCGGGTTCAGTATGTTGCTCGGAGATGTGCTGACCGCGATTCAGGAGAACCTGCCGATTAAGATCGCCGTTTACGACAACGGCAAATTGGGGTTCGTCGAGCTCGAGCAAAAGGGTGAAGGGCTGGTTCCCATTTATACGGATCTTAAGAATCCGGACTTTGGCAAGGTCGCGGAGGCCATGGGGCTTTGGGGTAGGACCGTCACGAAAGCCGACGATCTCGAGAGCGCAGTGGCGGAGTGGCTCGCGCAACCGGGCCCCGCCCTGCTCAACGTCAAAGTGGAGCCGATGGAACTCGTCTTGCCGCCTTTCACGGCAATCGGCGCGGCTTACGGCATGGCGATGTATTCGGTCAAAGCGGTTTTGCACGGCAAGGCGGGGGATGTACTGGAGATGATCGGCGAAAACGTTCTCTAGCGGGTGGCGTTCGGCGATGCGGCGGCAACGTCGTTTCGCGGACTGTAACGCTCGGATCTGCAGCAACGAACAGACCACATTGACAATGGAGTTACCCGATGCGCGGCAGTCGACGCTCGTGAACACAGTACTCATATGTCGCGATTGCGATACTGTGTATCGGGCGTTGACATTGCGGCGCGGCGATGTGGCACTCTGTCGACGCTGCGAGTCGGTGCTCAGCAGATATGTTGGCACCGACGCTGAAAGCGGCCTAGCACTGGTCATCGCGGCGGCCATCTTCTTTGCCATCGCGAATCTCACGCCGATCCTAAGCATCGAAGTAGGGGGGGTCGAGACCAAAGCCAATATTTGGTTCGCAGTGCTGTCGCTGCAGCAAGGATGGATATCCGTTGCGGCCTTTGGACTTGCGTTCACCACCTTTCTCATCCCCGCAGCACAAATCCTATTGCTGCTGTGGGTGCTGTTATTTGCTCGCGCGAAGCGGCGGCCGCCGGGCTTCGGTCCAGTTATGAAGCTGCTTCACCGGATTCGGCCCTGGAGCATGACCGAAGTATTTTTGCTCGGCGCGCTAGTGGCGATTGTAAAGCTCGCCAACTGGGTTCACATCACAGCAGGTGCCGGAATCTGGGCCATGGCGGGCTTGACTGTGGTTCTCGCAATCCTCGGGCGGTGTGACCCGGCTGCATGGTGGTCAATCGGTGCAAGGCGCAGACCATGGTCCAGTTGAGGCAGTCATTTGAAGTCGGCTTGCTTCTCTGCCGGACCTGCGGCCAAGCGATCTCTCGTACATCACCGAGCGCGGATCCACGCTGCCCTCGCTGCGAAAGCCGTATCGAGCATCGCACGCCCTTCAGCACCGAGATGACGCTTGCCTGGCTCGTCGCCGGCATCATCCTTTATGTGCCGGCAAACGTTCTGCCGGTGATGCACACCAGCGGTTTGTTGGGCGAGGCGGACAGCACCATTCTCGGCGGCATTATCGAATTCTGGCGGGCGGGCGATTGGGATATCGCCGTGTTGATATTCATCGCAAGCGTTGCCGTCCCCTTCACGAAGTTCATCGCCATCGGCCTGCTGCTCATTACAGTACGCAAGAATAGCCGCTGGGAGCGGCACCAGCGAACAACGCTCTACCGTATCGTCGAGTTTATAGGCTGCTGGTCGATGTTGGACGTCATCGTCGTTGCCCTCACATCCGCATTGCTGCAGTTCCAGATGTTAGGGACCGCCGAGCCTCGGGCGGGAATCGCGTTTTTTTGTGCGGTCGTGTTTGCCACCATGTTGTCGGCCTTGAGTTTTGATCCCCGTTTGATCTGGGACCGAAGAACGTGAATTCCGATTCGCCACCGCCCAACGATGAACTTCCGACACCAGCCATTCGCAACCGGCGTTGGATCCCGCGCCTCGTCTGGGTGGTTCCGATCGTCGCCGCCGTCATTGGCATATCGCTGCTCGTAAGGAATTGGCAGAACGCCGGTCCGCGCATCACCATCAGCTTCTCAAGCGGCGCGGGCATTCAAGTGGGGAAGACGCTCCTCAAATATCGGGACGTTACGGTCGGCCGCGTATCCTCTATCGCGTTGAGTGCAGACAACCAAACAGTCGTGGTGAGCGCCGATCTATCCAAAAGCGCGGCGAACTTGGTGACAGCGGATACCGAATTCTGGATCGTGCGGCCGCGTATCGGAATCGGCTGGGCGTCTGGCCTCGACACCTTGCTGTCAGGTGCCTATATCGGTTTAAAGACGGGTACCTCCAATTCGAGCGCACGCAAGTTCAGCGGACTAGAAAATCCGCCGGCGCTGTCACACGGGACGAGAGGACGGGAGATCGAATTGCGTGCGGCGCATGCAGGATCACTATCGACCGGTGCTCCGGTCTATTTTCGACAGTTTCTGGTCGGCCGCGTCATCGATGAAAAGCTATTGGCCGACGGAACCACGCGGGTGAGCGTGTTCATCGATGCGCCCTATGATGATTTCGTCAGGCGGACAACCCGTTTCTGGAACGCCAGTGGGATTAACGTCAGCCTCGGAGCCGATGGCCTGACTGTACGAACCGAGTCCATTGCGACGGTGCTCGCAGGTGGCGTTGCCTTCGATGACGGTCCTGCAGACGCCCCGTCGGTGACGACTCGGACCAGCGACGAGTTCACACTCTACAAAAACCAAACGGAGGCAATGGCACCGCCCGATGGCGAGCCTCGATTCGTCAGAATGCGATTCGCGCACGCTCTGCGCGGCCTGGAGGTCGGTGCGCCGGTAGAGTTTGTCGGGGTGAATATCGGGTCCGTCATCGCCGTTGATTTGGGTTACGAGCCCAAAGATAAATCCTTTCCCGTCATCGTGACTACAAAACTATATCCTCGCCGCATGGGTCAAGCGTATGAGTCGCTCGCCGCAGAAGGGAAAACCGAGAATGAGGCGACGCTAGCGGTTTTCGTCGGACAGTTGGTAAACCGAGGCCTTCGCGCTCAGCCGCGATCGGGAAGCCTGCTGACGGGCAAGCTCTACATTGCTTTGGATTTCCTGCCGTCGAGCCGTCCGGTGGCCTACAACCCGTTGATGCGGCCGGTGGAATTGCCGACCGTCAATGGCACGTACCAGGAGCTTGAAGAGAGCGTTGCGCGCGTGGTGAAGAAAGTCAATGACCTGCCGCTGCAGCAGATCGCCACCCATTTAGACCGCGACCTCGATGACCTCCACCTAAGCTTGGGCGAGATCAATGGTCAAGTGCTCCCTCGCGCTGTGAATACCCTGTCTACCTTGAATAGCGCGCTCGATTCCGCCGGGCAAACCTTGGGCGAGGATTCCCCACTCCGGAGAAATATTACGGAAACGTTGGCGAATGCCACAGAGACTCTGCGAGCCGTACGTGAATTGGCCGACTACCTCGATCGCCATCCGGACGCGCTTCTGCGCGGCCGTCGCCCGCAAGAAATAAAGAAGAGACCGACAGATACCATCTCGGAGGTAAAGCCATGATTCGCAAGCGCTACCGGTTGCTCCTTGCGTTTCTCGTCAGTGGATGCGCCGCGTGCGCGTCCGCTCCAGTTCGCTATTACACATTAACCCCAGCGGGTGCAACGCCCCCGACTCCGATCCAGGGCGCAGGCATAACGATCAACGTGCGGACAATTGTCCCGGTCCCACTCAATCACGGCAATTTGATGGTGCGCACTGGCGAGACGGAGATGACGCTTCTGGAGAATGCGCGATGGGTGTCCCCTGTAAGCGATGAATTAAGCAATGCGGTACGGCTCCAACTGCAACGCCGATGGGCGCAATCGATGGAGCCGGATCGTCTACATGTGTTTACACAGATCTCCGTAAACGTCGACGTTGAGCGGCTTGAGTCGGAGCTCGGTCGATACACGCTGCTTGAGGTGTCTTGGAGTGCGAAGCTATCTGGAATGACTAGCGCACCATCCGATATCACTGTCAGTCACTGCGTATTCCGAGCTCGCGAGGCGATTCACAGCGGCTTTGCAGAGATGGTCGAGGGGTATCAACGCGACGCAAGGGCGTTGGGCGACGCGATCTTCGTGACGTTGACAAGGGCCGGCGACATTAATGAAGTCACGTGCGGGACATGGCCACGAATCAGCCAATAGCTACCATTCACGGATTAAGAGGGCTCAGCGACTAGGAATCGAAACACCCATTTCCAAGTCCCTGCGGCAAGCTTCACCAAATTCGAGCAAAAAATTCATACCGCCCTCGTTGGCGAGAGTTTGAAGTTCCCGAAGGTTGCGATTTGGAGCGAGATAGGTTGTCGTTATGGCGTCCATGGCGGTCTCCGCAGCAGCAACGACCTCGCGCGAGGTAAAAAGACGCAATTTTCCCATCGCGTAGAGCTGCACCAAGCTCGTCACGTCGTCCTTTTCGTGACTTAGCGCATCCCCGTAGAGTCAGCTCGCCTCGCTAATAAAATCGCCATACAGCACCTCGCGCTTTGCTTTCTCGGTATGTCGGTAGTTCTCCCGCCGCTCGGTTCGTTGGGTGAGCCAAGCAGTTGTGATGGACGTAAGACCCCCGAAGGCGGCTCCAAGCAATCCAAAAAAAGCCGGTAAGTAGGCGGAATTCATGACACCCGGCGAATCTGTTGTCGAAACTTAGAAGTTCCGGCAAACCGATGGCTTCGCATGGGATCGGTTCGATAGAGAATCACTTCGTTTCCCCGTCATTGATGTTATCGACCGCTCCCATCGATAGCGCGAGCGCGGCGGCTGCCGTGTGCGCAGACGCCCGTGCGTCCTCGACTTGGCTTTCCCCTTGCACGACGGCATTCTCCTCCGTCGCAAGATCTGTGTAGGTGCCAACGCCCTGCCGATAGGAGCGCAGCGCGGCGTCGTAAGCGGTGTGTGCGGCCTGACTCAACGCAGTCGCAGCGTCGTACTCCGCCAGGCTCGTCATCAATCCATCGTAAGCCCGTACCACCTGCTGCGATGCGGAGTCCCGCACTGCCGCAAGATGGTCCTGCGCCTCCCGTACTTTCGCGTCGGCAATGGACACGCGATTTCGCCTTGTTCCACCATCGTAGAGCGGAACACTAAACGATAGAAATATGTTTTGTCCTGGTCGGTCGACATTCGAATAGGGCCGCCCGTCGGAACTGACGGAGCCGATATTCTGAAACGCATTTCCCGCAAGCTCAATCACGGGATAGTAAGACCGTCGCTCGCTTTTAAGCGCAGCCTGGGCCGAATCTACTTTGCCGAGCGCGGCGATGACATCAGGCCGGTGCGCTAACGCCTGATAGATTGCCTTGGATAAGCTATCGGCCGGGGCTAGCGGAAGTGGCAATTCGGAGCTGTCCATGACGTCTATTTCCGTCGCGGCAGGCACTCCCAGCGCCGTGATGAGATTCGCGCGCGCGTTTCTCTCCGCACCCTCCGCGGCGATCTGCGTGTAACGCGCTTGAGCGGTTTGCCTTTGGGACTGTGCGACAGCGACTATCGTAGCAATCCCGTTGTTCTGCTTTGCAGTGGCCGCCTCCTGAGCGGTCATAGCCGTGCTCACTGCTTTTCGCGCGGCGTTTAGACTACCGAGGGCGGCGCCCAAATCATAATAGGCATGGGAGACTTCGAAGATGAGTTTTTGATGTGCGCCGGTGAAGCTCACGTTGGCGACAAAGGAATCAGCGCGCGCGCCCTCCAACAACGCATCGCGTCTGCCGAAATCGAACAGCAGCCATTTGAGCGCCAGCGTCGGAACAATTTCACGCGTATCGGAGACGAAATACCCTGCGGGCACCAGGTTTTTCGGCGCCGGTAGCGGAGTGTGCTGAAAGCCGCCTATGGCCTGAAGAGAGATTTGCGGAAGATACGCGCTCTCCACCAGACCCTCGGCTGCGGCCGCCTCGCGCGCGACCTCCCAGGCCGCTCGTGTGTTCGGATTTGTTCGTTCTGCAAGATCAATCAGAGCGGCGAGATCGTAGCGTTTACGCGGCACTGCATTTGTGGCATCGCTCAGGATATGGGACCGCTGGCTGACAGATTCCGGAATAGTCCAAGGGTGCTCGGCACTGGGCGGCGCCTGCGCCGATGCCAGCGAAGCGGTCAGTTGGCAGGCACCGAAGATCATTGCAAATCTCAGGTCCTCAATGAATTGCGGACGCGACATGCTGAACCTCCGAATCAAGTCGCTCGATAGCGCGCCGAGCGAGGAGCGCCAGCAGATCCGTTGACGACGCCGAGTGCATCCGGCCCCTGTCCTCAGGAAGTCGGGGTAAAGGCTGATTTCCTGAAACGCTATCTGCTGCAGAGTTTGCCCATTGGACGATGGGGGTTGTGGATTCCAGTTTGGCATAGGGCCCCAGGGAGTCCGATGCCACCACGAACGCGGCGCCCGCCATCCGTTCGACGGAGCTCACAGTCGGGATATTTCGGCTTGCCGAAGCAAGGCTTGGCAACATGCGCAGTTCGAAGAAGCTCAGCTGTCGGAAGTGATCCGCTCGCACCATTGCTTGAACTGCACGAGCGCTGGCCTCGTCTGGGGCGCCCTGTCGACCGATCACCGACCCAATCGCGCGCAGCGCCTGAGCGATTGCAGTCCGGACCCCTGATTGAGCCGATTCGGGCCAAATCGAGCTGAATACGATGGTAATCACAATATTCCCGAGCAAGATGCCAATCATACGGTCACGAAGGACCGTGAGATCGGTTGCGGGCCCATAGCCCTGAAGCACACCCAAGAAAAAGGCAAATGCGATCTGCAGCCCGGCGTAAGAGAGCAATTCGCTGCTCGTCGCCACCCAGGCAGCGGCAACCGATACTCCGCCGATCAGGAAGCAGAGCTGTCCAATGTCAGTGAGGTGGGGCATCACAAACACGATGCACAAGCCAGCGATCAGTCCGCCGATCAGGGCACCGGAAAGCCGTAGAACCAACTTGTGGACGGTCTCACCCAAGCTGGACAGCGCTACGAAAAAGCACGTGACAATGGCGGTGCGCAGTCCCGGCCAATCGAGCAGCGTCAAGATCGCGTACGAGACCATAACCGCCATCGTGGTCTTTAGCGCAAATTGCCAATGGGCCGGATTGCTGAAGGCGTCGCCGATAAACGGAGGTCGCGGCGAGCGCGCTCTAGGAGGCTCCCGTGGGGCAGGGGCACGATTCAAAGCATCGAGAAACCGGGATAGGGTGTTTACAAATGCAAAGACTGCGGGTGTTTGCGCGCAGAACATATCGCTCGCCGGCACAACATGCGCAATAGACTCGCTCGGCCCAACAAGCTTGTCGCCCGACCCGATTGCGTGCAGACAGACCTGAACTCTCCTTGCCAGCTCAGATCGGATGCCATCCGTCAAATCGACCGGAAAAGCTTCTAAAATGACTAACGCGTCGAGGAGCGCCGCCACGACCGGCGCGTTGATGCGGCGTAGACGGATTGACTTGGAGGCGTTATGCCGTGCCGTCTCAAGCAGGGGGGCGAGTGTGGCGCGCCATCCAGGCAGCGACCTTGCGTAGTCGCCACTTCTCAGCCCCGCCTCTAATTGCGTCAGTATTTTCCGCAGGTTCCGGTCCATCGACAACACAGAGTTTTGACCAAACAACAGATTCACGACGGCCGTAACCGCGACCGGTACGAGTATGAGCACCCATGTCCACAAGGTCGCGCGTGTCATTGCTTCCGGGGTCGGTAAGTCATCGACCAGGGACTGCAATAACACAATGACGAAACCAGCCAGATAGGCGATAGGACCCAGCGAAAACGTGCGCGCGGTAAACATGGCTGCAAACGTCGCCAACGCCATGAGGGGCAACCGCAGGGCCGGTTCCGCAGTGTCGATGAGTGATAAGCCTAAGGTCAGGATAATCGCGAGAGTCACAGCAGCTAGGCCGCCGAGCGCAGACGTCAGTGTCGCCGCCCGGTCATCTTTGCTGATTACGAAGACGATATACGCCATGTATGTCGGTTGTGGGATCTTAAATACCATGGCGATCGCCACCGTGATGGCACATCCTGTTGCAATGCGTGTGACCGCCGCCCACCGGCCCTCGCGCGGCGCCAACTCGGCAAACAGGAGCCCAAGTAGCGGGCGACGAAGTCGTAGAGACTCAGCGAGCGCCGTCATGACGCACTTTTACGGAGGCAGTCATACCGACATGCATCGCAAAGGCGGGCGGGCTATCGAGTCGAACCCAGACGGGGAATCGCTGAGCGACGACGACCCAATTGAGGTCGCGACCCACCACAGGCAGGCCAGGACCGTCCTTATCGGACGATTGGACACCAGCACCAAGACTCTCAACCCGGCCCTGAAACGCGATGTTGCTTTCGGACATCGTCCATACCGTGACGCGGTCGCCGACAGCAATCCGAGGCAATTCGGTCTCCCGAAAGTCCGCGACCGCGTACCACTCATCAGATTTGATGAGACTGAACAGCGGCTGGCCCGCGACCGCAAATGTACCTTCGGCAATTTGCAGTCCAACCACCTTGCCCGCAAATGGAGCGCGCAGGGTGGTCAGGTCATAATTGCGCTCTGCATTCGCCTGTGCCGCTTCCGCGCCTGTCAATTGAGCTTCAAGGCTTGCGGTGTCGCCCACGGCTTGGCGAGCCTGCGTCGCGCTTCTGGTCAGCGCCTCAAGGGACGACTCGGCGGCGGCCTCGTTGGTCTTGGCCTCATCCAGTGACTGTCGCGTCACGAACCCAGGTTGTACCAGGGGCTCGAGTCGGGTCCGGGTGTCCTGCGCGTACTTCAGCTGCTCACGAGCCCTCTGAACCTGGCTCATCGCCGCTTGCACCCCGGATCCTTGCGAGGTGACCTGACGTCCCGTGAGCGCAATCTGCGCCTTGAGCGCGGCCACCTGCGCTCGCGCCTCCCTCAATTTAAATTCATAGGGCACCGGGTCAACGATAAGAAGAGGGGCGCCTTTTGCAATATCCTGATCATTCGTCACGAGAAGTTGCACAATTCGACCACTGATCTCCGATGCCATCGCTGCGCTATATGCAAAAATCCGTGCGTCGTGTGTACGAGGGCGGTGGTCGATCGCTACCAGCACGACGACGCCCAAGCCGATTGCCACAATCACCGCGGTCATGGCGATCAGCTTTCCTCGGATTGAGACACCTTCGCTCATAGCAGTCTCTAGGCCAGCCAAACGAGCCATAGTGCGAACGAGCCTGCGCATGCGATCGCTAACATCACGACGAAAGGAACAGGTAACTCCGCAAGAAGTCCGGTTCCCTTCAAGCCCGCGTGAGCAGCCAGCGCCAGCGCCACGCCGAATAACGCGCAAACCATCCAGGATGGAAAATACGATCCCAGAATATTGCGCGATGGAGCGCCGTCGCATCCATTCAATGCGCAGAGCACCGTGGCAATGCCACTCACCCGAACCACGCGCCACCAATTAATGATGCCACCAGACGCGCTTCGACCGGCTCGCTGAACAGCCCGCAGGCAACGGGGTCGAACCGTTGGCCAACATCGCGAATACTTCGGGCGAGGCGGTAACACCGTCCAGCCAATCGGCGAAGTCGTTTCGATCCTCATGAGATTAGTGTTGCCGGTTCATCCTTGAACAACCAGTCCTCATTTGGGGGAAGACAAGCCGTGCAATCCTCGTGACACTCTGGTTCCGCGCGAGCAATTGGAAACCTCCATAGATGAACAGAAAGTACCAATCGGGAGTCGATTTAGTCGCAAGACCCGTGACTGCTCCTTGCGTCGCGCTACTTGTATTCCTGTTATTGCCATTGTTCGGCGCACGCTGCCGCGCGGACGATAACTCGGAAATCGCCAAGCAGGCGCAAAATCCAGTGGCCTCACTCATTTCCGTGCCATTTCAAAACAATTTAAATTTTGGCGTCGGCCCCAAGAGTGGTGAGCAGGACGTGCTCGATATTCAGCCCGTCGTTCCCATACAATTGACGAGCGATTGGAACCTCATAACAAGAACGATAATTCCCGTTGTCTATGAGCCCTATATTTCGCCAACCGTCGGCGATGCCACTGGGTTGGGCGATTCCCAGCTGGCGCTTTACCTCTCGCCCGCTAGGGCGACGGACTCGGTGATTTGGGGCATTGGACCCGCGATGTCGTTTCCGACTGCGAGCGAGCGCTACTTGGGGCAAGGAAAGTTTAGCGCTGGGATTTCCGCGGTTGCTCTAACGATTCGCGGGCCCTGGCTCATCGGGGTACTTATGACCGATATGACTTCAGTCGCAGGGGAGGCCGATCGGAAAGACGTGCATCAATACTTGGTCGAACCATTTGTGAATTTCAATTTCCCCCAAGGCTGGTATTTGGCCAGTTCGCCCATTATCACAGCCAATTGGAAGTCGCCCGCGGACAATCGCTGGACAGTGCCGGTCGGCGGTGGCGGAGGAAAGGTGATGAAAATCGGAAATCAACGTATCAATGCCTACGTGCAAGCATTTGACAACATTGTGCGGCCTCACGAGGCCGGCAACTGGACGTTGCGGGTGCAGATTCAGTTGCTCTTTCCAAAATGAAGGTGGAGGTAAACACATGAGCCTAAGCAGTAACAGCTCGACCAGCGCCGACGCGGGTCGGGTAATGAAATCGTTTGTCTTCGCCTGGGCGTGCTGTACTGCTTTCTATTTTCTCGAATATACGGTCCGATCCGCGCCTGCGGTGATGATTCCGGAATTGGCTGCTGCTTTCCGTGTGACCCCGTTGGGTGTGAGCAGCATCGTCGGCATGTACTACTACACATACGCCTTTACCAGCCTGATCGCAGGAGTACTTCTCGACCGCTTCGGCGCCAAGTACGTGATTCCGGCCGGGGCAGCGGTGTTGGCCGTAGGTTGCTTATTATTTTCGCTGCCTAATCCCTTGATGGCGGACGTCGGCCGTCTATTGCAAGGGGCGGGATCGGCCTTCGCATTCACAGGCGCGGTATACCTTGCCGCGCACGGGTTTCCTGCCCAGCGACTTGCGACCGCAATCGGACTCACTCAATGCATCGGCATGCTGGGTGGATCAGCGGGACAAATCATCGTCGGCCCGGTGATCAGAAACATTTTGAGCGCTGCCGGCATATGGGTCATGATAGGGCTTTTGGTTATGGCCATTGTCATCATCCTTTTGGTAATCACCCCCAAAGAGAATCCGGCAGCGAGTGGCAAGCAGACGGGGATAAGCTGGCTGGAACCCTACAAGGTCGTGTTCATGAATCCGCAATCCTATCTTTGCGGAGCAGTTGCCGGCTTACTGTTCGCTCCCACCACCATTCTTGACATGGTGTGGGGCGTACGATTTCTGCAGCAAGACAGGGCGTTCGAATACGACGCCGCAGTCGCCACCGTGTCGATGGTACCTTTAAGGTGGGCGATGGGCTGCCCTCTGCTCGGCTGGCTTGCGGACAAAATAAAACGCCGCAAACCGGTGCTGTTGTTAGGTGTGCTCATCATGTTGGTCTGCATCATTCAGCTCACCTATTTCGCCAGCCTCATGCCCCAATGGATAACACTGCTGTTGTTCGGCATTGGTTCGGGCGCTGCGATGATTCCTTACACGATAATCAAGGAAGTAAATCCGGACCGCGTCAAGGGCAGCGCCACGGGTGCCATGAACTTCTTGACCTTTGCGGTCACGGCTGTGATCGGTCCGATCTTCGCCAGCAACTTTGGCGTAAATTTGGGAGCGACGGCTGACCACGTTTCGCATCTGCGTCACACAGACATGTTTTGGATTCTCAGCATCGTGCTTGCACTAGTTCTGTCAACGTTCTTGCGCGAGACCGGTCCCGGGTTGTCGCGGCCGCTCATCCTTCCCCTCAAGGCGATTGGCAGCTAGTATTCAAGAGAAAGACCGCTAGCCGTATTTGACTGCGACGCGATTGCGGCAACTACGTTGTATTTTAACGCTGGTCCTAAAGCTCATTCCTGAAGATAGCGCTACGAAGTAACGCTGAGATCTAGCGTCATCCTCGCTTCCTTGAAAAGCCAGTCTTTTACCGCTTTTAGCTCGGGACGCTCTGCACGTAGGGGACTGTCCGCAATGATCAAATAGTAGCCAAACCCCTCTAGCATGACATCGCTGGGCGCCACGAGACGTCCGCGACTCAATTCATCGGACACGAGCTCGTCAAATAGGGCGATACCCTGCTCGTCAATGATCGCCTGAACACGCATATTGGCATCGGGGATGATGGGGCCAGGTCGCGCGCCACGGTCGCTTATGCCGGCGGAGCTAAGCCAGCGCCCCCAGGCTTCGTGAGTCTCGTTGTCGTGTATGAGGGGAATGGCTTTCAATCCATCTCGTAGTCCCGTCGCCGCCAGCTTTCCGGCCAGTATCGGCCCGACCATCGGCGTTACAGTGCTCTCAAGAAGACATTGGTGCTTCGATTGGAAGCGATCGTGACTTCCCCATACAACAGCGAGATCGACGTCCGAGCTCGTGAGCCCGCTGTCACCGATGGTGGGTTGCAGTCGGAGCGCGATTTCGGGATGTTGGGTCAGGAACCGGATGAGGCGGGACGAGAGCCAGCGGGCCCCGAAGTACGTGCTCATTCCTATCACCACTTCCCGCGCCGCGCGCCGTCGTAGCGACCGAGCGGCATCGTCCAGCTCGTCGAGTGCCCGTCGGGCGGTGCGACGGAACTCTTCACCTGCTTCGGTCAAACGAATCGACGAGCCGTTCCGTTCGAACAGCGACAGCCCAAGTTCAAGCTCCAACTGCTTGATGCGGTAGCTCACCGCACCCTGGCTCATCGCAAGCCTGCGAGCCGCCTCCGTGAAACTTAGAAGGGAAGCGACCATTTCGAAGACGCGTACTGCACCGAGGGAGCGGAGTGGCATACGTCATTATCAAGGAATTTGATAAGGACAATCAAATTTTAAGCTCGGAGGTTGTCATGACTAGCCTATATTCTTGACATTGGTTCAGCTGGGGCGTGTGCGGAGGTAAGATGAAGGTCATTAATCTGATTGATCGAGTGGCTCCGGACGGCTTCGCAGTCGGTGGCTTCAGGGATGACGCGAGCCGCTCCACCACGCTGCCCTCCCATTGGTATTACGAGGCGGAGGTATTTGCGCGCGAGCGGGAGGCCATTTTCTTCCGAACGTGGTCCTACCAATGCCACGTGTCGGACCTTCCCAACTCCGGCGATTACTACGTAGGGGAGGTGCTTGAGCAGAGCATCCTGCTCATCCGCGACCAGACGGGGGATCTGCGCGCCTTCTACAATGTATGCAGCCATCGAGCCCACCCGCTGCTCAACGGGACCGGGAACACCCGCGGCATCGTCTGCCCGTACCATCAGTGGTGCTACGAAACGAATGGGCGCTTTCGCGGCGCGAGGGGCTTTACCGCGATCCAAGACGGTCTGCGCTCGGATATGGATCTCAAGCCCATTCGCGTGGAGACGCTCGGCGGACTGGTATTCGTGAATCTCGATCCCGACGCGCGTTCCCTGATGACAGAAGCCGGCACCCTGCTGGATGATTTTCGTGCGTGCAATCCGCGGTTCGAGCAGATGGTCCGTGCCCATCGTTACGAAGTCGATGTCGCGGCCAATTGGAAGACCGTCATCGACAACAACCATGAATGCTACCACTGCGATGCGAACCACAAGTCGCTGCTTGAACTGGTCGCCTATAAGGCGACGGCGAAATGGAAGGACAGCGGCATCACCTTCTGCCACACAGTCGCTCGCGGCGAACAAAACAATGGCGCCTATGCCGTGGATGACTCGGCCGTGGAGCAGGATGCGCTGTTTGGCTACATCTGGCCGACCACAATTCCGCTGATGTTTCCAGGTTCCTGCAGTCTCGCCTTATTCCACGTGATCCCCCTTGGGCCGGAGAAGACCCGCGAGCGCTGGGACTTCTACTTCCTGTCCAAAGATCCAAGACCCCAGGAGCAAGCGCTGATTGACTACTGCTGCAAGACGCTCGCACCGGAAGACATCGCGCTCTGCGAAGCCGTGCAGCGTGGGCTGCGTTCGCGTGGCTACGCCCAAGGACGGTTCGTGGCGGATCCCGAGCACGTGGAGTATTCGGAGCATCACGTGCATCGCTTCCAGCGATTCGTCCGCGACGCCATCGGGATTCGATGAACGCTTTGAAGCCGGAAGATTCGTATTGGGAAGCGACCGCTTCGCCGGCCCTCGAGACGCAGTGCCTCGACGGATCGGCAGCGGCCGATGTGTGCGTCGTCGGCGGAGGATACACCGGGCTTTCCGCCGCCCTTCACCTCGCGAAGGCCGGCGCCTCTGTGGTCCTGCTCGAGGCGCGCACGCCGGGCTGGGGCGCCTCGGGGCGCAACGGCGGCCAGATCATCCCCTACTGGAAGGTCGAGCATTGGAAAATGGAGCGGCAGTATGGCGCGGCGATGGCGGACAGAACCGCCGAATGGGCCAGTGGCTTCGTCTCATTGGTATTTGACCTGATCAAGACACACGGAATCGAGTGTGACGCGTCCCTCTCGGGATGGATACAGCCCGCTCATTCCTACGAACTGCTCCGCATACAGGAAAGGCGTGCAAAGGAATTCCAAGCTCAGGGTGCTGACGCCTATGTCGTCGATGCCGCCGCGGCTCGCGATATGCTCGGCACCGGGTGGTACAAGGGCGCCTTCATAGACAGGCGCGGAGCCCGCCTCCATCCTTTGTCGTATGCGCGAGGGCTGGCTCGTGCAGCCGCGAGCGCCGGCGCGCGGATTTTCAGCATGTCCCCAGCACTCGAAATAGAGCGCGTCGCGGAGCGATGCTTGGTAAAGACGCGCAAAGGTACGGTTGCGGCGCGAGTGGTGATTCTGTGCACCAACGCCTACTCGGATGCGGACGGACCGAAGCCGCTGATCGAACAGGCTGCCCACGCCGTGGTTCCGCTCAATTCGTACATGATTGCGACCCAGCCGCTGCCGCCGGACGTGCAGCGATCCATTTTGCCCAACGGCGAGACCGCGGCAGACTTCAAAAAGCTCATGAATCATTTCCGGCTGGAGAAGGACGGGCGTTTTCTATTCGGCGGCCGAGGCGGGCTGTGGTCTGCCCATGACCGAAGAGCGTACGCGCCGCTGCTGCGCGCATTAGTCACTATTTTCCCGCAACTCAAAGGCGTGCCGATAGAGTTTTGCTGGAGCGGCAAAGTGGCAATCACGGCTGACGGCAGCCCGCACTTTCACCGGCCAGCCGACAATGTGTGGGTTGCCACCGGATGCAACGGGCGCGGTGTGGGCATGTGCACGGCGGCGGGTCAGTTGCTGGCAAAACTCATTGGTGGAATGCCCGATACGGAGAGCCCGATGCCTATAAATCAGCTGAAGCAATTGCCATTTCACCGATTGCGACTTCTAGGAGCTCAGGCGGCGGTTTGGTATAAAAGTTGGCAAGATCGACGCGATTACCGGTGTACCTAATGACGCAAGCGGCCATCGTGTGAAATGTTTGCACGGACAAGACGGCACGACAATTCTGTAAAAAGTCGCGACGCGAGTGCGCACGATAATTGGGCGGTTATCGCATTGTTGATCGCCGCGAATCCGTGTCGCACTCGATAAAATGTACTATCGACGACCGCCGCGTAGGCAGTCATCAAATAGCCGTTACAACGTTCGCGATTGGCGCTCCCTCGGCATCCTTGTTGTCTGCGGCCGGGTATCATGTCGGCGGCTTCAACTCGAGCCGATCCTTCGAGAGTTCCAAATAATCGAGCTCGTCCCGGCAGACCCAGTTGAGCACGAGCCCGGGTGGCTCGGGCCGGCGTGAAAACTCCGCCACGGCCCACCGATATTGCTCTTCGGTCGTCCTCGCATTCATGATGGCTGGCAGCACGTCGGCAATGCCGGCGATGTGAAATTCGGAGCGAAAGCACACCATGGAGCCTCCCTGAGTCGTATCGAGGGAGAAGAACACATAGTCCTTGGCGGCCACCATGAGATTGAGCACGCGACGGACGATTGGGGAGGCGGGATTCAACAGGGCGTGGTAGGTGGCTTGGCCGTAGAAATCGAACACAAAGTCGATGGCCTCGACGTCACGTCGGCCCACGAGCGTATGGCCGAAGCGAAATCCGGCGCTCAAGGCCTCGATCGGGATGGGTGGATCCGGTCGCACTGCCAGGAATCCTGTCTGTTGTTTGCGCTCCTCCACGACGCCGAGCCCAAAAGATGGCGCGGTTGCGGCCAGGAAGGCGCTCATGAAGCGGCTGTTGACCACCATCCGAGGTTGCAGGGGTGTCACTTTGTGGTACTGCGCCAGCGAATCCGGGGTGGCGGCGATCGCCTGCAGGCGGGCGATCCGATCACCCAGCTGATCAAGACCCTTCACGACGAGCGCTCGTGCGGACTCGGGGAGGCGGGCGGCTTGGACGGCCGCGAGTAACCGATCCCGACCGCCGGTCCAGCGCTTTTCCAGCGCGTCGAAGTCCCGCTTCCCCCGCGGAGCGGATGCGCGCGCCGCACCCTTTGTACCGGCGGCATCGATGAGGACCTGCAACGCCTGCTCGAATTCAGTCCCTGCGCCCAATGCGGACTCGATCGCCGCCTTGATCGAATCCGAATACTGATCGAGTTTCTGGATGTGGTCGGGCACGCCGACGCCGGATCGCAGCCGCTCCGAGAGTTCCTCCATGAGCGTGGCATAGCGCACGAAGCCGGGATAGGCCGTCAAGAGTTCATCGAGCTCATCGTCCGTGGTCCCATTCCAGAGCCGCTGCAGCGGCTGCATGTAGCCCACCATCTGATCGACGAGCGCAGAGTCCGAAACCCCTTGGGCCGCGAGCTGGCGCACGCGCTCGTCGATGGCCGCTGCGATCTCTCGCCACTCCTTCACGGCCGCCACCGGCGAGGCACGCGCCGAGCCCTGGCATGTGTCGGCGCGTTCTCCCTGTGACTGCAAGGATCCCCGTTCATGACGCCTTGAAGTCAGTCACCGGGCCGAGCGGTGAGCCTAATGGCCCCGGGCGCTCACGGGCTCATCGTCTTCGCTTGCGATTCCGACCTCTTCGGGCGATAGAAGACCCCCTTCACCGTGTTCGGCGCGCATTTTATAGAGGAAGGCATACATGGGATCCAGGGTTTCGAGGAGGTTCGTGATGTTCGGGGATCACCCGGAGGTATTCGGCGTGAATGGTTTCGGAGTCGGCGCCGAAGTCGGCCCGCAAGGCGTCCTCGACGACGGCCTCCAGGGCATACGCATAGGCCTGATGACGCTTGGTC